>Ga0058698_10000554_pt1 | contig 20178 bp, 12 predicted proteins | sample AgamicAsSfe_FD_67288 | JGI IMG/M metagenome (GOLD analysis project Ga0058698, IMG submission 67288) | Agave microbial communities from Guanajuato, Mexico - As.Sf.e | ecosystem: Host-associated > Plants > Phyllosphere > Phylloplane/Leaf | place: Guanajuato, Mexico | collected 2012-05-30
CGACCACCCCAATATTCCTACGTCTGAAGCCTCGACCTCCACTGGTGCTGGTCAGCGTCGCAAAGCGAAAGCTGATCCTGCAATCTACAAGTCTGCAGCGGATGATGAGGACGATGGTATTCTGTTCAGCCAGCCAGCTGCGTGGAACAATTTGGCTATTGTATTGAGGGATCGTGGTGTGTTGAGGTTTACCAAATATGTTAGTAAGAGTGCGAAGGGAGATCGATGGGATGTGTGTGCCGAGTATGGTGTTGAATTTGGGGAGGACGAGGATGATGAGGATGATGAGTAGGTACGTGTGTCTGTGGATACGCGCGCTTAACATAACGATACTATGAAACATGCTTGCGTTCTCGGCATGAGACGCGGCGAGATGCGTATTATGCTCCGACCATATTGTCAGAATCCCATGCTTTACTGAGTTACGTAGGGAGGAAGGTTCTATGCTACCAAACGCATGATCAGACGAACAAGCCCGCCTCCACAGGCGCAAACTTGACTTGATCAGCTTGAATCTCCTCCAACAGATCGTTTCCAGGATACTCATCCAAATCCAGATCAATATAACCCCTCGGTGCCCACTTTCTTGCTGAGATGAAAAGTGACCGCCCATTAATACTACCATCGCTCAAGATCCTCAGCAAACACTGCCCTGCATCTTCTGTAGTAGCAAGCTGTACACCCGCCTTCTCCACCGCATCAAAGTCGTCATCCGTCAGGATTTTCGTGCGCACATACCATGGCGAAATCATATTGATGCGAGAACCGTAGTAGTACGCTGTACGACGCAGGGAGTGCATGATACCGCGCATCGCATATTTGGAGGCACTGTATTGGGGTCCGCGTGGACAGTCGAGGTAAGCGGCTCCTGAGCCAATGAGGATCAGACAGGTGTCTGTTTGGGAGGAATTCGGTGATGTGCCGTTTTGGGTCATGAAGTAGTGCATTGCAAGTTTACTGGTGTAGAGCGCGCCATTGAGATTTACGTCGATGATGTCGAGATTTGGCTTCTTGGGCGTCTGGTTGGGACCTGTGGGTGGTCAGCTTGATGTATGAGTCCGACTGAGTTTGCAAGATGGTGGATTTACCTTCGAATGTGAATACATCGTCTGCATGTATGATACCCGCGTTGGCGACTACATAGTCAATTTTCCCAGAGGAAGATAACGAGGCAGCTTCGCTAAACAGCCGAAGTTGGTTGTCCCAGTTTGTTACGTCGCAGTGCACAAAGCGACAGTCTTTGAGTTCAGAAGCGAGCTGCTCTCCTCGGTGGGCATCACGATCTCCGAAGCATACCTTCAATCTGTCTTCCTGTTAGTCGCTCATGGTTTCGTGATGAGAAGAATAATAAGATAGACCTGCCCTGAATTGACCAGTGCTCGAACATAGGCTTCCCCAAGACCATTACCTCCTGTATATTGACTTAGCTATTTCTTCCGATGATTGTAGTTGAAACAGCTGTCGTAATTGCATCAGTAGATTCAAGAGTGATGCGTACCTCCAGTAACGACAGCGGTCTTTCCTACCAGATGACTGGCATCAAAATCAATCGTACAGTCAACGGGCTTCGCAGGTGAAGAGCCAGGCATCTTGGTGAACAGTTCGGAGGGGATTGAATTGAGTGGCAGAACGAGTAGTTGCTTCTTCAAAGACCAACCCTAGCCCCTTTAAAGGCCTACCGCCCATGTGTCAATATAAGCCGGCGTACATACATTTCTCCCAAGTTCAGTCAGCCAGGAACTCATGGAGTTATGGGCTCGGACCATGCACGTAGCTGACAGGTTTAGCAAGACGACCATCCAAATCGCGAAGTACTACTATGACCCGGAGATAGCAACATTTAAACCACCAAGGAAGAGATGTCGGATATGAGGTCATGATTGGCGTTGGGATAGCACAGCAGACTTCGGGGAGGAGCGACCTGCCAAGACGCTAATGCAACCTGCTTACACGCTTAGGCAAACCCCGAATGTGCTGTCTACCATCACCTTCATCCTCAACCGAAAGGTAGTTGTCTGATGTAATTAACACGCTCAGGCGGCAGAATGAAATAGCCATGTCCATTTCATTCACGCTTTCGCACAACTAGCGCAGCTGAGCAAGCACGATGACATACTGCCATCGGGATAACGATCGCCACGGGTACCTAGGTTGTGTACTGGTTTCGGGAGTGCCGCGCGGCATGCACTGCCCGATGGATCCTTCTGTGTACTGGATCTCGAACGGACATAGTACAGGAAGCACTTGGTGTTGCCAATCAACATGGTTTGATCGAGCAGTCAGATCTGAAGGAATCAGGGACAAGAAGACACCAGTTTTATCACCATGCGAGACCCTATGTTACGTCCCGTCTGCCAAAAGAGTAGACAGTGAGCGCCCAACATTAGACATCGCGATCTACGAATCAATAGCAAGTAAGGGTACTAAGTGGAACGCAACCTCAACTTCAACCTTGATAGGGAAGAGAGGTATGTAGCACAGCCTAGTCATCCTTCCATTATCTCCGACCGTTGGCACACTAGCTGAGGACCACAATTCCCAGATAACATCCGAACTCATGGGATCTTGGCTTGACGATGATGTCCTGATTGATTTCGTCATGACAGAAGAGATGTGTATAAGAGAGATGGCTGTAATGTGTCTGCCACAACACTATCACTCACTCCATCCTCGATTTTCATCACAACTCTGTCGGCAACATGGCTTCGAATATTACAGCTATGATGCGCGCAGTCGCACAGTTCGGTCAAGCCCTCAATGTCTCTGTCGTCGACGTACCCGTTCCGACCATCCTCAATGCCACGGATGTCATCGTCAAAATAAACATGACCGCCATCTGCGGGAGCGATATGCACACCTATCACGTGGAATCAGGCTCGCCTGAGCAGCCATACTTTTACGGTCACGAAGCTATCGGCTACATCACAGAGATAGGGGATGCCGTCCAATTTCTGAGCGTGGGTGACTACGTAGTCATTCCAGACAACCTAGACAACGGACACTGGACTCAGGAGCCTGATGTATATGATCCGCCGCTGGGCTTTGGCGGCCTAGTGGGGGAGGTACTTCCTGGTGTGCAAAGTGAGTCTCCCTCAAACCTCTCTTGTTAATCTTCAGAACAATATGCTGACTCGAACAACAGCGGAGTATGCCAGAATCCCGTTCGCCGACAACTCGTTGATCCCAGTCCCTGTCAACGCATCCACAAGTGAATCGACACTCATCGATTATCTGTTCGTTTCCGATATCTTTTCCACTGCTTGGTCTGGTGTCACTTGGTCCGGCTTCACACCGGGAGACTCCGTTGCCGTCTTTGGAGCCGGGCCAGTCGGTCTCCTGGCCGCGTATTCGGCAGTTATTCGTGGTGCTTCGCGCGTCTACAGTGTCGACCACGTGCAAGACCGCTTGGACCTTGCTGCATCCATCGGTGCTATACCAATTAACTACCGCAACTCATCTGCAGTCGATCAGATCATGCAGAGGGAACCTGGAGGTGTCCGGAGAAGCGTTGAGTGTGTAGGCTTCGAAGCTGAGACCGCAGACGGCACGGTTGACTCGTCCATCACCCTACGCGAAATGGTTCAGGTAACGGCACCCGGAGGTGGTATGGGTATCGTCGGTCTGTTCAACGACACATTGAATGACTTCAGTATTGGCACGGCTTATACGAAGCAAATTGCTATCAACGGCGGTATTGTGCTTCCCCTACAGGGTGTTGCATCGGAACTGGTACCTCTCATTACTTCTGGTCGGGCTCATCCTTCGTTTATTGTCAGCAGTATCATTGACATTGAAGATGCGCCAGAATACTACGCGCGGTTCAGCAGGCGTGAGGAGACGAAGGTCGTCATAAGGCTTTGATCGGTTCACGGGTGTACACAGGTACATGCAGAGACAATCATTCTGCACTGAACCTCTTCAGAGAGTAAAGTCATTGTTGTATCGTAGTAGTCTCCAGCTATGCTTGTGTAAATGGTTATTACTCTCATCAGTTGCTGCTGTTGTCTGCTACTTAGCTAGCACTATCGCTCCTGCTAACATTTTTGAGTCACTTTCTTCGTGGGAAATGGAATGGTTGGGACAAAGGGCCATCGACCGAATCAGCAGATGTTGGCACAAGAATTTGGCCTGATGGGAACGCGACTGGGCCGAAGATGCCCGACATCCACATGCCTAGCGCGTCAGACTGCAACGAGTGCGTCTACGGATGACTACGTGCCTCTTCCATCCTCCCTCAACCTCAACGCCACAATTCAGTCCATGCAGTAATACCTCCTGCTCAACAGCATCGAGTTTGCGTCCGTAAGATGCCTCCGTCCCGTTGCCGAGGTCCAGCCCCACATCTCCCCACATCCATGCCATCTCTCTGGGGAATGACGCGGGGTGGCCAACGACGGCAGATGTTGGGTGGTATGTAAATTGGCGTACCTCCCAAGATCTTGATCAGCAGTCTCAGAAGACGACGCGGAGTAACAAAGAGCAATGTCAGCCGACGAGAATAACCTGCACCATCCTACATTAAGGCGGACCCTGCGTGGTGAACCTTCAGCATCGACAATCCAATTCCGCAACCTCAGATACGCATCAATACCCGCACGATATCAAGAACCGATTCCTGATGATATACTAGAAGTTGGGAAGGACGGAGTCTACGATGCTACCCAGTTCGGTCCATCATGTCCACAATTGCATGGAGCTCAAGCATGGGATTTGACCTTGATCGGAGACGCTGTCTTACCTTGCGGCCATGGTCAAGGGAAAACAGAAAACATGAACGAGTTTGATTGCTTGAATGTGATTGTCACAGTTCCAAAGGGTATTCAGAGCAATGAAAAGAGCAGAAGACGAGGGTTACCAGTATTTGTGTGGGTACATGGAGGTGGTCTCAGCATCGGATCGAACAGCTGGCCACAGTATGATCTACGCCGTTTGGTCGAGCGAGGTGCAGAAACCGACAAACCCTTCATTGGTGTCGCGATGGACTATCGACTGAACATCTTCGGCTTCCTCGCTAGTGACGAGATTGGCGCAGCCGGCAATATGGGCTACAAAGATCAGGTACTAGCTTTCAGATGGGTAAAAAAGCACATTGCTGGGTTCGGAGGGGATCCGAACAACATCACTGCTGCAGGCGAGTCGGCGGGAGCGATATCACTATCGACTCTACTCTGCGCCAATGTCGGGCAAGAGGGACTCTTCGACCGGGTTATCGTCATGAGTGGGGAAGCAACATTGCGTAAATGGAGGAACAGATGGTGGCAACAGAAGATGTACGAGGACCAGTCTACCTATCTTAAATTGGATGTCAAGGACACCGAGAGCAGACAAAAGATCCTGTTGAACACCGATGCGGAACAGTTGGCTCAGAAGCTACCCTTAGCTCAGCATTTCGCTGCGACAGTTGACGGCCAATTCATAACGCGTGAAGTCACGATCGAGACGATAATGGATGGATCAAGCGCTATACATAAGCCAGCCTGGTGCAAAGAATTCGTGATAGGAGACACAGAGCACGATGGGCTCATCGTCATCGGGCGACTCCTTGCTCAACCTGATAGCCATGGGCGCCTTAGGAAGGCATGTCAAACTCATCTGTCACCGGCTGAGACGCACGAACTGCTGAAGGCATATCGTCTCGATGGCGAGTCTCCCAAGAAAGATAAAGAGGACCGCATGTTAATACTTGGATCTGAATTACGCTTCTATCTGCCTGCGTTGGCTGCGTACCGAGGATGGAAAGCTTGCTCACCACCAAGACCTGCTTCACGATACCACTTCCACGTCCCTAACCCAATAGATGGCCCCCACAAAGGCCTTGCAGCTCACGAGCTCGACGTCGCTTATCTCCTGCAGAACTTTGACCCTCACTTCAGTGATAAAGATCGAAAAATAGCACGAGCCATGCAAGACCAGTTCATTAAATATGTTCACGGTGAAGGGTGGGTTGAGGATGGTAAAATGGTAGTATTCGACAAAGACGGTTCAGTTGAAGTAGACGACGATAGATACGACGAGATGTATCGCAGTGGAAGAGGAGCATTACTGGAGAGTATTGGGATGCAAAAGTTATGGCGTGTTGCAGACATGTGGCAAAGTGTGCGTCAGGAAGAAGAGGAACAGTACCTTAGTTCCTCTGGCGATTCAAAGCTATGATGAAAATGCATTTGAGTATGAGCAGCATTTTTCTGATCTCATCATGACTAGTTCACTCCTGTGTATTGGGGTCAAAGCTTACTTACATAGAGAGTATATCTCGTTCTACCGCGTGACGTAGGAAACACTCGCCTATTCACCTGACCCAGGTAACCATATTTCTTCATCATTATCGCACAAACTCCAGTATAAAAAGGGCACTAGGGCTGCATTCCCCTATTCTATTTCCCGTGAGCAACAATTTACTGCAGTTTATCTCTAACACCCTCTCGACATAAAACATGGAACTTCCAAATAGCAAGACGCTTCGCGCAGGGGATCATGTTTCACGAAATTCGCAGGAGGAGGCAGATGCCATGTAAGTGTTGGTCATGACGATTCTGCCCTTCCCATCGGGCCCTTGACTCACCAGCCTAGATTCCTACAGAACCAAGAAGCTTCACCACTGCTGCAACTACCTGGAGAAATCCGCAACAAGATCTACCAATACGCTCTTGGCGGTCATCACATCTATCTGAACGAGCACCAGCCCAGTTTCAAAAGGCTTATTATCCGAGGTGTTGATGGGAAACAAACATCCAAGGGTGACCTCTTCGCACTTGGCTACACTTGCCGACAGACCCACTCGGAGTCTGCAATCTTGCTCTTTAGTCTCAACGAATTCTTTGGCTACTTTTGGTCTAGGTTCGAAGTTCAGAGATGCGAATTGTTCTCGCCGAGCCAGCGCAACGCAGTACGTAACATCAGTGTTACGATATGTTGCTTCAGACACTTCAAGGGCAGTGAGATGATCATCGTTGACACGTTCGGTGGACTGGAGCGGATTACACTGGTGGCTGCTGCAGGTCAAAATAATGTAAACCTGCAAGGTGATGCAGTGAACATTGTCAGAATAAAACGGGAATTATTCCAGCTATTTGGTCGCGAGATGGAAGTTATCTTAAAGACTCGAGATACTTTATACAAGTAGTAAACAAAGGAATCTGGTGCTCTGTTGAACTGGGCTCGGGTCATCCGCCTGGCCATTGTTCACAACGAGACAGAAAGAGGTAATTCTCGGGCAGCTATAGAACAAAAAATGAGATTTGTCACATATGTTACGTCAAACATCCTCAGGTTCTATGCTCCCGCATTCATGCTAGCCTCATTGTACCTATCTAGACACACAACTCAAGCTCTCGGACGCCGTGTTGAGCTTCAAAAGAGCTCTTATCGTCTTTGAAGTTCGTCGTATTCTCTATATTGTAGGTCTTCCATCTCAATGGCAAGAGTCAGTGGCGCATGACTGTTGAGGTCTAGAGTAAAACACATCTTAAAGGTACCTGCTATGTCTCCTGTTGGTAGGCTAAGATGATGGAAGACTGTGTATACCTTTGCTTTGAGTATGCTGTGATCAAGGCACAAGACTGCGTACCATAATGTATGCTTGTTATCCATGTGCCATCGTATGCAGAAAATAGATTTGAAGGTTCGATATCCCACAAAACGTACTCGTGAAGCTATTCATTGCATTCCATGTTTTTGCACCAAAAGCACAAAACCCAGTAAGTACTTCTAGAGTTTATTATGGACACTAGAGTACATGCACCTCAGTAGACTTCTCCACCTCTGCCTCATCCTCCGGTCCTCTCACCCTCAACTCACTCCAAGCGTGAATTAGCACGCATCCAACATCTTCCGTCCACCATCATTTCCCTTCTAATTACGATTCGACCCACTGACGAAGTACACATTACTGGACCGTATATCTTCAACGCACGCACAAGCTCACTGACACGTAAAGAAAATGGATGCTCTCAGTGTCATCTGCAGATACTCAGAGCAAACACCGATGCAAGGGAAAGTGGAGACAGGAAAAAGGCAATGAAATAATGGTGGGCTGCGTAAAGCGCTAGCCGCGTGGTATCAAACACACTGGAAGAGAAAAGATGCAGCGACCGTGTAGCGGTCGACATAGAGTCAAAAAACAACCAAATACCCATCGATGATCGCAAACAGTAGGCGCGAGTCCATCCATCTAGTCCATCGCAACCGACCGAACGAAAGCGATGCAGGCAGGAGTCGAATTAACAACCTCAGCGGATGGGAACACCTGTAAAGTAAACACGGGGTAGCCAGTTGGGGTGGAGGCGATCAACCTCATGGAGATAATCTTGGAAAACCATTTCCTCCGTAGGATCCGGCCTCAGCAGTAGTGACTGACTCACGCGAGTCTCAACAGATTGTACAGGTCTACTATCAGTCGTAGCGACCGCATAGCCATTGTCCGTGTCCTGAGGTGCCGAAACATCAGCTTTAGCAACCACAGGGCCACTGGATGTGCCTTGTGCCTCTCCATCAGTATTCCTCGATATATCAGGAGGTCTAGAGGCGTTTAAATTGCTGGAGCCTTGGGTCCTGACAGGGTTCCGAACAGTTGCTCCGGCGGTAGCCTTCCTACGTTGCCTAGCCGGTCTGGGTATGATGTCGGGGCCGGGGAATAACCCAGTCGCTTCTTGCGGAACCATTCGATTACTATGCCGATGACCACGAGAAGGAAGGTAAGGACTAGGGCGATGGCGAGGCCAATGAGGACAATGGCCCATAGTGCGAGGTGCTTGTCTAAAATTCGTTAGTATACCAGCTATGCGCAGGATTGGCTTGAATGACTCACTGGATTGTCTGAAGAACGAGTTGGGGTTCTCCACAAACACAGAGGATAGGCTTCCAGGCTCCGTCGAACCATCCTGGCCCTTAGTAGCGAGAAGAAAAGGAGTGAGCGTAGTGCCGTTAAAGAGCACAGCAGATGCTGTTCCGAATGTAGTAACATTGATCCGACCCATAAGGAGGAGATCTTGATTGCGGTCGATAATATCGGAGTTGCCATGATCTTCAGACAAAGTGAGAACCTGAATGCCGCGGATGTCTGTCGTTTCGCCGAACATGGACCCATCAGCAGGCACCCACTTGGTACCATCAAATCGCTGCAAGTAAGCAGTGCCGTCGCTTCCGGTACCAGCGGCCCAGAATTGGTCTCCGCCACTATTGGCGATGGTAAGCGCAGTGACCGGACCAGGGAGGTCATTGGCACCAGGGACAACAGCAAATTGCCTGCTTGATGAGTCGTAGGTGAGGATCTTGGTCTCGTTGGTGCCTGAGGTGAGGTTACCAGCGATGAGGAGGCTGTTGTCGCCAACCCAAGTGAGAGTTGAGACGTCGCCAGAAAGACCGTTGCCGGGTGCGGTCCATTGGCTGCGCTCGGTGTTCCAAATACACACAGCAGCACAGCTCAAGGCTCCAGCGGACTGGAATTGACCTGCGACAAAGATGTCTTGGGACTTTGGTCGTGGGGCAATGGCGTTTACGGTGACATTGACACCCTGCAGCGGTGGCGGCTGGATGCTGGCGAATGCGTTGCTACTGAGGTCGTAGGCGACAATTCCAGCAATGCGATCGTTGTCAAGCTGACCGCTGATCATACCGCCGGCGTACAAGACATTGTCGAGTACAGCGACAGCTGCAAAGGTAGAATTAGCATCGAGCTCGTTGTCAAAGCCGGTCACCTTGTCGGAGTCGTTGCCATCGATGATGATGAGATTAGTGATGTTACGATCATCTGCGCCCGTGGTTGCAAAGTGACCAGCAAGGATAGTCTTGTTCATGCCGTTCTCCTTGTAGAAAGTACCGGTACGAACTCCGGTCGTGTTCAGGTTTTGTCCCTGAACAATGGCTCGCTTGCGAGAGGTAGTCTGCTGCTGTTGCTGTTGCGCTTGAATTTTGACGGGGAAGGCCTGGAGAGACAAGTCATCTCCAGTTTCTAGCTCAGCAGTACCACTTGCAAGGAGGGCGCCAGATGATACCGATCCGCCAAACCAACGTTCGCTTCCGGGGACATCAGCGAATGTCATCAATCTGCCGGACATGGCGAGAGAGTGGAAATCGAGGTTGTGGAGCCAGTTGCTACGAGAAGGCACCCAGATGGCGAAGTCATTAACACTGGTGCTGGGGTTATCGCCAAAGCCGTTGACCTGGCTGAAGAAGCCGCTGACAGCGAGGACCTCCTCAGGAGTGTTAACCGTGACGTTGAGCGAGAATGGTACCAAGTACAGAACGACACCGTCAACACCGGCTCCAAGGGGTTGCCACTCATCGTTGGTCAAAGCAGCGACTCCACCCAGGCCTGCTACGTTGTTCTCTGCAGTGTTGGTGAAGTTGCCACCAACGTAAAGCGTACTAGCGTTGTGGAACATTGTCATGACCTGGTTGTTGAGTCCCTTACCGGGAAGTGCTTTGGGTTGCGCTGATCCCTGTGGAATTGCGAAGATGTTGTTGCGGTCATCACTGCTGTTGAACGATCCGCCGACATACAAGGTCTGGCCACCCGTGGTGACAGTGGTAATAAGAGCCTTCTCACGTGGAGCAAGGCTGGCGCCGGCAGCGTTGATGACCGAATCCGCAAGGTCATCTGCATCTACAGTCTGACCAGGTTTGTATTCGAAAAGGCCGTTTAAGTTACCGGATGTGGCCTTCAAAAGCGTGAAACGCACCCTCTGTGCGACAACAGTCAAGGGACCAGGACCTTGGTTGCTTGCGGGCCGAAGAATCACTTGTGGACGGGTACCATCGGTGGCATCGATGTATCCGTTGTAGACTTCATCGTACTTGTCGAAGTTGTTCGTCTGCCACAGCTCATGGCCGGGATCACTCTGGCCGTCCATTATTGTCGTAACATTGACTCGACCACGGGTGCCACAGGTGCCGTCGCCCTGGCATCCAGGCGTGTAAATGGTCACTGAGTAGTTGCCAGATTGTTTGATATCGGGCAAGAAAGTAACGCTTGCAGCATCAGGGTTGATAGGTGAGCCCTGCAGAGTTGTGGTGAGATACTCGGAAGAACTGTCGTGCGATGGGGAAATCTGCCATGATCCAGTCGTGGTGGATTCCGACCTGGACGTAGTAGGACCGCAGTTTTCAGGCTCGTTGAACTCGTTAACTGCATAGGAGTACATGGCGTCTTGGAAGAGCTGGATGCCGTTTAGACCGCCACCTTGGCCCCACCAGTCCGAGATGTCAATCCTGAAGGCATTCATGCCCACGACGTTGACAAAGGTGAACTCCTGCGCAGTGGTGTTGCCCTCGGGTAAGGGGCATCTAGCGTCACAAAAGGCCGGTCGTCCGCTCTCAGGGTCGGTGTAAGTCAGGTTCAGGATTCCACCGTCTGGAAGAGCTGTGAAGCGGAAAGTCTTGCTACCACGGCCCTGATAGTCCGTGTTGTAGAGCTTCATGCTCGTTGGCTCGAAACCGAAGCCAAAGTCGGCCTTCCAGAATCCGGGTGCTCCGTCGGAGAGCAGCCACGTCGAATCGGCGCCCTGTGTGGAGAAGTCGGCTTTGCATGCGATGCTCTTGGGATCCGAGAATCCGGGCTGGCCAGAGCTCGTCTGGGCGGAGATGTCTGCGCTTCCAATGGGGATGATTTGGGTGTTGTTGTCGCTGGTCACAGTCGATGCATTCATGCCGCCTAGGCCGTTGAACTCTCCTCCGAATATTATGTTGTCATTAGACTGGATTATCGAGTTGATGGGGCCGTTGAAGCCGTTGAACGACAGGTCTTCCCAGCCGTTCTTCCAGATGAGTGCGTTGGATGAGTTTGCGCCTTCCAGACTGCCTCCTACATAGACTTGACTGCCAGCTCTATCGCAGTAGAGTGCGTTGACGGATCCGGTGAGGCCTTCCAGTGCCTCTATGTTGCCGTTGGCAGGGTCGAGCAGCGCAATGCCTCCAGGGGTACTCAGGTCGTCGACACCGGTGAAATTGCCTGCAAACATGATCCGCTCTGCACCATTTACCTGAAGGGAGCACATGGCCTTGATATCGCCGTCTGTGCTGTTGATAGTCGCGAATACGCCATTGGGATAGCGTGTAAGGAGGGCTCCTTTGCGGCCAGGAGTGTTCTGATTTTGGCCTTCATATTGGTATAGTGATATTGAGTCAAAGTCTCCAGCGAAGGCTATCCGGCCTAGATCGTCAAGGTTGAGGTTGGGGCTCGGGACAGGCTTGAAACTATATGCGGTAGCTTGCGATGCCACGAGCAGCGAAAGGGTGAGCTTGCCGGCCGCCGTGCGCAGAAGGTCAGCGAATGACTCCTTCATGGCAGCGATGGGTAGCGAGGTCGCTGTGAAGAATAATGTGTGGTAAGAGAGTGTCGAGGGCGACTGTTATGAAGAGGCCACGGCAGGCATGGGAACGGGTGTCGGTGGGTGGGGAGGCAGGTGCGGTTTGCTCAGGGTCGTCGCGATTGCTGGATCGGGCAGGTTGGAGGATCTGCAGGTCGCGGTATCGCTGCCAATTAGCCTAGGGGAGGGCGCGCGATTGCCTCTCGAGTCGATTATATACGGCAGGTGCGAGAATGGCGAGAGTCGGACGTTGCTGCGATGGAGGCGTTCACGGGTGAGGAGCTGCCGGAAGGAGCTTTGCTTGGCGCGCAAGTGAATGTGACGGTGACGGTGATGGTACCGGGGGGTTGTATTAGGTGCAGTTTGCTGGATTGCTGCTTTCTTTGCTGGATTCTTTCTGAAACGAATGACTGAGGTGAGGGATACGTGTGCGTGAGGGTGTCTGGGAGCCGGCTTCCCGCTGTGGCACTGCTTTTTGGGAAGGGTTGTCAGAAGAGCCGTCAATCGCGTCGAAGGGAAGGGGCGCCCGGGGCTGGAGCTGTGCGCTGATGAGAAGCTGCCAAGTGCTGACGTGATTGGTGGAGACAGTGGGCTAGTGGATCCTAAGATTGAGCTTGCAGTAGCGTGCATGTGCGAACTGCGACGATTGAATATCGATTCGATAGAACAGACACGTTCAATTCAAGCATGCAGGGTACTCGCGGTAACGTCTTCTCGAGTCTCCTCGACGACGGCCGTTGTTGGGAGCAGCAGACCAGGACGCGTCGATTCTTGCGCCGTCGTCATCCAACTCGCCCCTTTATCCCAGTACGAGTACCTCGTAATGCCCGCTATATAGCCGCTGCAGGGCGGTGCGACTAACAAGTTGACGACGCACCATCCCGTCATCGTGGCTGGGGTAGTACCATGTTCTTGTGCAGTATCCAAATCATCAATCGTCTTTGTGTGACCATGGTCGCACATGTCTTCCACTGCTTTCACCCTTCATCGACCAACCGCCTTGTTCACTAACATTGCTCTTCGGCGCCTTTTCTTCTTACACCCGAGACTCCTAGGCGTTTGGCATTGATGCCTCAGGCGCCCAGAACTCCACTTTGAACATCGTGAATGCAGCGACATTTGCAATTCACATTCCATCATGGCACAAGGTCATTGTCATGTACTCGTGCATCACTCTTGCCACATCACTCAAACTTATTTGATAAGATAGGCTGATGATGTGATCGCCATGTATTTTCTTGATCGTAACGCACGGCCACCTCTTTTACCCTGGTCCGTATCGCTGTCAACGGCCACGACGGCGTGTTTCACCAACATATCCCGGCCGCTCCTGAGACCCAACCGTTATGCTTGACCCGGTCGAGCAAAGTCCGACCCGTCCGTACCAAAAATACACCCAAGGCCTTCTTGGACCTAGACCATGGAACGCGTTTCGATACGAGGCAATGACAACGTTTGTAGCAAGACAAACTATACATTATTGTACTGAGAGATATTGTCGTCATGTGTCCGTCTATTAGAACAATCCAAACGCCGCGCTGATGCTTATAAAAACAAGAACTGCTTCATGTCGGCACTCGGCCTTCTTACATCATCGACTGCTCCTTCTCGACATCCCCAACCTTGTCCTTGTCTACAAATCCCCTCTCAGTGTCCATAGCACCATTCATGTCGTAGGCTTTGATGAACCAACTGCCGAGGAAGGCCACCGCACTGAACACCAACATGACAATCCAGATGTATTTTAGGGCATCCGTGTAACTTTCCCTGAGCTGCTCCTTCATGTCGCCGGCAGGCATTTCCTTGATGATTTGGACCAGGCCTGCTGCGTCTCGAGAGTACTCGACTGCCAGGTCAGCAAGAAGAGGGTACGTGAGCATCTTCTTTTTCATCTGGTTCTGGAAGATGACACCGCCAATGGCAACGCCAAGCGTTTGTCCAAAAGCGCGGAAGAAGGAGAACATGTTCGCGGCATAGGCTTGGTCTTTGGCAGTTGCTGAAGCCTGTACGGCCAAAGCCATGGCAGGGAACAGAATACCCGTCCCCACACCACCAACGAGGTTTAGGAAGATCCAAGAGACTGTCGACGTGTTCGGCTTGAGAATAATAAGGAGACCCATACCGAGTGTAGCGAGAAACCATCCGGCGCGGTTTGCCCATCGGTAATGTCCCGTGACTGCAATGGCGATACCAGTTGCGACTGACGCTGGGGCCACGGTGAAGGTCCAAGGGAACATTGCAACTCCAGCAAGTATCGGACCAAAACCTCTAACTGCTTCGAAGTAGAGTGGCATGTAGTAGAGGATAGCCCACAGTATGATTCCATGAATAACCGTAGAGACGTAAAGTATGGCGGCTGACATGTTCTTGAACACCGAAGTGCGGATGAGGGGATTGACGGCAAAGAACTCGATATACACAACGAATGCGACCATACCCGCGGCGCAAACGATGAGTGGTACAAGCGTACGCCACGAGTCCCAGGGATACTGTACTCCACCCCAGGTGACAGGAATTAAGAAGCCGGTCGTGGAGGCGAGAAACAGCACCATGCCAATCCAGTCAACTTCTCGAAGCTTGACAAGGAAGGAGCCATGCTTCTGGTTGAGCTTGAGGAAGACAGTGATCAAGGCAGCACCGAGACCGAGGAATGGCAGGTTGATCCAGAAGATCCAGCGCCAAGACACGTTTTGGGAAAACCCACCTCCTGTGTAATGTTAGAACAGCTATTGGGATATAGCATGTGTGACTCACCTAGTAGAGGCCCTGCCACTGTGCCGACCGACCACATAGCTCCGAAGAAGCTGAACCACTTTCCTCGTTCTCGAAGTGGTACGGTGTCAACTACGACCATTTCGGTCAAGCAGATAATGCCACCACCGCCAATTCCTTGAATCGATCGACCAACCAGGATGACGGTAAAGTTATTGGCCACGGCGGGGATGATCGAACCAGCTAGGAAGAAGCCCAGACTGACATAAATAAGTGCTTTGCGCCCAAAGATGTGCGAGAACGATCCGAGGACAGGCTGGAAGACAGTCGATGTCAACAGGAAAGAAGTTCCGCTCCAGAAGGCTTCAATAGCAGACCCGCCCAATGCTTTAGCCATAATCTAAGAACTTTAGCACGGTGAAGAACAGTCGGTCTGACCAACTTACTGGCAGCGCAACTGAGATCGAAGTTGCATCCAATGCGGCCATGAGTGTGATGATACAGAGACTACCAAAAGCAGCCAGGAAACGCCATCCAGGCTGAAACTTCTCAGGCTCCGGCGCCCTCAATTCTCCAGACGCTGAATCGCTCAAAGGCTCTGATTGAGGTATCTCGGGCTTTAGGTCGTCCCCAATGGACTGCGAAGAAGGGTTGGCCATGGTATGGTGGTTACTGAACAAGTTGCGAAAAAGGCGAGTTCAAGTATGTGAGGTGGATACGAGGCTGACACACAGCTGAAGTCAAGAGGCTTGCTATGCAAATGCTGAAGCTGTGGTTGTTCAGCTGATTATTCTCCATGGCGCAACTATCGGTCTAGATATACTTGTGGCATATCAAGACTGCGAGACATGACGGACGAAGAAATCACTTCGTCGGCGTAAAGTCAGCGCGCTAAAATTCCATACACACACACATCTCGGGACAACGTTGAGTGTAGGATCTGTCTACCGGGCATCTTACTTCAGCCTCAGGTCTTCGCACTAACCCCTTTGCTTCATTACCTCGCGATAAGCGAAGAGGTGGACAGTGCAGCAAGACTTTGGCTTACAGTCATCCCAACGACACGGCCAGAATCTGTAGACTCGTCGTCCGAACCAATAGCAAACAGTCCAGAATAGCTCGTATCGGGCTCAAAATGCGATATGGCGTTATGGCGCAAAGACGTGCAGCGCACATGCGATGCCTAATGACGAACCACACCCAGTGCTGAGGCGGGGAGTTATTCACCCGACTTAGGCCAACCTGAACAGGCGGACTTTCGAGTCTCCCCGATCAAATCACAAAAATGTTGTTGCCTGGGAAGACAGATGTCCATCTTATCAATCATGGCGTTGTGAAAATGAACAAACTAAGATGTGTAGCATATCGATGTACGCAAGGAGCAGTGCAGATCATGGTTGTCGAAGGGCAGTCCTCGGCCCTGGTTGAGCGCTAGTCACAGATCCGGCGCATAGGCTTGGCATTGCTGAGATGAGCAAAGTGACGTGTGCACTTGTCCCACCAACTTCAGCCAACAACGGTGAACATGTCAGACTGGCCAGTATACCACCTACAACCACGAGTTAGTGTTGAACAACGCATCCTCACCTTTGGAAACTAGCGTTCGGCGATGGCTGAATCTAGATATACCCACAAGAAGCCAGTAGGGGACTGCCCAGATGTGCTTGGGGACCACAAGTCCGCGCTCCGGACGCCTTGGTGCTTCACCGATTGAGAAGCAATGTTGATATTTACGACGGACTGGCAGCGGAGCGACCGTGTACAGGTCTTGCTTGGGCCAAAGCGTGGCTGCGTTCGTCCCGCAATCTCCAAATTGGAATTGCTATTGACCTTTGTTTTGCGATAGGGCACCCCTAAGCGAATCCGCTTCTGTAAATCAACACGCGTGATGCTCCATACCTTCTTCTTTGTTTGGAAGTCTTCTAGAAGGCTTTTAGATCGAGTACTGTGTTTTATTAATTTGTAATTGCTCACGACGACCGAGGAAAGGCGAGAGCATCTATCGTTCCCTGTCAGTCATCGCGTTTCGAAATCACCACTGCCCAAAAGCATGGACAGAACCGTGGGATCCTTCAAATCCTTCATACAAACAGTACCACCAAATCCAAACACATGGAGCGACATTTCACCGTTGTCTCCAAGTGACCAGACATTACCACCATTGTTTGTGCCACCGAATCCGAAGCCGAAAGATAGCGCTGTTCATGTCACGTCCTGGAGAGCGCCTACTGATTGGAACCTAAGCTCACCTAGTCAGCCCTCTCCGAAGAATCCAGTCTCTACGGCTCGTACATTCTCTCCATTGATCCCGGAGCCTTCTCCTAGTACCTGCAGTTCAAGGGCAGAGTCTGGATCCTGGCCACTCGAGACGAGAACCTTTCAATCTCCGCGACTGCAGCCAATACATCCAATCCTCGAATGCAGACCAGAACCACCACCACTCTCGACAACATCTCCGCCTGTCCAGACGCCCTCACTTGAGGGAGACTCAAAAATTCTTCTTTCGCCTATCAGAGACAATCAACTTGTGTGTTCTTCAACTAATACTGAGGCTGCACATCCGGTTTCACACTCCCCTTTGAAGCCAGGACTACAGACCTGCGAAAATCCTTCTGCAGATACAATATATCAATTATCGGATGTATCGAGAAGAGCGAAAGCATATGTATCACTGGGAATAATGCTGCCAAGTGATACTAGAACTGGATGGCAATACTGGTCTTCCACCCCGCACGTCGACAATATTGCAGAAATATCCCGATCGTTGCAAGGAAAGACGATCCCACCATTATATCGCACAAGCCCCTTTATGGACGATGAATGCGAAGATGAGGAGCTGAGTGATAGAATGCAGCTTTTGAGCTTCTCGCAAGATTATCATGACGTGCTGGCGGATCAGTACCATGAGTGTAGGGCTCCTCGGCCTCGAAGCAGCTCGTTGAGTGCAACTTCATCAGGGTTCTTTACCTGCGGCTGCATATCCATTCCAATCTTCCGATTGAGAACACATGAGCTGTTACCAGAGCCCTTAGCATGGGGAAAAGGCTCCGGCTGGCGATCAAAGCACAAGCAATCAAACCGCTGGACATCACTACGTCAAAGTGATCGAGAGGGTAGACGACGATCTGTTGACGAAAACCTACCGCCGCGCGCTACAGAAGGATCGACATATCGACGTCGAAAGCGCATTCCTGACATAATATCTCATGCAAAAGTTCTGAGAGGGAGCAAACGACGTGCTGGGTCTATGGAACTGGCAGAGCGCAGAGACCTTTCCCAAACATCCCGAAGACTGGCTTCGGGTTCGTCTTCAGAGGGAAATGGCAGTCTTCTGATCCGACTTCCGAGAGGATTTGCCTTGGTGCGCCTGTCTCGAGCTACCACATCACACTCTGAGGCAACGTACGACTACGGTACTACCACGCATGAGGATCACCGACAGAAGTCCAGTGCAGTGTCTGATTACCCGTGGCGGAGGTCATCTTTCTACAATTCGTCTCCACCGTCTTCTCCTTTCCCTTACGACATCCCACCGCCGCTTCCGGTCAATTTAGTGAATATGTCGGAGTCTCGACTAATTCGTTCAGCATCGCAGGCTAGCGAAATGTGGACTGAAGAGAAATGTAACAGTATACTACCAGCCGAAGAGACTGTAAGTCGTGGTCTCATGGATAGAGCACGGGATATGCGCGACGCCTGGCGGAGGCACCAGAGGGAGGTCAGACATGAAAAGATCAAGCAAAGTATTAAAGTACTTGGCCTGGTCGAGCCGGCATCAGTAGCAGGCTATACGAAGTCGTGGGGTATGCGGTTAGGAGATGTTCCTGGCGACGAAGATAGAAGCACGAGCTACAAGGCTTAGAGATCAGTACACACGTCAAGAAGTAATGTGTTATATATAATTACCGACGAGAATCTGCAAGATAAATTTCCAAGCTTTGCATCACCCAAGCATAAAGCTTGTATCCTCACATACATTTAGGGCTTGAGTCTGAGCTAAATCCGCCCGAATCCGCTTAAACCCGTAAACGATTAGTGCGTGGCGCCCACTCCGTTCCGTTTTTTCCACGTACGCACCTACATGCACGCTACATCTATTCAGCATCAACGTCATCTCTTAGCGCAATGCAGACACTAACCATACCTGCTTCTGTCAGTAAACGCAAGCAGGCCTGTAAAAGCTGTCGGCAGCGTAAAAAGAGATGCGATGTAAGTCCACATCATCGTCGCATGTCGGACGAGAGCTGACGATAAGTCGCTTACTGTAGGCAGAACACCCGAGTTGCTCTTTGTGTAGGAGATGGAATCTCAAGTGCGAATACTCGTTGCCGAAGTTAAGTCGAGACAAGTACACACCATCTACAAGTCGTTTAGAGCATCATGCACCAGCATCACCAGCTTCTGCTCTTGGCTTCGATCCAATACAGCTGGAATCACCGGACCTCATCCAGTTTCCCGGTGCTCGCCTTTCAACATCCATAGCTCTCAGTATACCATACCCTACACCGGCATCTGCTGTGGAGCAGTTGGACGATATGCTGGACTTCCAAACAATAGACAGCTTCCAGCTACCGCCACAAAATGTCATTTTCCAGCTCGTCGAGCTCTTTTTCGAGCACCTGTACCACACTTTTCCTTGTTTCCATAGGAAGAGTTTCCTGGCGAAGTTGGAACGTGGCGACTTGGAGAAAGACGCACCACTTCTTCTGTATGCCATCTGCTGTGTAGCGGCCAGACACCACCCTGAGCAGTCCATTCAGAAGCGCTCGAGAGACTGGTACGAGCAAGCACGCTTCTCTTACGAACTCACCCGGCGAAAACCGGAGCATCCTCTGCACACAGTTCAGGCTGTATTACTTCTTGTGTTTCATGCTTGGACCATCGGTGACTACTCTGCTAGCTGGCTTTTCTTGGGAAAAGTTTGGAGACAAGCAGTCGTGCTCGGCCTAAACCGTATGGATGCTAGCGACCATCTATTGAACGCGAGGATTGACAATGAGAACTCATATGTTTTTGGCAAAACAGAACCTCACTCGACAGTTGAGCGAGAAGAGTACCGAAGATCACTTTGGTTGCTGTTCATAATGGATCGGATGAATTCATGGCCAACAGGATGGCCTAACGCGATACCGGAGATGCAGTTCAAGGTCGATATACCGAT
>Ga0058698_10000555_pt1 | contig 20153 bp, 13 predicted proteins | sample AgamicAsSfe_FD_67288 | JGI IMG/M metagenome (GOLD analysis project Ga0058698, IMG submission 67288) | Agave microbial communities from Guanajuato, Mexico - As.Sf.e | ecosystem: Host-associated > Plants > Phyllosphere > Phylloplane/Leaf | place: Guanajuato, Mexico | collected 2012-05-30
GGGCGTGGTCGAGATGGGTACGGAAGGAGTTGGTCAGCAAGTTGAGGAGTTGCTGCGACTCTCGTGGCGACAGGGGGAGCTGGGGATGGATCTTAGAGGCGAGAGTGCTCAGCACGCGTTTGCCGGCGGAAGACTGCATGGCTTCGTGTTGGTGTTGGGGTGTCTGGGCGGGTGGAGTGAGGCGGATGACGAGGGTGGACCAGGCGGTTCGGGAAGGTGCCGCCTTATGCGCACGTGACGGGTTTAACGCGCGCATCATGGCAGGCTGGGACGAGACGCTCCAGCTATTCGTAGATCAATTGACCTTCAGCCCTCACCTTACTTCTGCATAAACGACAGCCTGCCTCAGCCCCAGTCAACGCGACCCTGCCGCGTCCTCAGCCATTGGAAGCTCTAGCGCCAAGCCGACGTGGTCGCTTCCCTTTAGCTGTTTCCCCAACTTTACTCCTCCCTCTACATCATCACCTCGCCTGCCCACCAATCCGCCCACACAAACACACACACCTAAGTCCCCCGCGGCTTGCCCACACATCACACAGATCCAATGTCTGAAGCACCATCTCGGCCTGCGCGAGGCAGGAGCTCTGCCCGCGGCGGCAGGGCATCATACGGCTCTCGAGGCCCCAGAAAGACCAACGGCGACAGCGCATCCTCCAACATTGACACATCAGCAGACCAAGGCGAACTTGGAGAGCTTAAGAAGCGCTACCAGTCACAGCTATCCACACTCAAGGAGCTATTCCCCGACTGGACCGACGCCGATCTCGTCCTCGCAATCGAAGAATCTGACGGTGACCTGCAGACCACCATCGAGAAGATCAGTGAGGGTAAGCGCGACCCTCCCACGTGCCCTGCGCCTGCATCACGTAATTTGTACACACGACGGGCACAAGGCTAATGCACTACAGGCGCTGTCTCGCAATTCTCAGAAGTCCCAAAGAAAGCAAAGGACAGGTCCCGCTCCAAGGCCAAGGAGAACGTCGTGCCCATCGATGGCGCGTCCAGTCTGCGCGGCCGGCCCGATGGAGCCCGCCGTGGTGTCGACAGCGGTCGCGGAGGCCGTGGCGGACGGGGCACTGATCGTGGTCGCGGTGGAATTCGAGGCGGTCGTGGAGGCGCCGCCAGTGGACCTCGTGCGGCTGCTGGATCAGTCCCGACTACCGAGTCCGCTGCGTGGGACACACCCACAGTCCCAGAAGAGTCCAAGGAGACCAAAAAGGACGATGAAACCGTACACGCGCCCGAAGCGACGCCCGAAGCCATAAAGCCTGTTGTAGAGGCTGGCCTGACAGCCGCGAAGAAGACTTGGGCGAGTATGTTTGCTGCACCCAAGCCCGTCCCCGCAGTTCCCAAGGCAGCACCGAAGCCTGCTGCTGCTCCAGCCCCCGAAGTGCCCGCACAAGCACCCGACGAGACGCCCGCGCACCAAGTTGCCCAAGAGCCCGCCGTGCAGGCAGAAGAACTGCCTATACCCCCTGTCGCAGATGAGGCCGTCGAGACCCCACCCATCACGGCCGAAGACACGTCCAAGATGACGCCAGACAAGAGCGTGGACGATGCTGCACCTGACGTCACCCTCACACCCTCTGGAGATCAGCTAACACAGGAGAACGTCGAGCATCTGCCCGACGAGTCCCATCCACCCCCGACCGAGACGGCTTTCAGCACTGTCGCAAGCTCGAAGGATATTGGAAGTGCAGTAGCGACCCCATTGAACGGTCCTACACAAGCACCTATTGGCCGTCCCGCCATTGGAGGATTCCAGACGACCGCATTGAAGGCCACTTCTGGTACCCCACACCGAAGCGCGAGCTACCAGAGGAGGTTGATGGAGCAACAGGAGGCAGTCGTCATGCCCGGCAACCACGCCGTAGACAGGGCTGCAGTTCAGTTTGGCAGCATGGGATTGGGCGAAGGCTCGGACCCAGATGTCGACGAAGACAGGGAAGAGGCAGAGACCAGGACTCAGCCGCCCCAACACTCCCCCATTACCCAGCCCAAGACCTCTCTCCCTCCCGCTCCTCGCCAAGCATCTCAAGATGCGCCCCAACAAGAGTCTGCCCCTACACCAAAGCAGGCTCCTGGACTCCCTCCCGTCCCCCAACACCAACCCAGCCTGCAGCAGTCTCCCTCAAACCCCATTGGATCTCAGGCTATGCAGAACCAAGGATCTCAGTCCAACCAGCCCTACAACCAGTTTGCTAGGTACGGTCAGCCCGGTATTCACTCGGAGGCCTCCGCGCCACCGCAGAAGCCATACGATCCATTCGGCCAGCAGATCCCAGCGTCGAACCACTCGCAGTCGCAGAACTACGATTACCCTGGTCAAAGCCAGGCCCCATCTCAGCCTGGTGCTTTCTCCTCCGCCCCAGACAACTACCCCTCCAACTACCTTACTTCCGAGCAACGCTCGCAATACCAGAACTACTATGGAAGCTACGGTCAGCCCATTGCGCAGAGCCAGCAGGAAGCCGGTTCTGCTCAGCAGCGTACTGGCAGTGCATTCGGCTCTGGACCTACTGACTCGGCTTATTCGCAGAGTCAGATCCCACAAGTAAGTGAACCTGTTGCGCTCTCCAAACTCATCCACGATCGTATCGTTATGCCAAACGAATCCGACTGTCTCATTTGAATGAGTTGCTCGAGACGGGAAAGGCAAACGACACGGACGGAGTAGGGACAGTAGCTCACGCAGAATTCTGTATCCTTCTATTATCCCTTGCTAACAACATTCTCAGTCTCAGAGCCGTTACGGTGACGCTCAGAACAGCGGTCACAACACCCCTAACCCGGCTGCTATGGCAGGTCAGGGACATGGCGCTCAAGGCCAGCACGCGCAGCACGGTCACAGTGCGGGCTACCCATACAACCACCCATACTATGGCAGCCCCTACTACGCTAACTACATGAACCAATTCGGTGGTTACGGCCAAGGAGGAGCAGGCTATGGTTCGTTCGGAAAGGGCGGCATGTACGGTCAACCCCAGCACTACGGCATGTCTCCCCAAGCTTCGTTCGACCAGCACTCGGCTTCACCCGCCAATGCAGGAGGTTTCGGCGCTTCTTCGCTCCACGATCGCGGCAGTGGTATGGGTGCAGGCTTCGGTGACTACGGTCGCTCAGCTTCTGGAGCATCTCAGAACCCCAGCGCCACTGCCAACTCTGCTGCTGCTGGATTCGGTGCCATTCCCGATACCTTTACTCGACCGGGAAACTTCCACCAAAGCTCCTATGGACAGTCGGGTAGCCAGGGCTTGAACGACGACGCCCTGAAGCCCTCGAGCGACTACAAGAGCGGTGGACCCAGCCCATCGGCTCTCGGTGCTCAGCCCGGTCGCCCCGGTTCCGCCAACCAAAGCACCCCTGGACAGGGCGGACCCCAACACCCTCAGCAAGGCTACGGCAACTACCCGAACCACCTTGGCAACAGCCAGTATGGCGGACTCGGTGGTCTAGGCCACCAGAACTCCGGTAGCCACCAGCAGCAGAGTGGCTATGGCAACTACGGCGGATTTGGAGGATACGGCGGAAGCTACAACCGCGGAGGTTGGGGCGGAAACTACGGCCAGCACTAGATCCGTCTCCTGCAAATCCAAGACGTTTAAGAGACTTGACACGTTGTTAAGAAGAATATGGGCTACCCATATCATCATGACGAGCTTGTACGACAAAGGGTCATTGTTTTCTTTCTCACGTCCACTTTGAGTTGACTGATGGCACGAAGAAGCATGTTTACATGATACGCTTGATAGGCCTCAGATTTTGTATTATGACAATCTCCTTTCTTCTCTCTTGTTCCTCTCCTCTTGCATCCTCTCTTTTTCTAGGTCCATGTCATGCCATTGGTTATTTACGTGCTCAGTCGCGAGGCGTTTAAATCCGCAAGGGAGGGATAAAGTCAAAAAGATTCTTGTTTGTCTGATTTTGCGTGTAGTCGGCTTTTTTCCTTCTCCGGTACTTTGAGAAGGAAACTACTGTGTTAGGGTATGGTTAGGGACTTAAGGGGGCAAAGAGCAGAGCAAGGTAGCTCGATGGCGTTCACAGTTGAGCTGCTACTACAGCTGAGCAATGCATATCATTGAACATGGAGCAACTTCGCGCTTTCCTCTTGACTTTGGTATTACCTCTATGCGTGCTTGTCGTAGCGAGGTACTCGGGTACTTCACATGTTACGCTTGAAAGCTTGGCAAGGATTTTAGCGAGCTGCAGGTACGTACCTTTTTTGGCCGAGAAACCGGCGATCCTGCCTCCGCTTCTTGTCCTTCAACAATTCTCGCTTGCTTGCTCACGCAACCTTGACGCAAGCCCGGCGGCCCTTTTGAGAAATCTCTCATTTTCTTTGACCATCCGCCACGCTATGACATACGCACGTGGGCCTAGGGCATGTATTCCGAGTCGTTTCCGAAAGGCCCGATAGAAGAGCGTTTATGCAAGATCGCGAGCCGTCTCGGCGTTCATCGGGCAGCGTTATCAGAGTATTGCGCGATATCATGTCTTATCGACGTGAGATTGAGAGAGGTCTAGAATGTGTACTGTTGCAGGTTATCTAGTAGGCGGATATCGCTACCTGCGTCAGCACACAAGCCTTTGAACCTAGCTGACACATTTACTAAACCTGAAGAGTAGAAAAGAGGCACCAATCCATGTATTATATATAACAGTACGGCCGTAAAAGATGAACACCGGCATCGCAACGAGACAACACTGCCGGCCGATGTTTGCTCACCGCCAGCATTACCAACGCGATAACACCTGGGCATGCTCGGAACGTCATTCCAGTCAAGACCTTTATCTCCGCGCTACTGCCGCCATGATCCACGACTAATCCGTTTGCAAGGATAGAAACCAAGGGTCTTACTTTTCTAGGTAAAGCTCCCTCGACTCATGCGTCAAGGTCATCATGGTGCTGTCGGAATTTATTTTCTGGCGTGTACGCGCTGTTTTCCCAAGCGTCGACTTCGTGATACCTTGATGGTCCCTGAGTCGCTTACAAGCAAAAATCACAGAACGCCCACTCGCGCGCTAATTGACTGCATCTTTTCTTTTTGGGCCGAAACGTATGCGTCGTGGTATCTGTCTTGATTGATTGGAACGACGTGTAGTCAGCTGGAGCGACACACCGATTAATTACAGGAGCTGAGAAACGCCAACGACTGTATTTGAAGAAGAGAGGACTACACAGTATCCGGAAAGCAATCCGACACGTCTCTTCACCTGTTACACCCACAAAACGTATCGTGCCATAAACCAAGGTCCTGGCAAACATCTACTGCCATGGAGTCCACGTCCTACCAAGCCGACGCTCTCCCAGCTTCGCCGCTACTCCGTCTTCCTTTCGAGATCCGTCTCATGATATACGAGTACCTACTCCTACCATCGACGACGCCCACGACCGGAAACGGAACCTCAGTCGCGAACCTAATTCCCGACTTCCATACCTACCTCTCCGAAGATACGAACAATGATCCATGTACCTTGAGCGTACGCACTATGGATCCATGGTTGGGAGTGCAAGGTCCAAGGACATGGAGACGGAGGAGTACATACCATATTAGAACCGGTACGTTCACAAGCAATCCGAGGGGAAATCTGTGAAGGGAACCGGACAATGTGCTAATGGATTCGCAGGGCCCTTTCTAACAACCACAACACCAACAACGTACCGCGTCCTCCTCTCCCCCTACACATCGCACCTCCGCCACACCGTCCCCTCCCTGCTATCTCTAAACCACCAAATCCACGCCGAAGCAAGCAAAATCCTCTACTCGACCTACACATTCTCCTTCCACACCAGCATCGAAGCTGCAGTACCCTTCCTTTCCGACCTTACACCCCGAAGCCGTGCCGCTCTACGCCATCTCAGCGTGACGAAGAAAGCGCTACCATATAGCAAAGAGTTTGACCGCGCGGAATGGGCAAGTCTATGCGACTACCTTGCTACACCGCCGCAGTCTGCTCTCGACGGAACCGAGATTCCTGCGCCTGTTTCCCTGCGCAGCCTTACTCTGAACGTCATATCTGGCAAGCCTGATCATGGCTGGGAGTCCATAACGCCCATCCTGCCCAGTGACTTTGACACCATGCTGCGTATGAAGAACGAGTGGCTTGGTGGTCCGCTTGGTGGTGGTGGTGGTGATTTCGGGGGCATGGATTTAGAGTGGGCGGAACAGGTTATGGCGATCAAGGGACTGGAGAGCATCAACGTGAAGGCGATGGTGGAGAGGTGTGCTAATCCTGTGAGTGAGAAACAGGCGTTTTGGATTGCGTTTAGTAAGAGTGTTGCTGAGGGGGGTTTTGGGGAGTGGATGACTAGGAGGATGGTGGTTTAGGGATACAAACTGGTTGATTCCTTTCTTGTTTGAATGAAGAGCGCTAAAGCGAGCGATGGTAGGTATGGTCTCATTGGTGTTTACTATACATAGCCAATGGATCTTTTGGCCCCCACACCAAGCCCCCCACCACACATCTAGGATTCACCTGGTGCAGTATTTTCGTCATGCTGCAGACGTATGGCACGTTACTCAGCCTTGTTGACTTGGCATATCTGTCGTCCCCTTGTTGATGAAGTGGATTAAAAGCAGGCTAGTGTCTGCAAGGGCATTGTTCTTCTCCCACAGTTTCATCTCTTCGATTCGTATATCCGTACACCATGGCATCACGCTATGATGCTTTACAAACTAGGGAGGATATGAACGACCCTATACGATTGCAAGAAGGCCAGGATGTCGCCTCTGTACAACAGTACGAATACCAGGATGTCAGTGTGGCGAGCGAGCGCTCCAGCGTTTCTATACAACAATACGAATACCAGAACTTCAGCGTAGCGAACGAAAACTTGGTCAATGCTGCACAACAACAGAAAACTAAAGATGTCCGAACAACCGTAGTTCCTGCCCACAAGGCAGAAGTGCCTGAAGGGCGACCCGTAACAGTACGTGTAGATTGGACCTCCACACGTAAACCTAATAACACGTCACGCAGATTGTGCGCAGAATCGGCAAGTGGCCCTGCACTCTAATTGTGCTCAGCATACTCGGAACTGCGGCATTCATCATTTACATTACTTTTCTCTGGTTTACCGCAAGCGGTAATAAGAATTGGAAAAACATCGCTCTGTCCGGTTGGATGACGAGATCTGTCGCCATTGCGGCTGTTGTGCTTCGAACATCAACCACTGTGCAAGCCGGCCTCGCGTCATCTATGCTTGCCGCTATTGCGCTTGAAAGTACTACTGGAGTTGCCCTGCAAGATCTAGCACCTCTGTCTTTGATGCGCGCGTCTTCGGCGGCGCCGTATGCTCTATTAGCATATCCGAAGCTCGGTCGCAACGGACCAACTTGGGTTCTTCTTGTGTGGGCTGCCATCATATCGATCACAACTGTTTTACTTCAGTTTACATCGACGATTCTGCTGGCCGACGTGAACGCGGGCTTTATTCCGAGGTAGGCTTAATTCAAAGATCGACTGGAAGTCATGTTAACCTGGATAGTGGTCTTTCACCGTACGCATATGTACTTCCTCAAGAGTTGTTGTATAGGGGAAGTCTGACTGCCAACTGGCGAAGCGCTCCACGCCCGTGGCCGATATTTGCAGAGTATACGGGAAACGACTCGGCTGATGGGTCACTAGGCTACTCAGACACAGGTTCCACAATGAGAGCGCTTTTGCCGTTTAGCGATACTCGGTCTCGGTCCTTCATCCATACCTACGAAGGTCCAGCCCCCGTCGTCGATGCGCGCACGATTTGTATTAGGCCAAATATCACAAATACTCGGGTACAAGCCAATACTACTTACGACCTCAAAATTCATGGGAATATTTCGATTCCAGACGACCTGCTAACAGTCCTCTTGGCCGAGACCCCCTTTACGGGCTTCAAGCCAACCGCGTTTGCGTGTGAGCCGTCGTGGAACTTCGTAAGAGATTATGGCCAGAACAAAGTTGCAGGTCGAACCTCTGCTTGGGATCTAACCGTTTGCGACATCGGACCGGCAGGTTATGGGGAGCTTAAAAGCCCCTTTTGGAAGAACTTCTCCAGCGAAGTCACCCCTTTTCTTCTGATGAACTACACGGGTTATGTGGATCAACAAGTCCAAAACAACACGAAACTTCCACCTTCGGAACTTGCAAACTTTAATGATACAACTCCAGGACTACGTTATCATGACAGAAACGAGTGGCTCGATCTGAAACAAGACGCGGATGCTTTGGACTGGTCGGGTGGCAACAATTTCGCAGATAACAAGCTAAGCTTCAGTCTCTGCCTTCCAGTATTCCGCGCCTATGTTCTTAACATATCGGCAACATCACGAGCGCCTCTGGAAGAGCCAACGTTCTTCTTTGACGTTGAGCGAAGTCAGTTCCGCTACGATGATATACGGAAGCAGTTAGTTTCATCGTCGAAGCTTCCCACAGATGAGCGAAATGTTCTATCTTTGCATCCACAGTCCTGGCGACTCTTCGACAATATGACCGACCAAGAATACCCTTTCGGTAACATCCTCACCATGATAACGCTCACCGGCTCAGGCACCGGCTCAAATCAGATTTTCGAGCCAGGGCAAGAACATTCTACTTTACATCTGATGGACAACATGAAAGAATTCCAGCCTCGTGCAGATTACAATATCGAAGGACTTGGATTAGAGATTCTACAAGAAGACGGAACCCCAGCGGAAGCAATGCAAAGCATGCTGATGAGCGTTGTACTGGCAGACTACCAGTCTTACGTCTTCACTGAAGTTCCCGATGGCACACCGAACAGTACAGTCGCCTTGCGTGGTGATTTCATCACAGCGCAGGTGCCCGGAGGTAATGGACGACCTGCAACCAACCCTGCCGGAGCGACAAGTTCATATATCATAGTCATGATAGCCACAGCTATACACAGCGTCGCCGTGTTCTTAATTTTCATGCTATTCATTAGAAGCACCAAACATACGCTGATTTGGGAGAGTTGGCACATCATCGCCCAGAGCATAAGCGCAGTTACTGAACCTTATCTCAACCAGGCGGGCCTAGCCACCGACTCCGAAATCAAGAAACAAATGAAGACCGACGGTACTTCTAATCAAGCTGTTTCAGTCAAAACGGATGAAAGCGGAGCCAGAACTGAAGTCGGCGTTGTTAGGCAACGGGTGAAGAGTAGCAGAGTACAAAAGGACTCTCAGAGTGATCTTTTAATGGAGGAGCTCAGGCCTGTGAGATCTGTACGGGATGTGCAGCGGTGGAACGATAGAGACACAACCAACAATTAGTCGGGGGCGTTGCGAATTATTGATTCATATCTGCTAATAGGGGGGTATTAGATGGCATCGATACTGCTAGGACAGATTGCCAGACAATTCGCCTGACGCTGCCAACCTACACCAATCTCTCCTTTCTTATTAACCCATCTACCTTTACTCTACATCAATCTGTCATTTCCCACGTCTCTCATCAAAAAAGCGTCCAGGACACATGGCCTAATGGTAAGGCGCCCGCACACAATGGCCTTAGCGTCGCCCGGCATGAATTCGCTGAAATTGAGCATGGGACAGCCAGCACAGAATTTGCGAAAGTTCGGCACTGGGCAGTCGTGATGCGGGACATGCAAGTTCGAGTCTCGCTGTGTCCATTAATCTCTACTTTTTTTTTGTTGACGTTGGCGTTGTCGTTATTGCAGAGAGGTAAAGGCAGCCAGATTGGAAATGGCGGTTGTAGAAGGTTGGCATAAACGTTGACGGTAAGAGTGAACTTGAGAAAATACGTCAGTCAGACACATGCGTGCTCACGACCACTGACAGCGCTGGTTCACGTAGTTCCACTCCATGGCGCTCATAACTCCGTAATAATGCGCTATAGCGCTTAAAACGATGAAGAGGTGAAACAGCTGATGCGATGCACCAAAAATATCGTATCTCTTCGGTCTGCAAGACTCTGGGAAGTGTTTCTGTTACGCTCGTCAATCAACACTTCATTGCAAAGAAATATGGTGGCGTTGAACATGATTGCCTTACCGCATAGAACCAAACACCCATCATTATCAGAACACCTTCAAGGTAATAACAACGCAGACCAGTTTGCTTGTCAAACTGGCCATAAGGGAATAGTAACGCGCCATGGATGATTGGCGCAAAAGCCGAAAAGCCTGTAGCGACAAATGCCGACAGGCGTAAGGTTTTCCATTTCGGACCATGAAGGCTAGGGTTGATGACCATAGTCGCTGTTAAAGTTCCTAATGTGATGATCTGGAAGAATCTCTTAGCCATCGTGTGTACCGTCGCATATCATTCTATACATACCATCGACCAGTATACCTTCTGCAACTGCGGTTCGCAATAAAACCCAAAGTAAAGACCGGGTATAAAACTCCCTACGATCTGAACTATAATCGCAACATAATCCAACCTTACCCACAGACTAGCGAACGTCTCAGAATGGCATATCAGCGTGTGATACGCAGCGGAAGTACCGAAGCATATCACAGACGTAGTTAGGAAGATTCGGAAGACGAGTTCATCGGTCCATGTCGCTTGCGGGAAGCGAATGATGAAGTAGCGGTCAAAAGAGTAACTGGCCAAGAGAACGACGACGGCGGGAATGAGATGCGAGTAGATGTTGACGGTCTCGTTGTGCAGGTAAGATAGGCTGCGGATGCAGAGGGGTATCGATTTTGTGACGGGACGGTAGCCGGTGGTTATCCAGGCGTTGTGGGCGTACCAGGATGGCACTTCGTGACTGTCGTAGAGTTTTTCCGATGTATCATGTCGCGATGGTTCTTTGGATGGCTTGCAGGTATCGCGACTGGCCATGGTTGAAGTCATCGGCGACAAGTATTAAAGCGACCGCAAATTAGGATTAAAAATTAGATGATGAGAAGAAGGAGAAGATGCGAAAGACCAGAGACTAGAGAAAACTGCATAGGAGTTAAATCGGCTATAAAGATCGAATCATCGGCAAATAAATCCGTCAATTATTCGCGATATTATCGCGCCGCTTGAGTCAGCGCGTTGGGTGATCAGTTTGGCACGGACATATTAGCCAGGGTAGTTAGTGCCCATATCCTGACATGATAAACACGATATGGATTTGCCCTGCCCTTCGAGATCACTTCTGTGTGTGATGGCGATGGCGATGGCGGCTGCGGAATCGCGCGGTTGTTGTGAGGATTTAGCAGGCATGAAATGACGTAACGGAACTTTAACGCCCGGCACGTCTCCTACCACCGTGAGTATGGAGAGCGCATGCAGAACGATCGCGAAATCGGAGATAAAGAATGATTAAGATATGCCACATGTTTCGCAGTGGGAATTCTACATGCACAATCAGTATACGACAGCCCGGTTGGTAACAACTCTAAATCTACTTCAGCAGGTTCTAAAATGAAAGGGGGTTCTTCTCGCGAGTACTACGCGGTTTGTTGGTTCAGTCGTTGGGCCTATCGGATGCATGCCTTAGGCTGAAGGTTAGGGGCAACAAAGCCATAGTACCTACCTAGGTATTCTACCAAGCCGAAGTTCGTACGGGTCCTCACTCCGACTCCGACACACCAAAACAATCAACAATCCTGTAATGAGTTTCGCCCAGGCAGACGGGGTCCTGTAAGCGGTATAGCAGAATTTCCTTCTTGGCTGTCCCAACGTTCTCCTACGAATTAATCCATTTTCTGTCTGTGCGCGTAGCTAATACCATCTGATACTGTTGTCCTCGTTCGTCCGAGAGTACGACCCATTATAGCTTCAAGTTACAAATCATGCGGCGCGCCTTATATTGCAAGCAAGATGCATCAGCCCAGTCAGAACTGCATCCCGAATGGCTTCGAATCTTGTCGTATATCCGCAGTACACGGACACGATGACGATTAGCGGATTGCGCACATTCTAGCAGGTTAGATCCATGAGATACATTGCATCTCCTATATATACGCGTAGCCTTCGCATATATTGCTGCAGTTCATGCATCGTATTAGCTCTCCTTCAACTTGTTACCATGTCTCACAACATTCTTTTAACAGGCGGTTCTGGCTATCTCGGCGGCACGCTTCTTGCGCGCTGGAATGAAGCACAGCTCCCCTCATATGGGAAGCTGTTCGCTCTCGTGCGCTCATCGGAGCAAGTGAGTGCAGTCAAGCAATACAATGCCACGCCTCTTACAATCGATGCATCAGACCCAGAAAGCATCAAAGAAACGATCATCAACGAAAAGATCACGATCGTCCTACATCTCCATGATGTTATGGACACCACCTTCTCCACACACTCCATTGCTGGCCTAGGTGAAGTCAAAAAACTGACCGGTCTCCAAACGCACTTCCTATTTACCACCGGCGCGAAAGTGTTTTCGGAATTCGTTGGAATGCCGACGGAGCAACCCCTGCCCGACACTCATCCGGATCTTTATGTACTACAAAAGCACGCGATCGACCACACGCCACTCAAGATCTTTAGTCCAGCCCTCAAGGCTAACTGTAACGTAATCGAGGAGGCGGAAGCACATGGTGTGCGTAGCTATATCTTTGCACCGTGCATTGTGTATGGAAAGGGAGAAGGCTTTGGGAACAAGACCTCGATACAGACCGTTGCTATCATCAAAGCCGCCAAGAAACTCCGTCAGGTGTATCGAGTCGACGAAGGTAGACCAACCTGGCTTGTCTGTCATGTTTTGGATAACACTAGTCTATACCTCGATCTGATCCGCTCGATGCTTCAGGAAAGGTCGATAGGCTATGGTAAGAGCGGCTACTACATCGCTTCTTCTGGATCGGTTGCCTGGGACGACATCTATGATGCGTATAGCCTTGAGCTTAAGAGGCAAGGTGTCGTTGACGATGAGACGGTAAAGGATGCGGACGATTCGACCCAGGAGAAGATGGCAGAAATCCTTGGTGGAATCCCAGCGAAAGTTCAACTCGGTGGATTGTAAGTCTATTCCGATCGTATAAAAGGGTTGAATAAAGAATGCTAATTACTATTCAGATGCACGTTGGCTGCTGACAATGGCCCGAGAATGGGTTGGACGCCACGCTACAAGGCGGAGCACATACTCGAGGCTGCAAAGGACGAGGTGGATTCTGTCCTGCGAAATATGAGAGACTAGCCACTTTTGGGTGCCTAGCTTAAAAATTCCAGCCTACTCGAGTATCCTTTATCGTAAGAATGTAACTACCCTGACCCGTGTGCACGCTGTACGCGCTCGATCAAACACATCAATTCTTCAATATCATAAATGGCGATGCCGGCTGCGGAATCGCGCAGTTGTGAGGATCTAGCAAATATAACATAAGCGAACATCGGCAGGTTGCCAGGCGCAAGAAAGTAGAAACTCATCTCTCTCGACACTGCCAATGTGAAAGAGTTTCGATCCAAAGAGTTATGAGCACTTCGGATACCTAGAAATTTATCAATGAGGAATGGGAGCTGTCGTAGAGACCAGCGTCCTGTCTTAAAGGATTAACACCAGATCCCACTTCGAGGTGCTACGACATGTTGCATACTTTTTCAGAAGCAGCCTTCTTTGTACCAATAGCATACCTAGGTACGATAGCCTTACCAAACGTCGCTATTGACCAATGATGTAAGCGTTTCGCGAAGACCACTAGAGAAGGTGGGCGGTGAGGGGCCATTGCGGCACCCTCACATCGCAAGTGCGCCATGTTATGTTGGAACAACACATGGCACACTTGCGATGTGACAGTACTGGATTATATCAAGTTCTCGGTGCCGACCAGCAATCTTAGAAGAGAAAAAACGAGTTTTGAAATACAGTAACACGCCTTCGACTACAATTCATTACTATATATACTAAAGGGCATCACGACAGCTTATCATCGTTCCCATCACCGTATGTGGCTTACCTAGGTAGCTTTCCACCTTTGATTGGTTGTGTCGTCACGCTAAACTATATTCGTCAGTCGAAGTCGGTATCACCTTATCACCATGTCCTCTTCCACCACCACTGCCGATGAGCAGATTAATATGGACACCTTGCTTCCCACATACCTTCGACCACGGCGCGCCCACACCTTCCCTTCACTCGATCCTCAACCGTTCAACAGCGGGATGATGCCCTCGAGAATCAACACCAACATAACTATCCCCAGTGTGAGAGGATGGTTTACTTATCTTGTTGGGCTTGCTACTATTGTCGGACTTGTTGTCGCTATCGTCGCTATAGTGGTGAAGTGATCAGAGAGCGGGAGCGAGGACCATGTACCTAGGTAGCGACCGTGGTCCAGACAGCATGTACAGTCGCGAGTAGCAACATAAAAAAATAGGATGAGAAGAACAAGGCGCAGGCCGACTGCATGGACAATTTGAGAAGATTTCAGCGGATCCTAAGTGATCGATAGTGACGAAAGCTAAGGCTCATCTGTTCAGCCTTACGACGTCATATTGTAAGCGTGTGCCACCTAATCCCCTTTGGTATGACCGGTGATGCAGAAGAATGGAAAGCGACAAAGGGAACACTTCACAAGCTACGCCGACGAATCGTAGGTCAGCATCCTCAAGCTGCAGATATGCACTTTCTAGACTCCCGAGGCAGATATCTGCAAGGTTAGCAGATCGCATTCGCTACCTAGTAATATTGATTGTGTCACGACCTGCGGGCCAGATGGAACGGCAACGGCAAGCTTTAATATAAGGTTAATCCACCCGCCAAGAGCCCCTCGCTTCTCCAGATCTACGGAATGAAGGTGTTTTGAAGAGCATGTAAGACGCATGTTTAAGCGGCCAACGATACCAACTTTGGGCTGTGGCGTTGGGTCATCCCTAGTAAACCTCCAAGATTAGATGGTTCTGATTGGCTACCTGCGGTGGTCTGAGCAGGATTTGGCCTAGCCTATCCCCGGCGCTTAAGTGCAGGATGTCTAGCATACAGCGGCTGCCGTCCTGTCCGGGACGCAACCTGATAGGTGCCATAGACATTCATACGTCCAGAGACGTCGATACCTCACGCCTATGGCACTCACAGCAGAGCACTTCGAGTCGCAGGCGGGCATTCATATATGCTATGCCTTCTGAACAATCTCGAAATGGGAATCATCAAGAAACACAAGATCAAGCTTCGCTTTTGCTTTTCCATTGTTGTTCAGCCTGATGCCAACTCACCAGCACGCACGTATGTAGTTAGCACCTGTACTTGTGATTGGCTGTATCGTCAAGCTAACTTATGAGCAGTCAAAAGCATCACTATGCGCAACCCCGATACTGTATTACCTACCTACTTCCCTCCGCGCCGTGCTTATACTTTACCTTCGTACGACCCGTATCTTCCTAGCGATCGAATGACACCCACGGGTACGAACTATACTGTGACTGCCCCTGATAGGAAGAGAAGATGGTTCACATTCATAGTGGAATACGCTCATGTTATAGGGCTCGTTATTGCCGCTATTGGAATCGTTGTCGCTGTTATTGCTGTCGTGGTCAAGTGAGTGGAAAACCCTCAAAGGGTATGCAGAATCGTTGTAATGGAAGACCGGAGGGGTAATTGATGAAGTTTTGCGACAAACACGAGGCTCAAATTTCTTCCTATTTATGCCATGTCTGATCTTGAAAAACGATACAACAGTCGTGTTAAGCAGTCCCGGCCGCATCGGTATTTACAGCGTTACAACTCCCGATCAGAAATATTGACTAACTGTATAAGGTCTAGCGTGAAAGAAATTTATTGGTGACCATTCTGTGGGCAACTGTTCTGAGAGCTGAACAGCAGGGGTGTTGCAGAATCTCCCAGCATTTAGTGCAGAACACGCAGCAAGAGAAGAATGAAACCTACACTGCGCAAGAAACATACTACATTGGGAGATTTATTTCAGATTCTTACTACCGGGTTTACGTTGCAACATTACTGCAATAACAACATCTTCTAGCACCCACAGATGTAATTCAATCTGCCATTTCTGTTTGATGTTGTAGTCGACACGCTAACTCATTGCAGTCGAAAGATGGACATGCGTTACCCCAACCAGGCCCACACTACTGCAGCCTCTTGGGTTACCACCAACCCCACGCTACTACCCTTACACATTCAGCCAGCCAGCCCTGGATATGAGCTTTTGACTGTCCTTCGATTGTGCCTCGAAGAATTGAGAAACATTAGGCAATTACTGGCCCGTTTAGTTGAAGCCGTTCAACCACTGTTTCAACTTCTTCACAGAGACGCCTGGTACATGTTTGCTTATTTTGTTGCCGACTGGGTTGTCGGTCTCATCGCCTCTGTTGCTGGCGTTATTCAGGCCAAGAAATAGGATACGGGGGAAAGAAAGAGTCAGACTTCGCTTGCGAGTAGTGCTGGTCAGACACACCCAAGATCAGACTGAAGTCGAGAGACAGTGAAAGGAGAGGAGCGGAGGAAAGCAGTGCGCGTACTTTTTGCTAGGAGGAAAGAAGAAGTAATTTGTGTTGTAAGCAGGATGCGACATGCCGTTCGTTGAAAGGGTTGTGGAGGAGTTACGGGGAGTCTGTTACTGGATATTCTAGATAAGCCAAAGGCTTCGCAAGCCTGTATATAGTACAAGTCTAGCTTTGCGTAATCCTATTACAATTTGTTGTGACGCTACAGCTGCATTACTCACGAAGACGTTGTGTTGTTGCCCGGGCCTTGACTGAACATGGGCGAGCATGGCAATCCGCCACCAACGCCCCGCACTTTATCGCCAGATCTCTAGTCACCGCTGATGCCTGGCACTATGTCCTCAACACCAACAACGAATGCAAATCAAACCAATAATCGTGCCTCTACACATGCACTCAAATGTATTAGCTTGCATCGCTCATATAATTGTTCCCTTTGGGATTGCTGCCTCGCCGCTTGCTCCTTCGCGCGAACAGGCTAACATCGCGAAATCATCGCGCAGTCACGCCCTTGCCCGCTGAACGACGCCTGTCCATATTCTATATAACACTTGCCTGTCGTCTTCTAATCATCATACCCACAGACCATCATGGAACTGCCTGAGGAACTTTACCTCGAGATCTTCTCATACTTGCCCCAGCATCATCTACGCTTAGTGTCTCGAACATGCCGCACTTTCGCGACCCTTACAAAGCCGTTGATGTTCCAGACAATCCATTTGGACGGCTCAGCCCAGACCGGATTTGGTCGAGTGGAGGATGGCCAGTATAAAATCCATCCCGGTCGTTCACGGACGGTGGAATTGGGCTCTCTGGAAAGTACTGTGGATGAGCTGTTGGCACTGGACATTGCGCGCCATGTTCGTAAGCTAAAGTTCAGTCCTACCTACTACGTAGATGGTAAGTTGGGTCTACGGATATTCTATCCATGGCCAGGCAGATACTGACCTGTTTTTTTTTCCAAAGGTTTCTGGTCGAGCTATCGCCGATGGCTAGAGAGGGAGCAGGATTACGAGGCAGACTTCCATAATATGTATGAAGAAGAAGAATTCGAGGAGGATTCCGAGGGCGAATATGTTGGTATCCGTCGTCGCGCCGAGGCACGGCTGGCAAGACCTGGTAAAGAGCGGAACTTGATTGAGCAGGCGGAAGCGATCTGGGTCTCCAAGGTTGAGGAGCAGCGCGAAAGGGCAGATGAAATCTCAGCGGTACTGGTTAAACTTTTCGCTCACATGCCGAGCTTGAAAGCTATCGAAATCCAAGAGTGGCATTGCGACTTGAGTGACTATGGGATTGTAGACGACTACGAGTGAGTACGACTAAACTACTGTCTAGATAGTGTCAGACTAACGTAGCCAGCAATGAGGTGAGTGAACAGTTCTCCGGATGCAGGACGACCTGGAAGCACCTTGAACTGCTAAGCTCTGCTCTTCAAGCGTCAAATAGTCGCATCCAGAGTCTAGTCCTCCCGAAGATTCATCCGTCCTCTATAACAACGAGTGCCGCCTTGGAGCACATGTTCAGCTCTCTCACTACACTCTCATTCAACGCCGAGAGTGTGGACTTTCTACTTGAGTCTCAAAACAACGAAGGCTCATTGCTTGCTTCGTTGATTTGTCACGCATCTCAGACATTACAAACGCTTGAGTTTCGCAACATAACTACATCACATCCACAACTACCGGATGTGGGAGAGCACTACATTGAAAAGCTCTTTGGTAGCGTCAGTGCTCCCGTCTCCACATATACGCCATTAGTTTTCCCGGCATTGAAAACTTTGAAGCTACGAAGTCTCCTTCTGGAAACACCGTCTCTTATCGACTTCCTCTCCCAGCAGCCAAAGTTGCAGTATGCTCATTTCGAGTACGTCTATCTTACTAGCATAGGATACAAGTGGCACAACGTCGCGCAAAAGTTGCCACCGTCATGCAACAAACTCTACATTGGTCGTTGTGGACATGAGAAATGGGCCTTGAATTCGCCCGCAGCATACAATCATATCAAGCCATTCTTACCCTTCAAAGAAGAATTCCCATCTACCTCAGGTTGGCGGCTGAACGAACTGGCTTTCCAAAGGGAAATGGATGATGACTTACAACGGCAGTTGGATGCCGGGATGGCTGGTGTGTTGCCGCCAGATCAGATGTATATGGGGAAGACGAGAGAAGAGTGGGTGGCTATGATGAGACTTGCTAGCGACCATGCAGAGTTTGAGAGGATTTGAGTTGGGTCAAAGGCAGGCGACATCGGATGTTCGGAGGAAGTGTGCTTCAGAGCATGTGCGTGGTTGAGAAGTGTGGATTGATTGTTGTTTAACGACCTATTTGAAACCTCCCATTGGGTATTCGGGCGGGGTATGCCAGGGGAGGAAAAGAGAAAAAAAAAGGACGTCGGAGACAGGACTCGAACTATCAGCCGTTAGTGGAGGTCATGACTGACTATAAGAATAATGCTTACCCTGCGCGCCCGAAAGCATGTGATATCTATGAGAGCTTTGCTCTTTCGAGTCACACCCGTTAACCACTCCGGCACTCCGACTTATGATTGGTTGATTTGAGAAATGTGGAAATTATTGGAAAGACTATTAGAGCAGTGAATTATGGCGCATGTGTCGGATCATCAACGGAAGAGACGCGAAGTCGACAGGAGTGACCCCGTTCTTCCTGCAACGTAGATACAACATAATCCTACTACAGCTAGAGACCCCACTTGGAGCTCAAAAGAAGAAGTACACTACTAAAGAGCTTACGGACCGCGAGAAGGCTGAGCTGATTGCGGCCAAATTCCAGAGGAGCAGTTGTTGTCGTGTACAGGAGTTATAGGTAGTCGCTTTCGTTGCTCTAAGTGTTCTCTTCCCTAGGATAGACTTGTCGCGCAATTTTCTACCATGAATCGAAAGAATACCAATCAGCAGATATCTTTTGAGTGAATTCCCTTATATGCCACGATATCCTATTCTTACATCCTCTGTAGCCTCACTAAACGCCTCGCTGATGACAATGCCAAACGGGTTCAATCTCGACTCTTGAAACTTCAACGATGAGAGCACTCACCCCTTCCTTCCCACCCTTACCCTAATCATCTACCCTCCAGACTACTCAATACCCTCTGCCCTCTTCCTATACCCCTCCCTCCTCGCCTCGCCCTCAGGCTCCTTGCCCGCCGCCTCAATAATATCAACCTTGGGCTGCTCCTCCGTCATATCAATCCTACCCGGCCGTCTCGGCCTCAACGACGTCCTCTGCGTGATGGGGTAAAAGTACGCCGCACGCTGCATCTTGCTATCCCTCAGCCTCTCACCCTCATGTTTCTCAGGATCGTGCAGCGCCAGCGCGACAACATCGCCATAAGTATCCGACGGGTCGCCAACCTGCTGGCTCGTCTCGTACGTACGCACGTTATCGTACTTGAAGCACTTGCGCGGTTGCCCTTCGTCGTCTTCGGCAATGTCAAAGTCAATGTCGGCTTCGTTGTTGGGGTCGTGCGTGGTGAAGTTGCGTTTGATGCCCCGGACCTTGCTGCGGTCTGCGGGAAGGAAGTATTCGAATTGCCAACGGGGGATTGGGGGTGGGACGGTGGGATCCAAGCGGTGCGCTTCGCGGTCTTCCATGTACTTTTCTTGGTCTTGGATCGTTTGGCCGGCAGGGCGCAGGAGGGCGACGTCAAGACGTGGGTCGTAGGAGGGATCGAGCGGGTTGTTGATGGGCGGTGCCGTGAACTTGAAGACCATGTAGCCGCCCGTGTCGGGCATGGCGTCCCAGTCCGGCAGAAGGGGGTAGGAGTCGACCAAGGTCAGGTTGGGGTTTCTGGGGTGTT
>Ga0058698_10000556_pt1 | contig 20147 bp, 20 predicted proteins | sample AgamicAsSfe_FD_67288 | JGI IMG/M metagenome (GOLD analysis project Ga0058698, IMG submission 67288) | Agave microbial communities from Guanajuato, Mexico - As.Sf.e | ecosystem: Host-associated > Plants > Phyllosphere > Phylloplane/Leaf | place: Guanajuato, Mexico | collected 2012-05-30
TGGCTCGCGATGTGGAAACTGCGTTCGTGACCGTGTCACCCGCGCTTTCCTGATCGAGGAGCAGAAGATTGTCAAGAAGGTTCTCAAGGAGAGCCAGTCGAAGAGGCGCTAGATGTTTGATGTGGTCTGTGGGCAGGATGAAGAGGCAGGCGGGTTATGATGTTTGCGAGGGTGCGGAAGAGGAAGGGGAAGTTGTGCAGACGAGACTAAATGGATCATCGTGACGAGATCTGGGGATGCTCGATAACGACAATGTCGAAAGGAAGACAGTCATACAGCGTTCGGCTACAGGAAGCCAATCGTCGTCTCACCAAATGATACCAATGAATCAAACCCAAAATTCATTCGCCATCGGGATATCGCTGACAGCCTACGCTCTCATCTTCGTCTTGTCTCGTCTATCCAGTCTTTGTTTTAGCTAGTATCTGAACTATATCAGTCATTTGATCATTAGACCGTAGAATGCTCAATTCAAGCTGGGAAAAGCTGTCCGGGGAAGAGCTTCTCTCGGCTTTCGGATATAGTCGCGATCGCAGTGCATCGTAGGAGTGGGATGACATACAATCGAGTCACAACTACTGCCTACCCACCACTACACGAACCACCACAGGCAGTCTTCACGGTCATATACGCGCTTCTTCACGAGATTCGCTACTCTCTACATTCTGGAAGTTGTAACGCGCAACACGACATGCACATAATATCATAGTCGCCCTAGACCGCATCTTATCACGTTCAGCAACAGCCTTCTCCGAATGTGTTGGCAGCAACATGGAGATGTACAATGAGATGAACGACATGAACATACGAGGAAGTCCTCCGTATCCATTGGAAGGAATGGAAGCAAGCCCTGCCGCAACACCAACGTCGATTGGACAAAAGAGAAAACGCATCACACCAGGGACAGAGTTGACATCAGACCAAGAAGAGCACGGAGAACATGGTGAAGAGCAAGGCACAGACAGGACGAGACATGTCCCGAAGCGCGCATGTAATGAGTGTCGTCAGCAGAAGGTAGGGCTTCAAGATTTGTCTCTGCGACCGCTTCGCTGATGTCCTCGACAGCTTCGATGCGATGTTGTGCCAGATCCTTTCTCGATATGCTCGCGCTGTCGGCGGCTGAAGCTCGACTGTCGGATAGACGCAAATTTCAAGCGGATAGGGAAGAGGAGTAAGAATGCTGAAATGGAGAGAGAAATCGCAGACCTTCGTCGTAGGTTACAAGTCGCGGAAAAGGCAGGTGGTACAGAAACACATCAATCTGCGAATGTGTTTGCGCAGCCTGTGAGTGCTTTGGCTGCCGCATCAGCAAGTGCGCCAGGTATGGTACCCATGATCGATCGCAATGGTGTTGCCAATTCCCTCCTCGATTTACATCGCAGCCGCAGTGCGGATGTCAAGCAGCCTAACATAGCACAAATGACCCATGGCGCCAAGTCGTTAGGCACGACTGTGGTGTATCTTGAACAGATCGATGCCCTGTTTCAAGAGTTCTTCCGCTACTACCATCCATTCCTGCCACTCCTGGACCCAGATAAGACACCAGATCAATACTTCGACTTATGTCCGCTCTTGTTCTGGACTGTCATACTTGTGGCAGCCCGCCGGAATGAAGACGACCCAATGATGTTTACTGGCCTGAAGGATGACCATGAGAAGCTGGTATGGTCGACAATTGCATCTGTACCACAGAACTACCTCGTCGTGAAAGCACTTGCAATACTATGCACTTGGCCACTACCGACACCGAGTACCTCAACCGATCAGACTTTCATTCTCAGCGGGGCTATGCGACAGCTTGCTCTGCAGACTGGACTCCATCGACCATCATACGTTCAGGACTTTTCGCGAAATAAGGTTGACCTGCGAGACGAAGACATTCAAGATAGATTGAAGACATGGGCGATTTGCAACATCGTTTCGCAGAACGTCTCGACGGCCTACGGCCAACCTGCTGAAACTCATTACGACTTCACATTGACGACGTTACCTCCACCTGCGGAAGGCAGTACCGCCGGCCTCGACGCCATCTACTGGCCCCTCCAAATCGAGCGCTTCGTCGATAAAGTCTCCCGAAAATTCTACAACAACTCCTCCGACCCCCTTGGTATCTCCGGCGACCAAGAGCGCGCGACCTGGATCAGCACCCTCACCGAAGACTATCGCGTCCTCGAAGTGCACGTCCTGACGCACGGCTCCCCGATAGAAGCCCTCTACCTCAAAGCCGCAGGCCTGCACCTCCGGCTCTCAGCTTTCTTCGACAGCATTACCTCCCCGAACTACATCACCGATCTTCTCGAACTCTACGCCGCCACCTCCACCTTCCTACGTGCCGCATTCGAGCTTGAGACCACAGAGGGCGCCGTCCTCAAGTACGCGTCACGCCACATCGTCATGATGATCCTCGCCGCCGGCTTCACGCTCCTCAAACTGCTCAACAGCTTCTTCGCCCGTCACATTGATGTTCCGAGTGCGAAAGCCCTCTTCAGCAACACCATCCGCGGTATCCGCACAATCAGTATTGCGAATAACGACCTCCCCGCCCGCCTCGCAGAAGTCCTTGCACAGCTATGGCACAGCTATGGCGCTGGTTTGCGGCCATCAGCAGGACTTGGAGGTGGACATGCCCCTGTTCCAGTGGACAGCTCGCTACAGCTTCGTGTACGCAGTCGTATGAGTATGAGTCTGATATACGACTCGGTGTGGCGCTGGCGCGAAGAATTCCAGTTCAAGGGTGATGGCACGACGGCACTGCTGGATTCGGCGGTCAACAATCCGACCCAGCCGGACATGGTGTCGTCGGCCGAGAATGGGGGCAGTGCAGTCACAAGCGCATATCCGAGCAGACATGCAAGCGGCTCGTTGCCGAGTGTGCATGACGCGGCCTCGAATCAGACCTACCTGGGTCCGACAACCTCGAATTCAAATCAACCGCAAAGTCAACAATCCCTCAACCCGAATCCAATATTGCTCGACCCAAGTGGGTACACCAACACGGACGCCTCCGTGCCTAGCGCGGCGCTGAATGATAGCTTCATCGATCACGACTATAACCTGTTCGATCCGTTGGCGTTCATGCTGGATGCGCCGGCGACGGAGTGGCCACCGTTGGGAGGGACGAATATGGAGGATTGGGATGTTGATTTGAGTATGGGTGGTGGGTTTGGGTAGGTGGTTGTGTGAACAGCATTGGTCGGACGTGGGTGCTGGGTGGCGTCGGTGGCGTGTAATGTGTGAAGGGGAGGGAAGGGACAAGTAGGGCGGTGCAGGGAAGAGATGGGATGTGATGTCTGAACCTCGCTCTCGAAGCACGGCTACGAGGACGCTCAGAGAGCAGCGATGGGGTCAGCCAGGACCTGCGTACGCATGGTCGTAATAAGTAACGTTAAGGAATTTGATACCCCGGCGGAAGTGAATAGACGGATAACATAGCGAACATTCAACGCGCGTTGACGCTCCTCAACGCATGCTCTGTACTGTACTATAGGTTGACTCTGCTATGCTTGCAGCCCAGCCCATCGCTAATCAATAAGATCACACTGCCATGCTATGCTCCCTCTTGATGCCGTACTCCATGCAGCAATTCCATGCACACCATATATGCAATGCGCCCCGCCTCCCTCATACATATCAATATATCTCACGACCCTGATATCCCTAACGCCTCGAATCCCATGATGATGTCCGCATTTACGTTCACTAGTCACTGATTTTGGAAAGCCTGCATGCCACCCGACCCCTGAATCGCGCCATGCAGATGACATCGTGATGAATCCATTCAGGCGGCGGACTGGGCGGTGGTCGGGGGGGAGGCGGGTGCCATACTCACTCGCCTGCTTGCCTGCCCTCTGCGCCGGCTCTATTGTAGATTGGATGTCCAACTCACGCCCCTAGTATGCCCAGCGCCTCGAACTCTTTGATAACATCCCTATCCACATTGCCCAACCACTGATCCTGAAACGCCTGCATGCTCCCAGCCGCCTGCATTGCGCCCTGCAAATGATATCGTATAAACTCATTCACATTGACACTATGCACCACATCCTCCCTACCCAACCTCCTCCTCCTCTCCTCCTCCGGCACCTCTCCCCCAGCGCCCTCGCCCTCTCCATTCTCCGTCGCGGACCCATACACAAGAGTGTCTGACAACGGACCTTTGGTCTCGTCGGCAAACTCGGCACTCGCGCTCGTCCAAAGCGCCATGAGTTCCTGCAGACGGCTCAGAATCCAAGGTGCGCCAGTCTCGAGAAGCTTGGTTAGGGCGAGAGTGAGTAATTTCTTCTTGGGAGGAGATCCGACGCTGTCCATGTGCACGAACCATTCGTCCAGGAGGTCTGTGAGTGCCGTTTCCGTGTCCCGTCCGCGTGAGCGCGCCCAGCTGTCGATGGTGGACAGGAACATCTGCGGGGACACGAGCAGGATGCGGGAGAGGACGAGGAAGTAGTTTGTTTCATTGCGCCAGTCGTCCGGAGGTTCTTTGCGGTGCGGACCTGTAGTTTGATGCGTTTCGTGATTGGCGTGCAGCGAGTCGAGCATGCGAGGAAGGGTTCCTGACTGGATGAGGGACTCGGCGATGATCTGCGCGGCGGAAGCGCCACCGAGGGTATTGGCTGCACGAATGAGCAATTCGAGGATGTCGCAGACGTCGTCTACGATGTCGACTTTGCGAATGTTTAAGAGGGAGGTTAGTGCACGGAAGAGCTCGGGACGGATGGTGTCGGAGAGGAGGCTAGACGGGGTGAGGATGGCGTAGGACGTGGTAATGCGGAGGCCGGCTTTGATGTATTCGGTTTCCATTTCGAAGGTGTGGAGTACGAGGGGGATCATGGAGATTAGGTCAGCGGAGACGGCTGAGGTTGGGGTGGAACGGAGGATGGAGACCCAGAGCTCGATGGAGTCGTCGATGAGGTAGATTTGGGATTCGGATGAGGGATCCATGGCCATCTTGATGGTGGGGAGGAGTACGGAGTGGATGCGGACGGATTCTGAGCGCATTGCCTTGACGAGCTTGGAGAGGACGTTCACGATTGCACTCTTCATCATGTTCTCCTGGCTGTTTTCGTTCCACAGATCTGGCAGGATGCTGACAATTTCATTCGCGGACGATATGATATGATGGTTCATCGCTTCAATGACTGTGCCCACCGTGTTGAGTAGGACCAATTTGGTTTCGACCATTGAAACCTCTTGTATGAGGTCGAGAATATATTTCAGAGTCTGTCCACCGTATTGGGCGAATTGAGCAGGATCAAATTCCCAAGCAATTGCAATCTCATTGAAGCGTTTGCCCGCCGCAATCCTGACTGTCTCATCGTTTGAGGGTACACTTTTGTCAAGCAGATGCTGGTAAACCTGATAAACGAGTGGGCGATTAGCCTCTGATATGTCGAGAGAAATCCACTGAGCTAGTAGGATAGCAATTCGCCGGCGAAGAATGCTGTGATGGGGGTCGTGTCGCTGAAGTTCTGGTATTATTGTGCCGGTGAAGAAGCTGTTGAAATCAAGACTTTGATGTAGCATTGGCGCAGCAACACCTATAGCCGAGTATGCAGCGTCCTTGGTCAGTACGTTCTGATTTGAAGAATCTGTCTAAATCAGTATGTATAGTGCAAAACAACCTGTCCGCAAAAGCTCACCACACATTGTAGCCAATTTTCCCAACAGTGGCTGGAGGATAAGTTCTTTGTAGTGCAAGGTAATGTCGAGGAAAAGCCGCTCAGCACAGGGTCTCACTGATCTTTCGAAGCTATCTCCTGCGTGTTCTTCCTTTGCCTCCCACTCTTCTGCTTCTGTGGTGAACTCCTCAATGTCGCTTTGCAGATAGTAGAAGAAGTACTGTATAAGATTGTTATACAGATCGAGGATGAATGGATCTGTCAGAAGGTCTGAGCGAAACATTTGCTTCGCTCGTGCAGGCTCTTCAGTAAGTTCTGCGACTTTCTTGTACTTGAAATTGCTCTCACCGGCCCACACCAGCGCGAAACTTGCCCGAAGTAATAACAAAGCTCTGAGATTGTATCCGTCATACGTGCTGGCAAGGTCCATGCCGTTGTCGTCAGGCGTGTCAATCTGTCTTTGTCGAAGCGTTTTTGCTGATTCCCAGTAGTGACTCACAAGTGCTGGGCTATTGGGAAGCAGCGCAAAGGAGACTTGATGGTCATGTGCAACATTGACGTGTAGTTTTGCGATCTGTTTGAGTAGCCTTCCTGCTGAATGTCGATATGCGGGGTTCAGGTTGTCTTCGTGCAACATCTGTATGTAGAGCTGCATATGTGAAATCGTTGTCCTCCAGAAGTTCTGAACAGTTTCGTTTGTATGGGGGAACTCATATCCTGATACCAAAAGCCGTCTCATGATCTTGAGGACATATTCGCAATCACTCATATCATCGACTGCTTGCAAATGTGGATTTCCACCGCCCTTCTCATTGGCAAGAGTATTTTGCCACTGCTGAAACTTGTACTGGTAGAGCTCTCCGAGTACACTGAACAGATTAGGTGCGACAGCTCGCAGATTAGCTATCTGTCTGTTCAACCTGATTGTCGACAACTCCTTGATGAGATGATGTGTGATCAGCAGTACTCGCCAGAGCTGTTTTGGCGGTGCATTTGGCTGGACAGATTGCCTGAGTAGATCCATGATCTCATCCATGAGGCTTGGCCATTGAGTAGGAAAGTCGTAACGAGCGATCTTTGCAAGTAAGATGGCGTTCAGATTGCCCAGTTTCTGTTGGGTTTCATTGATGCCACTTGGTAATAGACGCGACCTGATCTTCGACCGCTCATCTTGGTCGATAGCATTAGTGGCACTTTTCCGCCAGTATTTGTCGATGCCATTTTTGAGCTGGATCAAGGAGAGAAAGCGAAGCTCAACAGGCAAGGACGTCTGTATAAAGGCATCCTAGAGCTTGTCAGTATGATAGGAGAGGATGCCCTTGGAAGTTCAAACACACTTGTAACAAGCCAAAATATCCAGGTGTAGTTTCCCAGGACTGCAGTTGTGCTGTTCCTGCCTTGATTTGGACGATATTGCTTGATGCTGCCGACCCCAAGGCTGAGATGAGAGTCTGTTCACCCAAAGGCTCAGAGCTGTAACCATTGCTTCCATTCATGCTGCTGCCTGTTCAGCAAACTACTACTGATACTCTTCGTGGACGTTTAATACGCAGGATGAGACGAGATCAAATTATCTGAAACATGGACCCTGAAAAGCTTCGGATCATCCGCCTCACATTAGATGCCTCGGTCACTCAGCTCACGTCTTCACGTTATCTCACTCGAGGACATTAGGACGACAATGTCAAGGCGATGGCACAGTCGGACTATGCTGCGGCACGAGAACGAGTCCTAGAACGTCAGCGGCAGCGAGCAAGCGCACAAGTTGCGCAGCGTCGCCAACAACATGTCATCCCCAGCCTCTCCAGTTCCAGCCCAGTCAACACTCTCATAGCACGACTTCCGGCGCCTTTAAGAACATCGCTCACCTCATTTTCCGCCCATGTCTCCCTCGCCCTCGGTCGCGAAGGCACAAACCCCTCCTTTCGCGTAGGTCAACTCGATTCCGAGCTCCTCGACAACGAGCTCCTCGACCTCTTCAAGACGCAGGTTTCGGATGCCCTGAAGTACTACACCTCACACCTCTTTGACGACTACACCGGCGAGATCACGCTCCTTCTTCGCAGTATCCTCTTCAAACTCACCATCTGGAACCACAATGCTAGCTATGGCGCTGCACTCCAGAATCTACACTACACCGATGCACGCACTCATTCGCCCCGTTCATCACCCTCCCCACCTTCTCGCGCCCAGAAAAGTCTCTACGGTCTCCTTTCGATTGGCGCTCCATACGCCTGGCAAAAATGGCAAGATCGTCTCCTCGACCTGAAAGATTCCTACGACTACTCCGACGAAGGGCTGCCTCCTCGTCTTCAAGTACTTGATCGCTTTACCAGCGCCCTTACAACCGCACACTCGGCTGCAGCCTTCGCATCATTCGCTCTATTCCTTCTCAACGGCCGCTATCGCACACTCCTTGATCGCCTCCTGCGTCTACGACTTACACCCAAGACGAACCAGCTCAGCAGGGAAGTCAGCTTCGAGTACCTCAACCGGCAACTCGTCTGGCACGCTTTTACTGAGTTCCTCCTGTTTCTCCTGCCCCTCGTCGGCATCGCGCGCTGGCGTCGTTGGCTCTCCAAAGCGTGGCAGCGCGCGAACGCTCTCGTGCGACGGACTGGATCTAGCAAGGACGACGCTGCATTGAGAACAGGCGAACTGGCTTTCCTCCCCGAGCGAACATGCGCCATTTGCTATCAAGATCAGAACCCTGCAGCGGGTGGGCTAGGAGAGAGTGACATCACTGCTATGAGCGCGGCGGCTGCTGGGAGTGGGAGTGGGGTGGTGGGCAGCGCACAAACCGATGTCACAAATCCGTATCAAGCTGTACCGTGTGGATGTTTGTACTGCTTTATATGTATCGTGCAGAGACTTGAAGCTGAAGATGGCGGGGCATGGGTGTGTTTGAAGTGTGGAGAGAGTGTGACGGCGTGTAAGCCGTGGACGGGAGATGTGCTGGAGATAGTCGAGCCGGTGCAAGACAGGCCGGTTCAGGTCACTAAGGACGTCACAACATTGCACGAGCCAAATGTTACCGATTTTGATGGCTCGGCAAGCACAAAGCTAGACTACAGCGACAGGTCTCCATCACAGTCACCATCCACATCTCCCCTCAGCTCCATGAGCCGTGGCAGCAAACCTTCGAGTCCGGCCAAATCAGTGTCATTTGCAGAAAATGTCGTTGATAATGAGCGAGCTCAGGCTATGAAGGACGTAGATCCAATGCCAGTCGATGATGAAGATGAAGGCGGTGTGGAAGATTCCTCCTGGGACGGCGTTTCACGCCCGGACGAGGCGAGTGGAGTCCTTGTGGCTGCCGGCGTTGAAGACGACGAAGACGACGAGCGCAACGAGCTACAGGCTGCACAAGCTGCCCTTCTGCTACCTGCTGAAGAAGCGGGTGTTGAGTGAGACAGTTACGATCTGTGTTGAGCAGGAAACCGAATGATCGTCCGTCGTACTGTGCTATCGCGCCTCACGACCTTGCCCGAACTATGGCTAGACTACTTACTAGCAGGCCGACCAAGACTATGGCATAGCGTCATCGGCGCGACAGAACGCGCACTAGCATCGCTCCCCTCTCCCTGCCACCCAAGGGCAGGGCCAGGTGCACGGACGTTGGCGAAAGTGGCAGGGGCTGTTGTGGTCACGAGGTGGAGAGGCGCAAGAACTGCAGAATGCAGGCTGGGAGTGACGGGGATGGACGTTCCAGACTAAAAGGGCGTGAAGTGTGCCGAAGACCTCACTCCTCAAGATTACGACAATAGACATCGTGTTTCATCATCACTTCTTCAGCGAGAAAGTACAACGTCGGAAACTACAATTCAAAGTAAAAAGTCATGGAGAGTGCCGAGGACATTATGATTACCTGGTACTCTATGAGGGCAGTCAGTGAGAGCACGACAAGATATACCTTAACTAAATACTCATGTACAACTCTCGTTCAGCGAGAGCCTTCCGATGATCCTCCCGCCCTTTCCTGCCACTAGCAACATCGCTACTGATCTTGGTATATCTCCTGCTATTACTGTCATTCGCTTGGCGCATACATCTCAGTGTCCCGGTCCACCATGGCCATTACGCCCATGTCCCTGCGCGTGCCCGTTCCCATGTCCATTTCCATGTCCCTGTCCCTGCCCAACACCCCACCCCTGCGCCGCAAACGCCGCATGCATCGTTGCATCCGGTATCAAATTCGGAAACGCGCCCGCCCCTTCACCGATCCCCACCGCACCACCTCCAATCCCTACTCCTCCACCCACTCCAACTCCAACGCCAAACCCATTCTGCTCAGGCACCGCATGCTGACCACCTACGCCGCCACCCCCAAGCGCAACGAGCGCGTTGGCAGAGTTCATATAGTCCTGCGGCGGTGCGGGATAGTCACGCATGCTCTCAGCCCACTGCCGCCATGCGTCGGGTGCGTACATAGGGTCGTGGCTCACAGCGTAGCCGTTGAAGTGGTGTTGATGTTGGTGTTGGTGGTGGTTGTTCAGCATAGCGTAAGCATCACTGGCGACATTGGTGGGGAACGAGTCGTATGCGTAATGGTGTATTGCGGAGGACGGCGCGTTGTGGTATTGTTTGTTGTAGTCCGCGGCGTGGTGGTCGTGAGAGAGGCGAGGGTGGCTGAGTGATGTGGACGTCAAGTCGTGGAGGGTTTGATTGGTAGGATGTTGGTGGGTTTGATGCGGTGGGATGTTGTAGGATTGACTTGGATTGACATAGGCAGACGGTGCTTTCGCGCGGTTGTCCTGTGCCATGGGTGGTGATCGTGGAGTAGATTGAGCTGTACTGGCGCCTATGGCTGCGGCGGCTGCAGAAGCAGTCTTTTCGGTGTAGAATCTGCTGATGTTGCCTAGACTGCTATCGATGATCTTCTGAAGGTTCTCACGGAAGCCAGCACCAGCGCCTAAGGTCGATTAGCATACTTCGAGAAATGGTTAGCAATGGACCGTACCGAACATTCTCGCCAATTGGCCCACACAAGGCATAACGATCTCAATCTTGTGTTTCAGCTCGAGAAGGTCTTCTACGGATGTTTGATCCCTTCGTTCCCAGAGAGCATAGACAAGTGTGAAGATGGCTGCCGCGGCATCCGTGATGACCTGCCATGTAGCATCACTGCTTTGCAGTTCCCAAGTCTTTTTCAATATGTCCAGCACCTTTTCACTTGCTTGCACGCAGATGTCGATATTGCAGTTGATGATTTCTGGGTTCTGAGAACGACACAGCGCCGGGTGATGCAACTTGATGATGAAATCGTAGTGGGCATAGGAAAGCCATAGGGCATTGATTTGTGCCAAGCCAACAGCAGTGTTATTGGCTAAGGCCTTGCCGTTGACAATCGAGGGAAGATTGTCCGTCCATTTGTCGATTTTCTGCTTCAGCACTTTGATGCCTTCATCATAATCAATTGTAGGCTTTACAGCGTAAAGTGTGCTGAACATTTCGAGGAATAGCTCGCCTTCCTGAGCCAGTAGTATGGCGATGTAGTAGCCACATTGATCCGGCTCGTGACCTGGCTCGGCCTTCTGAAGGTCATCATTTAGATACGCTGGAAGTTCAACATCATAGTCCGCACGCTTCAAAGGCATCGGTCGTCCAATCCTCCCACTGAGCTTGACCAGAAGTACGATCAATGTATAGAAAATGCGTTTCCTCGTTTCCTGTCTGAGAATCTCATCTTTCGAAGTAGAGTCATCCCATGGCTTAGAAACGCGCCTGTGATAACCTCGCTCAATGACAACTGAAAAGATTGTGTTTGAGACGGACCAAGCGTTTTCTGGACTAGGAAAGAAACGCATGAAAACAGCCATTACTGTCAATGCTTTTAGGTCTTCGATGGTTCGAGTCGTCATGAGTTCTTTCCAGTAAGTCAGAGCGAAGTGGTAGTGAGCCAGAGCCTCGCGTAAGACAGGCGTGCCTAGCTCTTTATCTTCGATCCTCATGGCATACTGTAACTTCATGCAAGCTAGCACAATGTGTAGTATGACGGTTTCCGGGACAGTGGGCTCATATTTTTCAGTGTATATTCTCGAGATCTGTCCCGAGTTAGTCAATGAAGGGGAGAGGATGAATGTCCAACCTCACCATATCAAAAAATGCTGGTCGGTGCAGAATAGGAAAGTAAGCATTGAAAGCTATGCAATACCATTGAGCATAATTCAAGCACTCCTCAAGAGTCTTGGGTAACTCTGCTATCAGCTTCTTGCCTGATCGTGCAATAGCAAATATGGAGTCAAGACTGCTCTCGCCAGACATGAGCTTGACACGCTCATCTGTTTCAGATGTGATGTATTCTCCAATGTCAAACTTGACTCCGAACAATGACATTGACATTCCCTTAACCTCACTGAGTCCTTTTCCGTCCCACGGCGAGACTCCAAGGTATAAATCTGCAGCACCACTAGAGGTGAAAGAAGGAGGAACAAAGGCTGCCGAGTTTTCGCTACGAAGTGACGGTGATGTTTGTTCTTTGAAATCCTGTCCTCGGCTCGCTTCACTATTTCGTCGCCAATCTTCAGATGAGACCGGACTAGATAGGTATGGTGGTAGTGGCTTTGGCTCGATCCCTAGCTCTTTAATCTGGCGCTCCAGGTCGGCAATATGCTGTCTCATTACCACATTATCTCTTTCCAGGTTTTCAGCATGGCCTCGCACAGAGGCACGGCCTGTGATTCTATCCGTTGTCTTGCACTCGGTGTTGTTCTGACGGCATGGCGAGCAGCCATCTGCGTTTGGGTCACATCGTATCTTCCGGTTCTGAATGTGGGTGTCATGTTAGATGTGTCTTCCACGCCGGAGCACGTCCTACACGCACCTTACACCGATCACAAGCCTGACCAGTACGGACTGAAGGGCCAATGGCTCGTTTTTTCGAAGGTGGTGGTCCGATAGAAACAGATGGCTCTGCTGGCTGAAAGTATGGGTTCACACCATCAGCGTTTGGTGAGAGAACTTCGCCGAGCTCTCGTTTCTCCGGCACGGCGTATACCTGGAGAGAGGCCGCCGGGCTCGGGTGTCGTGGCTGAATCTGCCCATTGAGCTGGTCATGGTGATGGAGCTGGACGGCCATCAAGGTGCGCGCTGAAGGCTTAGTTCGAGGCAACTTCCGTGGAGAACGCCGTAATGGCTATCGCCAAGAGTACTGGTACTGTTGGTAGAGCGTTCTTAGGTGAATGTGGAGCCAAAGTGCACCTCGAAGTCTTCAACTTCATTAGATCTCCGACTCACACAGCGAAGCATAGATCGAACAAGAGAGGGACATAAGACAAGGGACACTCTGGCTACTGTGCTTACTCCTCCTCCCGTCTCGTCACGATCACCCACGGCAGGATTTGATCATGTATTACTGGATGTAGTAATTCTTGTTCAGTCAGCAGGGTTTAGCAAGGTGACATTCGACTAAACATCCCGCACATCCCAAGCTCGTTGAGATGTACTAGGCAGACTACACCTAGATGGCTTCATACAGTGTGAATCAGATTACGCGAGGAATAGACAGGAGTCATAGCTTTTGTGTAGAGATTTTGGACGCACGACATGATAAATTTAGAAACCCGATAGTTATACACCTCTACTCGCCTCTCCCCTTCTCTTTGCTCTCTCCAGCCTTTCCCTGTTCCACCTCCTCACCCTTCTTCACCTCAATCCCCTTCTCCCTCAACTCCCCCAACGTCTTCTCCGCAACCCTCGTGCCCTCCATTCCGGCCGGCATCCCCGCATAAATACTCGCATGCAATATCGTCTCCCTGATCTCCACCTCCGTACACCCATTCGCCACCGCCCCTCTTACATGGACGGCTAGCTCCGTCGACCGGTTCAAGGCACACAGCATGGCTATGTTGAGGAGAGAACGGTCGCGGCGGGAGAGGTAGGGACGCGACCAGATGGAGCCCCAGCAGGATTGGGTCACGAAGGATTGCATGGGGGCTTGGAAGCTGGAGAAGGGGGAGGTGAGTGAAAGTGGTTCGGATGTGGGAACGGAGAAGGATGAGGTTGTGGGCAAGGCTTGGGAAGAGTTTGGGAGAAGGGACGTACTCGGAAGCTTCGAGGGTGGACTTTACGGCACCTTCGCCGACAATACTACGACGGATGTCGAGACCATGCTCGAGGAGGACTTGTTGGGCACGTTCGACTTCTTGCTGTGATGGTGCCATGCTGGTAGTTGTAAATTCTACTCCGCGGATGAGCCTGAGTATACTCATACATAGCGTCGGCCATGAGCAGCGTCGATCACGGAGTCAGATCCGGTCATGGGTAAGGGTAGGTGGTATTGAAAGAAGACTACAGTCACTTCGCAAGAGTCTAGTAAAACTCCTTATCCGGGGCGAGTGGCTGGATGTTTTGCTCAGACTCATATTCTAATACAATATTTTACATTCTGGTGATTCATCTTCCCTTCATGCTGAGATTTCGACCGCACATCTATGCCTCACCAGCACCCTCGATAGTGGGCGGGTTGCTCCTGTACTTGATAGCACCGGAAGAGCTGCCAGTAGCTTCGACGGCCCGGACAACCTTGCGAGACTCCGCGTCACTGACCTCTCCGAACACGACGTGCTTGCCGTCCAGCCACGATGTCACAACCTAGATACATGTTAGCGTGGAGTATAGGAATAGCCTTGTTTGAAGGGCTCTCACTGTGGTCACGAAGAACTGCGAGCCGTTGGTGTTGGGGCCGGCGTTGGCCATGGAGAGCAGGAAAGGACGGTCGTGCTTGAGCTTAAAGTTCTGTAGGCTGAAGTCAGTATAGTCACCTTGGGACTGCTGACTGCCGCCAAATATACCTCATCAGGGAACTTCTCGCCATAGATGGACTTCCCTCCGGTACCCTGTCAAGCGTCAGAAGAAGAAGAGATCTGCATGCCACAACTAGAAACACTCACGTTACCCCGAGTGAAGTCACCACCCTGTAGCATGAACTGCGGGATAACACGATGGAACTTGCTGTCTAATGAATATCGTTAGTCGTGTAGTGATGACAGGACAAACCGCATTGGGAGACATACTGGCGAAACCGAAACCCTTCTCTCCCGAGCACAGAGCACGGAAGTTCTCAGCAGTCTTGGGGGTGACATCGTCGAAGAGGTTGAAGTTGACACGACCGGTCTGCTTCTTCACCTCGCCGACTTTAGTGACTTTGCCCTCGTCTGTGACGGTGAGCTCGGGGCCTTCCCAGCTGAAGCACGTGTTATTTCGAATGTTATCTAAAAGCAGAGTGGATGCGATGTCCGAGGACGACTAACCTCAGATCAAAGTAGACTGGTTCGGAATGTTAGCTGTGTCTGTTCCCTGCTGCAAATGTCACCTTTTGACTAACCTTTCTGGACCATGCTTGCGGAGCTGGAGTGGAAACCCTGGAGGCGGGTGGTCCTCAAGGCAGCAGGCCTGGCGGCGGCTCGCTGAGCGAGACTGAATGACTTGGTGAATGTAGACATGATGTGAGATTCTGGTGCGAAGCTGATCAGCGGACGGCTTGCCACATGAATAGCATCGAATCAACAAGCAAGGACTGCTCGCATTGCTGAAGGCATAGTATAGAGATGCATAAAGACCACCAAGTCTTCACGTAAGTCTAGCATCATGCCATGTAGTCACGCGTGCTCGAGGCAAATCGAGGCATGTCGCCACTGACACGTATACTGCCATATCCAGGCTATTTCTCTGCACACACTCTCCACGAGTTGGAAGCACAACTGGAAAGAGTACGACCATGCTTCATCACTTAGGAAAAGAAGTCGACTTACAGCTGAGGATGTGATGAGAAGACCTTTGTCGATGATGTCGCAAACGAGAAGCTCAAAAAAGTGGTCGGCGGATCTTCGGCTCTGCAACAACATCATCGACATCATCCAACGACTATCTGCATTCTCTCTCCCCAAAAGTCCTTTCGAACTTTAACTCGATTCGGACGCTCCCATTGTGACATCAGTGCCCCGTCGAAAGCAGACGTAGTCTCTATCATCCTCGTCTTCATCACTACGTCTCTATCACCCTCATCTACATCACCACGATCCCATAATGCCCACCCTCTACGCCATCTCCGACCTCCACCTTTCCTACGCTCCAAACCGCGCAGCATGGGCTTTATTACGACCACATCTCGCCGACTCCCTCATCCTCGCCGGCGACATGGGCGAAACCCTCTCCCACCTCCGCCTCGCTTTCTCCACCGCGACCACTAACTTCGCTCGCGTGTGGTGGGTACCAGGCAACCACGAATTGTACACCATGCCATACACCTCCAGCGCCTCATCGACCGTGACGTCTCGCGAAGCTACACTGCGCGGTGAGGCGAAGTATCTTGCCTGCGTCGAGGTCGCACGGGAGTATGGCGTGCTGACCCCCGAGGACGATTGGGAGGTGTGGGCGGACGAGGCGCAGGGCTTGGAAGCACTGATATGTCCCATGTTCACGCTGTATGACTATTCGTTCCGGCCGGAGTCTGTGAGTAGGGAGGGTGCGCTTGCGTGGGCGGCTGAGGAGGGTATTGAGGCTACGGACGAGCATCTGCTACATTGTGAGCCGCACGACACACGGGACGAATGGTGTCGCGCGCTGTGTACGCGGTTCGAGGCCAAGTTGGTCGAAGCACGGCGGAAGTACCCCGAGATGCCGTTTGTACTGGTGAACCATTGGCCGCTGAAAGAGCAGCTGGTGCATCTGTTTCTAGTGCCGCGCTTCTCGATATGGTGTGGGACGAAGATGACGGAGGACTGGCCGGAACGGTTTGAGGCCAGTGTGGTTGTGACGGGGCATTTGCATGTGAGGAGGACGGATTGGATTAAGGGAGTTCGACATGAAGAAGTTAGCTTGGGATATCCGAGGCAGTGGAAGGATTGTAGGGAGAGAGGGATGGATGTTAATGATATGCTAAGGGAAATTATGCCGGGCCCGGAGAGACCAGGCAGTGGAAATGCGCCGACGCTTTGGAGGAGGTATGGATGATCGCATGGAGCTGCGAGATGAGCATAGTGCTCGTCCTGGAAACCTCAGTCTACTGTATCTGGACATGCATTCATATTCACCTAAGTTACGAGGCCGAATGAACACTGGGCCTTGACTATTTTGAGGGCACTCTCATAAAGCCATACATAGATCATCATTCGCCGCGAACAGAAGAGCACTGAATCGTGGCATATCATTCTACTAGCGGTCCTTGTCTAGGCGACAGTCAGACATCATGCACCTAAGTATGCGCAAGACGTCTTGGCAATACAATTGTTGCGAGGGTCAGGAGCAAGGAACGCACAGAAACTGCAGTGTTCCAGCAGAAGAAGGGACCGGCACGCTCAATGAATGGGTAGGACAGGACCACAATGGCATGCCTAGAAGCAGACGAAGAGGTTTTGGCAATGATGAAGCTCAGAATGATATGGCTGCGACGTATAGTGTGCACGAAGCACGACAGGGAGGCTGGCAGACGTGTTTATGGGGGCCAGTGGTCTGCCTTTGTAATACAGGACGAGGCCACGGGGTGTTGGATGAGGAAACGGAGGAGACATGGAAATGACACGGAGAACTGGAGCAAGGAGGCTGTGAAAGCAATGATATAGGAATTCTATAACAGCACCACTCTGATCGTGCTCATTGTCTAACATTGACTGTTAATGCAGGAGCAGATCCGTATACCCTATTCTAAGGTAGCTTTTGCGAGTTCTGGGCTGTTTCAGCACCGTTCTCTGCTGACGAGGAGGACGATGAAGGTCTCACTTGTGACGGCGCTTTGTCGAACTCAGGATTGCTTGACTTGGTCGAGTGGGAGGTGTCAAAGCTGCACTCGGACCACTCAGAGTCAAATGGTGTTGTTTGCACACAGATCCTCAAGCGACTGCTTCACGAACGACAATGGAGGTCCAGAGCTGTCATATAGATGAGTGAATGAATCAGGAGTACTTGGGGTATGCGCAGAAAGCGCAGGTCAAGTTTCTTCCGTCGGGTTGCAACAATGAAAGCACAGAAGGCAAAGTCTGAAGGAGTCGTTGCATTTCCGTGGTTGATATAGTATTACGATCAACGCGCGAATTCTGCAGTCTGCCATGATTCAAGATGTCAAGATTTGATGTGACAGTGCCAAGCTTGGAGATGCAGAACACTCCTTCGACGGCTGCAATGTGAGCTAAAAAGTATACGGATGGTGGGACAGGAAGTCGTCGAGAAGGAGTCGTTGTGAGGGTAGGCAAGCAAGAAATCAGGAAGAGCGTCTAAGAAATAGCAAGTTAGCATTGTGCCAGTGCTCAACAAAACGTGGTTTCGAGCTAAAGGAGAGGCCGAGCTACCTAAGACCACTATAGCACCTTCTCAGCAAGGATGTCGATGCCATAATCGAAAATCGCCCAAGCTACCTTCTTTCCCGCGCTAAGCTTGTCTCTTGTTTTCTCCAGTCCTCTGTGGAACTTCGCCATCGGACCCCTGCGTTCCTCCCTACGCTCCGGCCTCTGCTCCTCCCGACGTTCAGGCCGCTGACTGTTCTTGTGTTCTGCTATCGGTTCCTGATGAGATCGCGAGCCGCGCCCTCGAGACTCTTCCTCCTGCTCAATCCTCCGTACGCGTTGCCGGCATTGGTCCTCCCAAGAGATCTCACGCCGTTGCCATCGCCGGTGGAGGCGGTTGAAAAATGGCTCTAGGCCACGTTGTTCCTCTGGCAAAGGTCCCAGTCGCTCCTGCCACTCCCTAGAGATCTCCTCGAGCCGCTCACGAAGCCGCTCAAACTCGTGATTGATCCCATCACGACCAACCCGCTCCGCCCCAACTCCCGAAACCAGCCACTCTTTGAGATGGTTTATGTCGTGTCTGGTATCGTTCCACTTCACATAGAGAACGCTTTTCCAAAGCGCTCGGTCGCGCTCATCGCTAGATCCAATATGTCAGCTCATGTCAAACAGGATTGAGCGAACCAGCACTAACCGGGTGCGACGATCATACTGAAGTGGTCTTCCAGTAAGTTGCTGTATGAGTGCATGACTGGCGGCCTGTACCTCCAAGATGCGCTGCGCATGCGTTTTGTATTGCTGAATAGCCATGCCATGCAGCCTGTGGACGTGCTCCAGAGGTTCCTGGCGATATGGATCCTCCAAATTGGTGCCAAGGTTGAGCAGCAAGATCAACTCATTTATGGCACCAAGATTTTCCATAAGCTGGTCTTCGCCCTGGAACGTCGTAAAACATCTTCGCCGCTGGTGCTGGATTGTCGCGACCGCACACTCAATCGACTCTTTGTGGAACCGCAGGCCTTCCCTTGCGTCTTCCACGGCTTCGCGCCGTGCCATACTACTGGTCATGCTCGTGTTCGACATTGTACTGTTGTTGGTGAGTTGAGGTAATTGAGATGGTGCTGAATCGAAGGGTGGAATGGATAGTGAAGTTTAATGCTCGTAATGTACAGAAGGAAGGAGAAGAAGAGGGGACAGTAGAGGCTACTTACCACGACCTATAAACAGACCAGTACGCGGCACGATGGGTATAGCGCTGAACAATCTGGCGGTAGCATCATCAGTACGAGGAGAATGATGCCACAAGCCGACATTCGCGTAAGGGGGGAACAATAGCCGATCCCGCGATGAATCCGCTATGTAACTGTACGTACCTGGAGACGAAGTCTGTCTAGTCAGTAGGACAACCTGAGGAGAACACACATCTCGCTTCCGGACAGCTCACCATCAGAGCCAAGACCTCGTGATTATAGTATATATATAGATAAAAAGACCTGACACTGCTATTGGTGGCGTCAATCGCGCACGCTTGTCATGGGACGCTGTGCAGTACAGGTTGCGCTGATTTGCAGCACGCCATACCGAAATCGGTAGTCCTATGCGGACATGGCTCGATATTTTCCACGATATCGTGCAATATTGGAGGTTGTCATGGCAGGAGGAGATAGCGAAAAAGCTGTACCTGCATTGTCTTACACCAAATAGCAGGTTGAGCTTTTGAAGAAGTTTTGTACGACCATAAAAGTTCTTCCCTTCAACAAAAGCTTTTTTTCTCGTTCGTCCACCTTCTGCTGCGTTCATGATTCCCGTTGATCTCCTCAGACCGATAGTAGCCATGGAACGTTGACCAACTCATAGGTGTCCTTGAAATTGAGGAGCACGAGCCTTGGTGGAGTTGTCCAACTTTGTCAGGGCGGCTACAGAACGTCCAACATGGTCTCACAGCGTGCCGCAGAAAGCTGGACTTCTGAGCCATGGAGTTGAAAAGTTCGAAGGATTCCTGAGTGAGCTCGCTCTGCAGCTCGCTTGGGCAAATACAGGGTTGTAGAGATCAGCGTATTGTATGGGCATCTCCCGGTCGAGATTTCCATACAGTGTTGCCAGCACAGCGCACGTACTGGACACACCTGTAAAGCTACAAGCTACGAGGATTGGGCATGATTCGCAGGCTTACCATCGGGCAATGACCATCTCGTGACATTCGAGTGCGTCTGTCTAGCCTTGACCCTGGTCCTTGCCTGCATGAGTATTGATTGCCGTATTGTATCGCCTGATCATGCTGTAGAGGGATGTCTGAAGTAATCTACGGAGTTCC
>Ga0058698_10000557_pt1 | contig 20139 bp, 14 predicted proteins | sample AgamicAsSfe_FD_67288 | JGI IMG/M metagenome (GOLD analysis project Ga0058698, IMG submission 67288) | Agave microbial communities from Guanajuato, Mexico - As.Sf.e | ecosystem: Host-associated > Plants > Phyllosphere > Phylloplane/Leaf | place: Guanajuato, Mexico | collected 2012-05-30
CAATATCTTCTAAACCCTTAAGCCGTCAATTTCTAAATCCTCATGCCGTTAGGGTTCATTAGGGTTAGCTCTAGCCTCACCAAAATTTAAATCCTCAAGCCGCAAGAGGGTCTTGGGATTATGGATAGGATCGTTATAAGACCTTAAAGGGTATCTATATACTTTCTATAAGTAATACGAGGAAGAAGTATCTTATAGAGCGGCGCCTAAGTATTACGAGACGGAAATATTATAGGAGGAATACTAAGCCTATAAGGTTAATAGTTATAGACTACTTGCTTAATACTGGAAGGTTAATTATAGCTAGGAAGGTTTTAGGAAGGATTTTGTAGGAGGTTAAGGAGGCCTTTAAACGAATAACGTATAGGAGTAAGGAGGGTTCGGCGGAGTCTTAAGTTAGCGTATAGATAGGAGGAAGGAGACTATTAACCTTAGGTATAAATAGCGTCCCCCCTTAGGAATGGGGTAAAAAGTAGCTAGAGTCGGTTTAGAGGAGGATTTGAAGTCGTAGGCCTAACTATCTATACCTAGATAAGCGTTAAACTATCTAAGCCTAGATAAGCGTTAACTTTCTTAGCCTAGATAAGCGTTAACTATCTCTACCTAGATAAGCGTCAACTGTCTCTACCTAGATAAGCGTTAAGCCCACGAGGAAAGAGGTAGTTTAGGGGAAGAGATTAGAGAAAGAGTTTAGGTAAGGTCGGGTCTTATAGAAGGACTCCTTAGTAATCTAGCGGCGTATTATAGGAACCGTTATTTGAGGCGAGCGAATTATAGCCGAACCTATTATACCTTTAGGGCCTGATATGTAGCTCTATTACGGCTTAGAGCGATATATATCGAGGGAAGTAAAGGGAGATTAGATTAGATAGATTTCTAATAGGGTCGAAAGATATAGCGTATAATATTCGGTATATAGCGACGATTCGTCGTCGTATAGGACCGAGAAATTGCGTTCTGTAGGCTCGAAGACGCGGGTTATAAGTCTTAGTAATCTTTAGAAAGATTACTAACGGTAGTCTTTAGCGACTATTGGATATAGCGGTTACAAACTAATAGGAGCTTCTTTACTATTAGCAGATTAGCTTCGTATAGAGAGGTAGGACTAGCAATACTAGAGGATAAGGTCTTAGGATACTATACTAGATATTATAGAGCTAGAGCGAGGAAGGTCTCGTCGTTATATTAGATGGAAGATTAGTCGTAGCTAGTTAGAGATATAGAGATAATATAGGACTATTTAGAGATAGTAAGAGAGGAGCAAGTAATTAGATAGTATCTAGGCTATTATATAACAGTTAACTATACCGTTCGTTGATAACTAACTATAAAAGACCTTGCTGGTATCTACTTAAGATATACATAGTTGGCTACTAGCCGTTAATTAGAGAGCTAATTAAACTCCTAACCCTAAGGACTTTCTACTGAAGGGCGAGAGATAATATTAAGGGTAAGCTCTAAGGGTTAAGTACTAGCTATATATCTATACTACCTATACCTGTAGTAGTAGGTAGACTGGAACTCTGTAGGCAGACTAGAGACTCTATAGGTAGACTAGGACTCTATACCTTTCTCTATAGATCCCGACGGAGAGTCCCTCGCTCTTTATTAAACTTAGTTAATATAAATGCTGAACCTCTATATATATATTATTCTCCCATAATAATAGACATATACGATAGGTAATATTAATAATTTAGAAGCCTATATTATAACGACTAAGTATATTTATTACGTATGTTATATTCTTATGTTATTGTTGTATTTCAGTCCTTGTAGACTCTTAGATTAACTACTTACCTCCTCTAGTATCCTCCTTGATATATCTAAATAACGTTTTTCAACTCCTGCCCAGCCAAGAACCTCCTCAGGTTGTCTGCGATCAGTGCCTCCGCCCCCTGCGGCCTTCCACCTGCCGCATGCGGGCTGATAATAATATTCTTTACCTTCCACAACTTCGACTCCTTGGGCAGTGGCTCGGTAACAAACACATCCAGCGCCGCACCGCCCAGCTTCTCCCCTTCCACCGCCTCCACCAGCGCATCCTCGTCGATACTCGTCCCCCTTCCCACATTGACAATCCACGCATGCTTCGGCAGCATCGCCATCCTCTCCTTACTCAACGCATTCTTGGTGCTCTCGTCACCAGGCAGAATCATCACAAGCGCGTCCGTCTTCGCCAGCACATCCTTGAAGTCCTGTCCCTCTGAGCTGATGACTTCTACACCGTTGCGCACGCCCTTACTCCTCGCCACACCCGTAACATTCGCGCCCAAGGCCGTCAAACTCGGCAGCAGCGCCTTGGCGATATTGCCAAATCCCCAGACCGTGACATTGGCGCCCCTCAAACTGGTGAAGGCGCCTGCGGGACGATCAGGCTGCGGACCACCAAGGTGCTGCGGCCATTCGCCACGAGATTGGAAATCGCGCATCTCGTGAAACTTGCGTGCCGCGGTCAGGAGCAAACCCAGAGCGTGCTCGGCGACAGTGTAATCGTGCAGGCCAGATCCGGTGGTGATCGTGATTTTCTTGGGGTCGAAGCCAGCAGACAGGACGTCGTTGGGCCCGGCGGCCAGGGATTGGATCCATTTGAGCTGGGTCATGCGCTTGGCGGCGTCATTTAGGTTGTCGGCGCTGTTGGTCCAGGTTATCATTGCTTCGGCATCGATGAGATCTTCGGGGAGGGGCTTCTTGGGGTCGTAGGCGTGCAGGGTTGGAGCGAAACCCTTGAGGGAGTCGATGTCAATGGCGAGGGAGGTAGGGTAGAGGAGCTTCATGGTTGTGATTAGGGCGGTGCTGTGCTGTGATGAGGCAGCTGATCAAGTGCGGTGCAGATGGGCGGCTTGAGGGATATCACACTGGTAAGATGTCACGAATGCAAAATGGCAAGAAGTATTAGAGCGAGGTGAGGTGAAGTAAGGTTGTTGATGTTGTAGTATTCACTGGCAATGACAGAAGTGGGGGTGGGGCTGCGCGTTGTGGCCCTCGGCCCATCAACCGCCGCTGCCTAATCTGAGCTTGCCATTTGTGTTGTTCGTGTCAGCCATCGACGAGAGCTACAAGTTCATGGAGCAAGGATTGATGCGTCCATTTTGCGTCAGACACCTCGGATCATTTACGCTTGCAGGTGCATTGATATTGCGTATATACTATGATTACATTCTACTTATATTGTCGACTATTTTCCATTCAGTCCAAAAATTACCAACAACCAATGTGAACATCCTCCATTGCTCTCTAAGAAGTGGAGTTGCGTGGCGCACGACCGTTGTAGTTGACACCAGGCTTGGCGGTGTAGTTGGCGTAGCAGTCGTAGTTGAAGTCAATCTCGTTGATACGCGCCTGGAGAACATTGATCATCGTGGGTAAAGCACAGAGTCCATCCGGGTCAACACCACAGCCAGGGTGAGAGTCAGCCACAGGTACGACAGCGTCGTTGACGATGAAGCGGATCTGCTGGGTGACGTTGCGGGCGGGGCAGTTCAGGACCTGAGTGGTGAAGTGCGTTGCGAAAGGAACCTGCTTGGAAGCCACGAAACTGTTCTCTCCGAGATTGGTATTTAATGAGAGAGGAGGACCGTTGAAAAGAGCAGTCAAGTTGAAAGCGGTGAGGGTGTCGAGGACAACGACTTCGTGGGTGGCGTCGGCGTAGATGGATTGGTTGAGAGGGAAGTAGGTGGAGGAGTTGTCGAAGGTTTCGTTCAAGGCGGACATGGCGGTGGGGAAGGTGTGGGTGAGACGGGCCACCCACTCTTGGAGGAAACCCTTGCCTTGAGCAGCGGCGACGGGGGAGCCGGGACCTTGGTTGTAGTAGAAGGACTGCGGGATGTTAGCCGAAGGCTCGGAGGCAAATACGATCACGTCGCTTACCAGATCATAGTAGTACTCGAAGTTGATGAAGTCCTGCTCGGAGAACAGGGCGCAGAAGGAAGAGTATCCAAGGGCATCAGTCTCATAAGCGCAGAGTTGGAGCATGTCGATAATGTCGGCAGAGGTGAAGTTGAGTGCACCAGAGACCTCGGAGTTGAGGCGGGCGAGGGTGCCGTTGAAAGCATTGTTAGCGAAAGCAGTAGCGACAGTGGTTCCGATGGAGCCACGGCTGGCAATGTTGGAGTTTGGGCAGACGCTGTAGGGGGCACCAGAGTTGTTCACATTGTTCGCCTAAAAATTGTTCAAAGTCAGCTGTGCCTCCAGTGAACATGACCGATACATACCTCCACGAGGATCTCGATGTTGACCTGGTCGAGGTACTCTGGGACACCGAAGAAACCTGCTGCAAAGTTCTCGGCAGTCTTGACCATACGATCCTGAGACTCGGTACGGAAGACGGGGAGCGCCTTCTGGGCGGTGCTGTAAGGGACGTTAACTTTCCGAAACTATCGCAGAGTGAAGAAGAAACCGACAAATTGTTAAGGAGCTCGCCATAAAGCTGACGGTACTCAACACCGAGCTCGAAGTTCTGCAGACGACCGAAAGGAGTAAGGAGCTCAGCACCAAGCTTGTAAGTCCAGTTGGAGAGGAAAGCAAGCTAGCAGGGATTAGCAGTCGAACGACGGGAGTACGATAGACACAGTGATGTACCTCTCCAACTAGTAGGAATTAGCAGTTGAATAATGAATTATAGTAGATAAAGGGTACCTGTCTTGAAGCCTCCGGGAACGAGCGTGGCATTGTTCACTTTCTGTGAGAAAGTTGACGGGCCTGCGCCGGTTGTCGGGTACCTAGCGCCATGACGGTAGAGAAGGAGCATCTGGGTGATCTCGCAGCCGGAAGGAATGAGCGGGCTGGCGTTAGGGAGACCATAGTCTGCGGAATCCACCGAGTACCAAGGACTCAGATTTCCCCAATATCTACCCGGTCAGATCACGCTGCCTTTCGGTATCATGCGATTACTCACTGCGAGATATCAAACTTGTTTCCAAAGGTGGGAGCACCATGAGGCTGCTCAACAGTCAAGGGAAAACTGGCAGCATCCGCGTTGTTGTAGGGATACAGAGCAGCAGTCTGGGCAGCAGCAGGCTCGGCACCAGTAGGAGTTGGCTGAGGGAAACCGACAACAGACTCGGGGGGAAACAGCTGGGAGTTGACAGTAGTGCCGGCGGGAGGGTAGACATCGGCAGTGGTGGCACCAGCACGAGGGGAGTCCGAGTATGTAGTGGTGTTGGTGGGAGCGGCGACAGAGACCTCAGCCAGGATGGCCAGGATGGCGGCGTTGGATAGAGTGACCTTCATTTCGAGTTGTGAAGATGAGATAAGATGAGATTGAAGGAAGGTGATGAGGTGATGAGGTGAAGCACAATGTGGTGTATGGCCATGCTGAGTATCTATATACTGGGAAAATCGCTCGCCAAATGAAAGCCGCGAGGAAGCTGGTGTTCAAGCTGTGTCTGTCGAAGCCAATCAAGCTCAGTCATACTGCCATGTGCAGCGGCAGTCCGCAGAGGCTAACCTGCGATGAGCAGGCATGACGCCTGGCGCAAACGGTCGATCCTGGGGCCCGAAGGGAAAGGGAAAGGGGAAGGGGGAAGGCAGAGAAACAAAGTAGTAGTAGTTCCCGTCCAAGCAAAACCGTAGGCATTTTCGTGCCATTTTTTCCTCTTCTCATAACGTCATCAGCTCCCGTCCCAGGCACACGTGCTGGGACAGGATCGAAGCTACGATACTCCCGATATGTATTGGGGACAGCATGGGTAGCAGTGGACGAATCACAGCAAGTTCTTGCAGAGGATGCTGTCTGAAAGTGGCAGGCGAGGAGAGGTGAGGTTGTCCAATCGATGGTGCCCACGTGCTCGCGGAATCACATCCTTGTTGAGCTCCGCCAAGCCCAACTTGCACGATCCTGCGATGCTGCTAGCGATGCTGGGAGACTGCCTTGAAGACCCTGCTTTGACGTGGTGCTCTTCGAGAATCATCATGTCCTTGTTTCGCTGCGGTCGCTTTCCACCGCATGATACACCGGCATCCGAAGCGCGAGCACAACATCAGGAGGAATAGCTTCTTCATCTCCTACCTTGAACATTTTGCACATGGCCATTTTGAAATAGCATCGACACAGGGTCTCAGCAAGCCAGAGTGCTTGAACTGGCTTGTCAGCAGAGGGGTGCACATTACCTGCGCATACTATTGTCGTGTTCCGGCTGCGATGCAGCTTGCCGGACGATAGCAGTCTTGCATGTCTTGACAGACGAAGCCTAGCGAGGTCACCTGCCTGCGGAGACTTTTGCAGCGGGCTTCGCAGGTATCACAGGGACGTCGTCTACTGATACTGATGTGGCCGCGAGAATTATCCCTCGTGTGGCTGCCCACGATGATGTATCTGTCACAGACAAGACTGGCAACAAGAACATCATCAATCGAGGCGCAAGTCTTCAAGTTCACCTGTTTAGCCGAGCAGCACTCGCCCAACAAGCTCTACTGACACAAGTCTTTCCTTGCTAGCGAGCAACCTGCCGGCAGCCGACGAGTATTTGCGGGTTCGTGATAGACGTGACGGCTGCGTTCGGTGTGTCTTTGGCAGCTGACGAGGCCGGTGGATTGGGACTTGATAATGAGGTGCGCTGTGGCTGATGCACAGGTGAGGGGCAGTGACAGCTGTTGAAGTGCCTGTAAGTTGACGTCTCTGGGTTGATGTTCGCATGCAAGTCGGTGCATGCAAGTCGGTGCATGCAAGTTGGTGCATGCAAGTCGGTGCCAGTAACACAAGTTCAACTCACAATCACAAAGTACATACATTGATGAGAGTGGTACGAGCAATCTTTTCATTGGTGTGCATTAATATTTGAATCTATGTACAAAGAGTGTCCTGGTGCTCGTGATCATAACCAATCATTCGTCAATCAATGTTCGTCATGTCTTAGTGTTTAGTGTGAGTAGGTGCTGCCTATGTCACCCCATCTGATGTTGCTGAAGGTAACGGATGTGGTAGGGTCTTCCCTGACAATGACAGATGGATTGCTAGCGTAAGCGTTGCACGGTCCAGCGTTGCCACTAAAATCACAAACAGTCAGTTTCAAACATGCATGCCCTCGTGTGATCGTCGCGACTTACCTGTCGAGCCAAGTCATGTTTCCACTCGGGTCGTTCCAGATAGATGCAATGAGGACCATTCCCTTCGCCAGATTCCTAATACCTGTTAGTGATGCTGCTAAAGACTCGTGCTGAACATCCTCCACTTACTTTGACATCTGTTGGAAACCTCCAGCGTCCTCAAAAGTCGAAGCGGTAGCATTGCAGTATGCGGGTGTGGTAGAGTCGAGAGTTGCGCCCTCGAAGGTCTCCTTGGCGTTCTGGATGACGTTGCCGTTCTGGATGTAGAGACGGCGGATCTCGTTGAGAGTGCCGGTGGTGTGGTTGTTCTTCGTGAGGAATTGTGTAACGACAGTGAAAGGCTTCAAAGTGTTGATTGTGTAGTTGGCACCTTGGCCTATGGTTTCGGTGTTAGGGAATGTTCATTGAAGTGCAAGATTTGAGTTGGACTTACCATAGTAGCTAGCACCCTGGATCGTGTAGGGGTTGTAGCCGCAGCCCCATTCGTCGCAGACACCGCCAAATTGGGCGTTCTCACAATCAGTACCGTTGCACTTGAACAAGCCTGGCTTGGTGCACGGATGAGGCGTCATCTGATCATTAGTTTCATCAGTAGACATACTAATTATCTTAGGAAGCGAGAATATACCTGTGTAGCTGCGGCATTAGCCTCCCAGATATCCATCTCGGCGCAGCATGCTCCGTGATCCTAGAACGACGTCAGTGAAAGGAAGGTATAGGGAAGCGAGAGTGGACTTTACCTTGATGTTTGCTTCACCTGAGATGAAGGTTGACTTGGGACACTGAGCACTCTGTTAGTAGGGGCTAATTATGTTCCGTGACAAAGCAACTCTACCTGAGCATCACAATACCCGGTACCGTAAGCAGCACCTGCGGGGTTCTTTGCGTTGCGGCCACCGTCAGCAGGCATGGCTGTGAGGTAGAAAGCGCCATTCATGCCGCAAGGGAGGTTGGAGACATCAACATCAAAACTGAGTTCCTGGTTGAGCAGGTACAATGTCTCGTAGTCCTGTCCGGTCGGATCGAGGAGATAGACACGAGGGGAGACGGGGTCGTTAATTTCGCCGCTCACGTTCTTGTACATGTGCAGAGTCATCTGACATCCTCGTTAGTGCAAAGTTTGTGAGCAGTATCGAATTTCTTCCTACCGAGCTTCCGGAGGTGTCGACACCGTTCTGGTCATAATTGGCACCCTCAATGTAGCAGTTCTTGGCGCACTTTTCCTGTGTCGGGCAGATGGCCGGGTTGAGGCCACCATTGTTCAGTAGACACGACGTGCCATTTTCAGTCTGAATGGCATGGATGGTAGAGTCGAGAACGACAGAGGTCTGTTGAGTTATGCAGGCATCGACGGTACACTGTTGGGTGGTGAGACCGGGGTGAACCTCGGGCACTGAACCAATTTGCTGGGCAAGCGCGAGAGGAAGTGCAGCAGCAAGAGCTGCGAAAGTGAAGCGAGGCATGATGGAAAAATGTGATGTAGTTATAGAGTAGATATTTCAAGAGGATCGAAAATGATTTGGGAGACAAGGTCTCCTTCTTATAGACTCAGGACTGAAGCGATATCAGGATGGTCATGCACATTCTCATGCGCAGCCATGACCATAACCATGACCCCGCATGACAGGCGCCACTTAAAATGCTGGAAGCCCCATACTACCAAGCTAGTAGTCTACATGCAGGTCACAACTGAGGGGTATCAGGGATGTCACATCTCTAGTCTTAGCGCATTACCCATATCGCTGCCACAATCGTACAGCAAAGAGACGGTGAGTCGTCGACAGCGACGCGGCAGGTGGGAAAATTGGGAAGGTCGACGTCCAAGCATTTTGCCGGCATAAAGCCTTCGCCGTCCGACCTTACATTCGTTGTAAGGGACTGCAAACTGGACACAGCTCCATACAATAGATGTGATACTGGGCCTCAGGTACAAAGCATTCCTGATCGAATAAGCTTATCACCTCAAGAGAAGTGCGCAGAGAAGCAGAGAAGTGTCAAAGTAAACCTGTATATCACAAGCGAACTATGCATGATCGCTTGGCACTAGGCGTTCATGATCCCCATCTTCTCCACGGGCAGTGACCCCGCAGCGGAGGGTGTGTTGCCGCAAAGGCGTCCTTATGACCGTGCCTAATGAGGTCCACGACGCTAAGTGGGTGCAGCAATCTGCCGTAGCTTCTTCTTTTTGCGATGCAGATATCGCGGGACGCCGAGGATGTGATACTCTTGAGCTTGACAAATTACGCTGTTCATCCTGGGAGAGCTCCTTCCGCAGGCATCTCGATCAAGATTCGAGGATCTTGTCTCCGCATGATGTCGTGGCTCGGCAGGCGCAAGACCTAGCGTTGGTGTTGTCACTAGTGCTGCGGGGGATGGAGAGGGATTTTTGCGATCTTGGCTGAAGCCGGCGACAAGGCAACTTGAACCGATTAGCCGCGCTTCGCTTTTCTTCGAGAACTTCATCCCATCTGCCTGACCGACGCTCATCAACTCTCGGGAAAGCTGGCGAAAGTTATCTTGATTGGCGCATTAGGGGTCAATGATCAGACAATCTTGATGGTGTTGCGGACTGTGGAATGTAGAGCGCTTAGGGTAATGTCAGGCAATGGGCGCTTGCGAGGATATCAGGTCACAGAGCCAAAGCGAAACTAGATGTGGGAAAGGATTGTGAGACAGAATTGGGATATGGAACAGAAATGAGGTATTGAAGAGAATCGAGAGTTGAGATATGGATAGGGTTATGACGTGGGACAGAACCAAAATAAGACTGGGCGAAATGTATGAGATAGCCAAGGCGACCTCTGCTAGCAGATCGTGATCGAGCAATGACAGGTCAATCCTGCTGCCCGAGCACAACATATCTTGTGGCCCTTCCACCGGTCCGCAATGCAGCTGCATCACTCTTTGAGTTCGCTCGCATCGCAGTAGGATGCGCTACTGATACTGAATGTCGACATGCGCTGTCTCCTAATGTTAGCGTCATAGCATGCACAGCTCATAATCAACAGTCTGGGGAGATCTCGAGGAGAGTGCCGGAAGGATTCTGCTCAGACCGACGAACAAAACCAATTCGACTTTCACGTCCACACCTTCTGGATGGAGCCGTATCGGTGGCATTTCTGACAAGTCCTATCGAACTCTGTCGCGGTTATGCTCCATTGCTTGTCAGACCTGATGCATTCGGAATTTGCACCTCAGCGTCGTCAAAGACCTGCCTAAAGCCAAAGCAATCTCAATCGCCAATGCTGGTATGTCCTGCAGCAAGTCCGCAAAGTCGGTTCTCTTGCTGAGAGCGTCGAGGCGTTCGACACAGACAGTGCAGATCACTCCGCGTAGTGCCACTGTGCAATTGGGCAGTCTTGAGTAAATCTCGTGACAGATATCGAAGTACACTTCGGATGTCCAGCAGCTTGTGGCTTGGTAGTGGAAGTTTTCTGCAGCCTACGCGATGAGTTTGTTGATCATGGTTCGGTGTGCTAGGCTGTGCAGATCTACCCAGAAGTTGAGTTGACTGTGGTTATCCGATTTGACGTCTTTGGCTTTTAATGCTCCTCCGCACAAGAACGTCATCATGGCTTGCACGACTGGCAATGACTCCTCAGATAGGTCAATCATGTTTATGGTGCCCATCACGAAGCTGCTGTCACAGGCACCTTCAAAGTACTCAGACTGTGAACTGTCAGCTTGCGCTCCACGGGGAGAGTACCGTCAGGATACAGAATGCCCCGCCAGCTCCGTGGAAGGCTACTAGGGAAAGTAAGGAAAGCGCGTGAAGACACCCACGAGTTCCACAGGAAGAGTACCGTCAGGAAATGTGATAAATTGCCAGCGTCAAAAAGGACGTTAGCAAAGCAACGAAAAAGGGCTGGTGATGCACACGGTTTGTACATGGAGAAGACCGTACCTGGGAGCAAAAGATCACTTTGTGTGCTTCGAATATTTGACTTCCACAAACCACTTTCAAATCTGACTAACGAGCTGATGTGGAACTCAGACTCATGTTGGCCACATCTTACTGCTTTTGCGGCATGATGCATTGTGATGCTACATTTGTCTCCGTAAGGTCATTCGGACGATTTGGCATTGTTGGACCAAATGAGTAGCCAAGATGATAGTTTTGCTGGTATCCGGCAGGAATACCGCCTTGATCCAGTTGAATCTTGATTGGGTCCTTGAAGCCGGCTGTTTGACCGTCAGAGGCACAGTATAAGCTGGTTGAGGTTCTATTCGTGAAGCTTTGGGATTTTCCGAACTGAACTGGTTGAAAGCCATCTGGTAAGACACAAAGTGATCACAGGGTCGAAGAGGTATCAACGCAGTATTGAAGCAGCGAGAAAGGAGCTAATGTAGTCACGCTCGCAAAGGTCCAATAATAGCATTACGAACCCTTTTTTCTAATGATTGCTGATGGCTGTCACAACCTAACTTACTGCACTGACCCTTTCTCCAAATGACGGTGGCTATTGAGCCATGAATACAACATGTCATGAGCCAATAAACCGAAATAGAATAAGATCTGGGATATTGTATGAGACAGGTGGGCACTCCTCCCAGCAGAGCATAGTCGAAGAAACAAGATACTATGCCTATACTTTCTTGCCAATAGGACAGTCTCGAGCAACGGCAAAGCTAAGCCTGGCATACATGACAAGTCTAGCTGGACACTCGCTATATCTGCACACAGAGTGGACGATTACAGCGCTTGTGAACGAGCTAAGCTGGACACTTGTTGTCATTCAAGATGGACGCACCGCCGTGATTTTATCGGGAAGTCCTGACGGCCAACCCATACTGCATGCTGTCTGTGTCGTCATGAGCGAGCCATTCCACCAGCGAGTCGAACAGCCATTGCAACCATGTATATTTTCAGCCTGTACATGAGGCGTGTCGCGACTGCCCTAGAGGTCTCCCAAAAAGTGACGTCATCCCGCTGCCCCCCCTTTTGTGTGTGTCCAATGGGTTTCAGCTTCTGTGATCGTGTTTTGGGCTGATACTCTACCTCACACCATCAAATCTACCTGACACATCCAATCGCAAACATGAGCGTCAAGACTGTAGAGTTCAAGCCTTTCCAAGATCAGAAGCCAGGAACGTGAGTGTCGCATGTACAAAATACACCACTCCTCGACGCTTCCCCGTCAATCAGTGCGCAAACATCGAGAATATGCTAACATGCCTCGCACTACAGCTCTGGGCTTCGCAAGAAGGTCAAGGTCTTCCAGCAAGATCACTACTCCGAGGCATTCATCACCAGCATTCTTCTTTCCATCCCAGAAGGTGTCAAGGACAGCTACCTTGTTATCGGAGGAGATGGGCGCTACTGGAACCCCGAGGTCATGCAGCTGATCACAAAGATCAGTGCTGCCTACGGTGTCAAGAAGTTGCTGTTTGGACAGGACGGTATCATGAGCACGCCGGCCGCCAGTCATCTGATCAGGAAACGCAAGGCAACTGGTGGTATCCTCCTCACAGCCAGTCACAACCCCGGTGGTACGTCTTGAATGCTGCTTCGCTGCAGATTGACCGTCTCACGCACATGTAGGACCGACTGAGGACTTCGGAATTAAGTACAATCTTGCAAATGGTGCACCAGCTCCTGAATCAGTCACTAACAAGATCTACGACTTTTCCAAGACACTCACCTCTTACAAGATTGCCGACGTGCCAGATGTCGATCTTGCTAAGATCGGTAAGCAGCAGATTGGCGATATCGAGGTCGAGATTGTACATGCGACAACAGACTACGTTGAGATGCTCAAGGACATCTTTGACTTTGACCTGATCAAGAAGTTCCTCAAGGACCACCCTGACTTCAAGATTCTATTCGACGGCCTCAGCGGTGTCACTGGCTCTTACGGTATCGACATCTTCGAGAAGGAGCTTGGACAGAAGGGCAGCACACAGAACTGCATTCCCAAGCCTGACTTTGGCGGTCACCACCCTGACCCCAACCTTGTCTACGCTCATTCCCTGGTGGAGGTCGTTGACAAGAAGGGCATCCACTTTGGCGCTGCCAGCGATGGTGACGGTGACCGTAACATGATCTACGGTGCGAACAGCTTCGTGTCACCAGGTGACTCTCTCGCCATCATTGCACACTATGCCGACCTCATCCCATATTTCAAGAAGCAAGGTGTTTACGGCCTTGCCAGGAGTATGCCAACATCTGGAGCTGTCGACCTTGTTGCGAAAGCCAAGGGCCTGCAAAGCTACGAAGTGCCCACTGGTTGGAAATTCTTCTGCGGTCTTTTCGACTCTGACAAGATGAACATCTGTGGCGAGGAGTCTTTCGGTACTGGCAGCAACCACATCCGTGAGAAGGACGGTCTATGGGCTGTTGTGGCATGGCTCAACATCATCGCTGGTGTCGGCCAGGGCAAGAGCGAGACACCCAGCATCAACTCGATACAGCACGAATTCTGGAACACATACGGTCGCACATTCTTCACCCGCTACGACTACGAAGGCTGCGAGTCTGCCGGCGCGGACAAGATGGTTGCACACATGAAAGAGCTCATCGGGCCGAAGAAGTCGGAGTTTGTGGGCTCGACCATTAAGGGTCGCAAGGTCACAGAGGCGGATGACTTCTCGTACACCGATCTCGATGGCAGTGTCAGCAAGAACCAAGGTATCTACGTCAAGTTCGATGATGGCAGCCGAATCGTTGTTCGTCTGTCCGGTACTGGGTCATCTGGCGCCACCATCCGTCTATACGTGGAGAAGCACTCATCAGACAAGAGCACATATTCGCAGGATGCGCAAGACTTCCTCGGAGACAACATCAAGATGGCTGTTGAGCTGCTGCAACTGAAGGAGTTCACCGGAAGGACTGACCCTGGTAAGTGAAGTCTATGATCCTGATCATTATGGTTGTGCTAATTACGCCACAGATGTCAAGACCTAGAGGCTGAAGTATGCAGTCTGAGGAACCATTTCAATTGTAGTATATCATTACAGCACACGCATAAGCATAAGCAAGCCTTGATTTCATCTAGTAGCCTTCGTTGTCACTTTTGCCACCTTTGTTGCTACAATGTCAAAGTCAATGAAATGTTTCAGTGTCGACAATCTTGAGTCCGCTGGGTAGCCAGTGTTACGTCACCGTCCTTCCATCTTGCCATTCACAATATCATCACAAGGTTCACAACACATCGCGACTTCAGTATAACACATCGCATCACAACCCCGACCCAGCTGAAATCTTTCGTAGCTTGTAGACCCGACGTCCTGAGTTCAAGAATCACCGCTGCATCACACAACCAGAATGTCCGAGGCCGCAAACGTTCCTCCTCAGGTATGTCGCAGCCCTTCCTTCTATGCAAGCGCAAATGCTTACATAGCATAGGCCAAAGGGTCATGGACGAGCTTCCTCAAATCCATGGCGTCATTTAATGGCGACCTCTCTAGCATGACAGCACCTCCATTCATCCTCTCATCCACGTCCCTCACTGAGTTCTCCTCCTACTGGGCTGAGCACCCATCTGTGTTCGTTGCTCCAGCGAGTGAGCCAGACCCAGCCAGACGAGCCATGCTGGTCATGAAATGGTTCATTACCACACTGAAGCAACAATACAGCAGCAGAAATGAAAAGCTTGGAAGTGAGAAGAAGCCGCTGAATCCGTTCCTGGGAGAACTTTTCTTGGGTCATTGGCAGGATGAGGCTGGAAGGACAGAGTTAATCAGTGAACAAGTCAGGTAAATGAATTAAGAGAGATACGCCGATCCTCACGCGTGCTGATGCAAATCGACAGCCACCACCCGCCGGTTACAGCATACGGCATCTGGAACAAGCAGCACGGAGTCTACCTACAAGGCTACAACGCACAGAAAGCATCGTTCTCCCGCCGCATAGACGTGAAGCAGATTGGCCACGCGACTTTGTTCCTCGAGAAGTACAACGAATACTACTACATCACGCTCCCCTCACTCCACATCGAAGGTCTCATCACGGGCTCGCCATACGTCGAACTCAACAAGTCCACTTTCATCCAATCATCCTCAGGATATACCGCGAAGATCGACTACAGCGGTCGCGGATGGCTATCCGGCAAGAAGAACAGCTTCAGCGCGAGCTTGTACCCGGAAGGGCGCGAGAAGGACGCCATCTACAACGTTGAGGGTCAGTGGAATGCCGACTTCACCATCAAGGACACCAACGGCAAGCACGGCACAACAGTCGACGCGTGGGACCACAAGAAGAACAAAACTACACCCTTGATCGTTGCACCGGTAGAGCAGCAGGACACGCTCGAATCGCGACGAGCATGGAGTAAAGTGGCTGCAGCGATGAAGAATAGCGATCTCAACACGGTATCAGGAGAGAAGACGTTGATCGAGAACAGACAGCGGGAGCTGCGGAGAATCGAGAAGGAGCAGGGGAAGGAGTGGGAGAGGATATTCTTCCACCGGGTCGAGCACAACGCGCAGGCCGATGGGTTGGCGAAGAAGATTGGCGAGAGTGTGGAGGCGGATAAAACGAACGGTGTGTGGGTGTTTGATCAGCAGAAGGCGGCGACAATCAAGGCGCCGTTCAGGCCTGGTGCTATGCCATGAGCAGAGGTGTTGGTTTTGACCGGATGTGCCATTTGACCCAGTGTCACAACATTGTGCAGAGTACAGCAGATTTGGGAGGGCCTGGCGCTAGGGTGTTGAGCATGCCGGCGCCTCGTCACGCATACACGCGTTGGTGGTATGATACTCGCGAGGCGAATACTGGTGCTAGTCAAAGCGTATACATGATCAATGATGGGTTAAAAACACCAGCCAAGGCCTGCATCTGTCTACTGCTCTTCCGAAAGGGCAATGCATGATGCCCGCAATGATTGTCCCTGCTGCTGCTGCCGCCCTGTAAATCTGTTTCGGGATTAGCCGGCTCTGAGCCAAAAATACCTTAACGGGTGGGGCAGTTGGGACGAGCGTTTCATCATGTTTAGCAAACACATGCAAGCGAGCTGATACTTGAGTACTCCAGCGGCCTTTTATTGTTTGGCTTTTGCAAGACATCAATAATTTCTTATACGACAACAACTGTTTCTTCTTTCCTATATCCTTTGGCTTCACTTCTGGGTTCTACGGTGATACGGCCTATATTACAGCACAGTCGTTCTTATATCAGCATTCTTCACTGGACTTTGGCACGAGATCAGCTGAAACATACGCGCGTCATAATCAAGAGAAGGCCTTTCCTGGAGGTACAGCGCATAGCGGGCTACAGGAGTGCTACGCCACGGCCCCATCGCCATCGGCTCGCAGTACGGAGCCATGCCCAGCTCCATGCTCCTCCCTAGACAAGCAGCACCAGCATCAGAGAGTGGGGTGGATGTCCTACTTGGTCTACTGAAAGATCCCTTCTCATCCCAGGTAAGATACAAAATCAAGCAACACATTAACGCCGGTGGGACGTTAAGGTGCGAAGCTGACACTTCTCTGTTAAAAGACACAGTCAACGTCAATATACGCCTCCCTCATCTATTCTCTGGGCTTTTCATCCGGTCTCTGCTTACTATTCTGCATCCTCCGACCACGCAATTCCAACGTCTACGCACCACGCGCCAAACATGCCGACAAGAAACATGCTCCCCCGCCGGTCGGGAAGGGTCTCCTCAGTTGGATTAGACCAATCAAAGATGCACGAGAAGCAAGATTGGTGGAGGAGATTGGAGTGGATGCCACGGTATTTCTGCGATTCCTGAGCATGTCAAGGAACATCTTCCTCTGCTTGACGGCGATCGGATGTGGGCTGCTGATACCGCTGACGGCAAAGGGAGGTGCAGCTATAGATGATCAGTATCATACATCATGGCTTCTCAGGATGACACCGGAATTCTCGTTTGGAAACATCTTTTGGGGATATGTCGTCTTTGCTTATGTCATGACTATCCTTGTCTGCGTCTTTCTCTACATTAATTATCGTGCAGTTACACGACTACGGAGAGCGTATTTTGAGAGCTCGGATTACCAGAACAGTCTGCATTCGAGAACACTGATGTTACGATACCTCCCTAAATCATCACGAACGGATGAAGGTCTAGTTCAGATCACCGAGAAGGTCAAGCACACCGACGAAGCACCACGCACGGCAGTCGCGCGAAACACGAAAGACCTGCCTGAGATCATTGAAGAGTACGAGGAGACGGTGCATGAGCTGGAGAAATACCTTGCGAAGTATCTTGTGGTTCCAGACAGACTTCCAGCAAAAAGGCCGACTTGCAAGCCGAACAAGCACGACCCAGCATTCAAGGGTCAGCGCAGAGTGGACGCTATCGACTATCTCACGGGCAGAGTCAAAGAGCTAGGGCTGGAGATTGACGAGATTCGCGAATCAGTGGACAAGCGCAATCCTCTGCCATATGGTTTCGCAAGTTATACACATATCGAAGACGCGCATGCTGTGGCCTGGGCAGCGAGGAAGAAAGTGCCAGATGGTGTCAGCCTTGTACTTGCACCGAAGCCGACAGACCTAATCTGGAAGAACCTCTCCCTCAGCAGGGGTGACGCGAGGTGGAAGTCTCTTTGGATCAACTTCTGGATTGCAGTATTGACTTTGCTCTTCATTGTCCCTAACGTACTTTCCGCAATTTTCCTTGCCAACCTGACGCATCTCGGCGCTGTTTGGCCTTGGTTTCAAAATCAGATGTATGCCCATCCCACTATCTGGTCTATCATCCAAGGTATCCTGGCACCTGCCATTCAGCAACTCTTCTACCTTTTCCTGCCAACAATCTTCCGAAGACTTCTCCTGCGATCCGGAGATGTTACCAAAACCTCTCGTGAGCGACACGTGTTGGCTAAGCTGTACGCTTTCTTTGTCTTCAATAACCTGGTGGTTTTCTCGCTGTTCGCTTGTGCTTGGGCATTCATTGCGGCTGTCGTCAAAGCAGACAAGGCAGATCTTTGGTCAACCATCAAAAGCGCCAACCTTCGCCACCAAATCACATACTCACTTTCCACTACATCGTCGTACTGGGTGACATGGCATCTCCAACGCAACCTAGGCGCCGCGATCGACCTGCTCCAGGCTGTCAGTCTTATCTTCAACTTCTTCGCAAAACACTTTGGCAGCCCAACTCCCCGAAAGCTCATTGAGCTGTCAGCTCCGCCACCATTCTTGTACGCCAACTACTACAACAGTTACCTCTTCGTCATAACGTCAGGTATGGCATTCGGCGTGGTCCAGCCTATCATTTTGCCAATCGTGGCATTCTACATTGGCCTAGATGCCTGGCTCAAAAAGTACTTGCTCCAGTACGTCTTCATTACCAAGACAGAAACTGGAGGCGCCTTCTGGCGAAATGTCTTCAACAGATTTATTGTTGCAGTCTTGATCGCCGACGTGGTCACTGCACTCATCATTGCTTCGCAGGGCAGCCTCATCATGCTCTACTGCATGGCACCACTCCCCTTCCTCATCCTCGCTTTCAAGTGGTATTGCGTGCATACGTTTGACCGCAGGTTCAAATATTTCAGCGTCTACTCCATTGACCAGCTTGATGCCAATGAAGCAGCACTCGCAAGTGGGGACGCCAAGGAACAAAAGAAGATCCGAAAGACCGTCGACCGTGTGGGCGTGAAGTTTGGACATCCCGCCCTCTTCATGCCCCTGATCAAACCCATGGTCAACGCCAAAGCACAGCACCTGCTCAAGGACGTCCTTCGTGGCCAAATCGACATGGAAGATAACCCTGATGGGCTACAATCCAATTCTCGCGGCCGTCGCGGCAACTACTCAGACATGTACATGTCTCAAATGTCCTCTGTCGGCGAACGTGGCAAGCCTGCCGCACCACTACCCGACTCCAACGCCGCGCCCGCCTTCGAAATCGTCAACGAAGCTGACTGCGACTTTGAGAACTTCAAACGTCGCGCCGAGTTCGCAGCTCAGTTCGGCGGCGAAGGCGAATTGTACGGCCATCCTGACGACCTCATCAGCAGATCCGGCACCCCAAGCAGCGCGTCCATCATGACGAGAAGTACAGTGGGAGGCAATGAACGAGGCCGTGGCTTGCGCGCGCACAGTCCTGCGAGCACACGCGATGGAAGCCAGAGCGAGAGTAGGAGTAATAGTCGTATGCGCCTCCCGCCAGGATTGGATGGTACAGCGGAGACAACGTATACACCTGGGTATAACGGCTTACGTGGGATTGACGAGTCGCCGGAACGCAGCGGTTTGCAGAAGTGGGATTCTGTTGACATTGCGGATGATGGACGAGGCCTGCTGAATCATGCTGCGCTCATGGGTCGTGGCGGAGCGCAGGCACAGCAAAGCGGCGGGAATGACAGTACGGGGCACCTGCTTGCGCCGAAGTTGCAGGGGATGCCGAGTCGAGAGTTTTTCGATATTAGACCGAGCGCGAATGGAAGCGGGTATACGAGTGCGTTGGGTACGCCGAGAGGAGTCACGCCGATGCTTGATGATGAGGATGAGACGAGTTATGATTACTTTCGAAGAGCGGCTGGGGATGGTAGAGGTGCTGGGAAATGAGGGTGGTGAGCACGAAATGGTGTGATGAATTGAGCATGTCTTTTAAGCGAGCATTGGGTCGGTGTATACTGGTCCGAAGGAGGCTATGAGAGCTGTATACTATTGCATGAGCATGGAGGACCGAGGAGCAACGAGCACCACGCGTTATATTACACACTAAAAGCTTTTCCTTTCGCTCAAAACATCTCTGCGCGTCTCCTGCTCCTCCTTGTGTTGCTGTCGCTATCTCAATGGACTTGTGGTGTGCCAAGGGGCCTCGTGATGCAAGATGGGAGAGCAGTGGCATAGACAGTGGCACGGAGAACCCGGAAATGGCGTAGCACACCACGCCCTGGGTCTGCCAGAGAGAGTGTCGTGACTTTGGGGGATGAGGAGAAAGCGAGGACGTAGATGGGAATGGTTGTCTAATTCTATCCCTTTCGCCGTGGTGGTAGTCTATATGCTAACCACCATGATGTTGCCTGATTTAACAATGTCACTCTACACATTGTATTAATCTATCATCGACTCGTATATTTCACCATCCAACGCTACCAATCCTTCCACCTCCCCAACCACGGCATCTTCTCTCTCTTCCACTCCACCCCCACCGCTTCCCCAACCACCTCAAC
>Ga0058698_10000558_pt1 | contig 20107 bp, 12 predicted proteins | sample AgamicAsSfe_FD_67288 | JGI IMG/M metagenome (GOLD analysis project Ga0058698, IMG submission 67288) | Agave microbial communities from Guanajuato, Mexico - As.Sf.e | ecosystem: Host-associated > Plants > Phyllosphere > Phylloplane/Leaf | place: Guanajuato, Mexico | collected 2012-05-30
TGTTTCAGCTGTCATTGTACCCATGCAAGAAAGCTTGTTGTTCCTGCGCAGGGCCGTGGTTGGTGCTCAATGACAATGGGGCCGAAGCTTGATAGCAGTTTGCATGTTGCTTACGGATGGCGAGGCAAGACGGAACGGCGCGTACACTGTTCCTGTAAGATATGAGAAAGAAGGTGGTGGCTGTGTATTGACATGTGTATCAGGTAAACCTGCTGGTGAGACCTTGGCAAGTTAGAGTCGTAGTAACTGTGGGCGGTTTGCGCGGTTGACGATATTGCGTTGGCGGTCCCGTTTGGAATCCAGAGGGATTAGGAGGCATACTCTTCGCTAGCTGCTCAATTCACAGCCGTTGAGACGTACTCCTTGCCATGGAATAATCCACGGCGGTGTGACCATGACACGGAAGAAAAACACCATAACCATTCTGATACCACAACGATGCCATTGGTGGCACTATTCGACGATACCACATGTTAAGTGCAGAATATTCAAGCACGGCGGTGACTTGGGTGGGTCTGGGGTTCGCAGTAGTTTCCGCAACCGCCGGTCGGGCCATCGCGAGGTCATCGATAGCGTGAGCAAAGTTTGTGGGACGCAAACTTTTGGATACATCAGGCGGCCAACGAGGGCTGAGCGGCTATGCGACACTGATAGCGGATTGGTGATATGCTGTGGCACGGCATGCCTTAAGACGCTATCAGTCTAGTCTGTTGAGGCGTCGTGGCTGAGGCAGAGATATCGGTGGACATTGACGTGCACCATGGAGTTTAGCCGGCATGGTGTTTGCGAAAACACGGTGAGACGATATCTCCATGACGGTAGAGATTTTTGATTGGGAGAATGGACTGCAAAGGGTGTGGCAGCACAGCGTCCCAGAACATACTTGCCGTTGTCGCGATCGATCACGGACCGACCACGCTTCTCGTAGCAAAGACATATGTTGCAATGATGCCACGTACGGCCAAAACTGAACACCATTGTCCATCTCTTTGTCAGCAATTGAAAGAGTGTGCGCCACTGCAGATGAGAACGGTGGCTGCTTGAGGTGGCCGTGCCTTCCTCATTAGGCCAAATCCCTCCTCGGATATGGTGAGAGACGCAAATAGCGGTGTCGCAAATTAAAGGGACGGCTCGCTTGCTCTTCCACTCGTACTTGTCTGAGAATCAAGGATTTTGACCCCCAAAGTATCAGAAGAGTGACGAAGCGCACGAGCTTTAGGGCTGGTGAGCGAGGCTGTGAAGCCACAGAAAAGACTGTGGGCCAGGGGTGGACCAAACGGCTCGCCAGGAGCACACATCGGTCGACAGCCACATTTGGCACACAAAGACGCTTGCGTGACTATGGCATTCGCGCTGACGATGGTGGAGATTTGTAAGGAGTGAGGTTTGTCGTCAAGGTCGGCGAATTGTAGCCTCTCGGCGTTACATCACGAGTCGGCGCTAAGGGACAATGTGCTCGATATTGGGGGAGGGCGCTGACGAAGACTCACCATTTGGCGGCAGGTGTCGACTACTCTTTCCCGACTTCGGATGAGTCAAGGCAGCAAGGTCGCAGCAGGCTCACATGCTCAGCAATTCGCCTGCCCACCATCATCAATCGTCTTGACGACCGCAATCCATCAGCACCTCTTTCGCGAATCTGCAAGACACTAACAGCGCGCAATATAATCGCGCTGTCGAGGTTTTAGGACGCGATGCATGAGGCCAGTATGCGAACGATGCGTCCGCTGCTCGCGTGGGTGTGCATCTCCCTTTAGTGCCCGCCGCACCGTAAGGGGCCCCACCAGCACCAGCCAGTCGAGCGGCCAAGCACATTTCCCTCCATCCATATCAATCATCAGTGTAAAGTAATATGGTCGGGCATTGGGCGCCGATCAAATCCCCGGCTTCTGGTGCCTGGCATGGAGGGCCGCCTGCCTGACGATACGGGAATGACTGCATGGCGCCTGCCTCTATTCGCCAGTCTTTCAGCTGAAAGCTGTCTGTCAGGATTTTTTCCATCGCTAACAGCACCAGCGTGTTCCCGTCTTTTCAAGAAAGAGGAATGTCATCGAGCAAAGTCACTAGGGCCGAGCTTAGGGGTACGATGATGAGGGAGTTGGGGGAGGCGCTCGAGCACCGGCAGTTTGCCATTGCTGCCCATCGAGTCTGAGACAGGTTGTGCGGCCGCGCGGATGCGCAAACCGGCTGGCAGACTCGACAATTTCTCTCATTCCCCAATTGCAACGGACCTATCTCCCTCTTCATCACCCTCAGGCACAGGAAAACCGGTGACGGACAGGGTCCCACTTGTGGCTGGGCGGTGTCTTCGGTCGCTCGCAGGCTGTGCAATTCACCGCTGCGCAGCCCTAAGGAATGGCCCCAAAGACGCCCGGATCATGTTCATGCATTCTGTCCTGCCCGTCGCTGCGGCCTGGCACTGGCACCTTTTTCTGCACACCCGTTTCGGTCATCGTTGGTAAATCTGTTCCCTTGTCCACTCATGGTGCACTTTCCCAGGCTACACTCTGCGCCGCCTGGTGCTTAAAAGAAATCCTTGCCCAGTAGGGCTGCACTTTACTTTCTACAAAGTCGCATAGCTCCCTGCACATCACACTCTATTATTACCCCTTCGCCGCTCTGACTCTTTCGCCTTTCGGTTCGTACTTGAACTGACGAGTACACTCATCCTGCTTGCCGCTTGTCTCAGTCGGGCCGTCACCTGCTGCTCAAATACCGTCGGTGTCCCCAACATTACCGAAGCATCAAGCAAATACAAATCGACACATCCTTTGATCAACTTGTACTTTGTAAGGTCATCGTACTCTTGTCATAGGATTCACCCTTCACACCAAATACTTCCGCAACTGCCCATTCTCTGATTGGGTTACACACTCGGATAACTTGGTCTGATACCACCATCTTGAACTCAAGACAGAGAGGTTCAAAATCATCCTCGTCTTTGAAGTTCCCAACCCCAACGTTACCTACTTCACATTACCGCCATGTGTCGGATAGAGGAGCGCATCGAGTACAGCCCTGATGGGCGACCCATGACATCTTCTCGGGCCCGCCTGTGCGAGAAAGCACGCGATAGAAAACCATGCCGGGACGCAGTGGTCATACCCTATCGATACAACCCCAAGAGAGGCTCCCCAGGCCGCGACGACACGCCATCTCCGATAAACCCACCAACTCCTACTGGTAGTGGAACATACCTGGTTCAAACACGCCGCCCATCGGGCAGTGGCAGTCGCCCTTCCACTCGGGATGGCCAACGACCTATCAGCACCGAGATTATCATTGGGTTTGGTTCCAAGAAAGACAAGACCAAAAAATACCCATCGATCTCTGTCTCCAGCAAACCATTTGATCGGTCTTCTCTCGGCTCCAGGGGATCTCACGAAGCAGTCATTGAGCCGGTAGGCTCCGATGCCTCATACCCTCTACGAACAGGCTTTCCTGAGGCACCTCTGCCTCCAACGGCAACTTTTGATAACCCCAATAACTATCTTGCCACTCCGACCATGTCCTACGGATATCGTCCTTCGCATGTTCCGTCAGCATCTTCCAGCCAAACACCATCGCTCTATGCAGACGATGACCCACCGGCTAGGCCGCGGACTTCAAGATATCCTGCCACTGTCATCCACAACCCGCCTCCTGCCACTCCATCCTCGCCGTCTCAGCGCCCGACTGGAATGTCATCTGGCTCATACCGGACCTCAAATGTCGCTCCACGAGACTCCTACCAGAACCCACTTGACAACGACGTCTTTGCCGACAACTCCTCGTACAGTGGCTCAAGTATGCCTGAAGTCAATCGTCGTTCCAAGAACGGTGACGAGCGACAGAGGCAGCCCAAATCTAGCCGACGTCAAGAGGAGTCTGAGCGACAGGCAGCTGAAGAAGCTGCGAAAGCTGAAAGGGAGAACGAAAGGCATGTGCGTTTCGAACTTGGCCGTGCAGACAGTCGCGCGAAAGAAAGGGCAGAAAAGCACCTAGCTGAGAAGGAAAAAGACAGAGCAGTAGCTAGAGAGGAGTCTCGCCGTCTTAAGGAAGAAGAGCGTTTGCGACAAGAGCAGAAAGATCTCGAGAAGGCAGCGAGAGACCGGAAGAAGGAGCGGTCGAAGCCTCCAACAACCGACTACTCAAGCAAACGACCATCTGCAGGACGCAGAATGTCCTCAACCATGACGCCAGCTCAGCTAGCAGACCAGCAACGCCTGATCGAATTTGAGAAGGCGCAGATGCGTAGCGAGAGGCAGATCGCAGAAGCTCGAGAACGAGATGAACAACTGGCGGCGAATCTCAAGACCCAACAGGAGAAACCTGGCTACTGGGACCCGCGTGGCGGCGACCGCTCACTTTCAAATCGACGAGAGTCAATGACCCGCCACGATAGCGTTACCTCGCGTCCAGCCGAGTTGGGTCGAACTCCCAGCAAGCGTCGCACAAGCATCTCGCAACCAAACCCTCCAGCATTTGATACCCAAGTGCCTGCAGAGACATACCGACCTTCTAGCTCGAGAAAACGTGCTCCTCCACCGTTGTCGTTTCCGAAGAACTTTAACCAGGAATACGCTACTAGGCCGTCGTCATCTAGACGCCCTTCGTCCAGTGGTCAGGAGAATCCCTTCGCAGCTTCATCTATGATGTCGCCTTCCGTAACATCGCAAGATCCATGGGACTTGCGCAACGTCGAAAGTGCGCTCCCGACCCCTCGATTGCAGAATGATAGCCGTTACGGTACGACGCAGACTCAAAGCTATGTCGATCCCTTCGCAACAGATTCTGACAGTCCATCGGGTGATTACATTCAGCCTGCTTATGCATCTCGCACAGGGCTGAGTCGTAAAGGATCGAAGAGGAAGCATTGAGCTTCGCATCCAGATTGATTTTCGCTTTTGTTTTTGCTGAAAGAGTTTATGTGGTTCTGCTTTTTCACACGATACCCTTCTCTCGCCCTGTTATACTTTTGATAGATATACCCTTTGCTTCATTGCGCATGTTTAGGGAGTCAACAGCAATCATATTGTCATCATACGTCGTCAGATCAAATTTTGAGTTGCTCATCAATGAAACCATGCCCAATCTTTACCCTGCTGTCCACCACACTCAGCTGCCTTCAATCTACTCTGTGTATATTTCTCAGGCATCGCGAAACTCTGCAAACGTTCACTCATCGTCTTCTTTTGGTTGACTCGACGAATAGTCTACTGCAGTGTTCTGACTTCTCCTGAGATAAGCACGACGGCCTGTAACTCTAGCTTCCATCGGTAATGTTTGTGTATCATGCGTACGAAACGCATCTGCACGTCGATCTTCGTCTTCTGTCGTCGCACGGTAGTCCAGTCGCGCTGCACTCATAGGTGGGGATGACGACATCGCGGTATACTGAGGCGGCGTCGCGAAACCAAGTGTACGTGCGGTCTGCATAAAAGGTGGTGCCGGTAGCATATCTGGAAAATCAGCAAACCGGGCACCTATTTGCTGTGCAGTCGTTCCACCCTGACAGCGACGGGATCGTGCTGGGCGTACTGCAGATTCATCATGTGTAACACCGAGTTGCTGCGGAGTCTCTCTGCCCTCATCTTCGCTCTGGCCTTCGTAGTACTCAGGTGGTAGATCTAATTCCCTATCAACAACAGCAATAAGCGACCTGGCAAATTCGGCACGCGCGTCGAGAACCTCCCAGGAGTGAATTTGGACCTCCATCTCTCTAGCGAGACGACGAACTAGGTGTAGATAGCGACGGTGGTTGTGAAGGGAAGAGGGAGCGCTAGTGTCGACTTCTTTGATGGCTTGAGAGATCTTGACAATAGTTTCGGCAGTGGGCCCAGTAAAACTGTAGTTTGGTGATAACATTGCGGAAGTTGAGGTTCAGTAAGAATGTCTTGGAGATGTATTATCTCTCTGGATCTTGTACTGATTTATACTCAATGTGCTTGCTACGAAACATATCACGAGATCAGAGCGGAGTGACACTTTTTGCCATGCATAGGAGGCGCAAACAACTGTCAATTAAGGCCTAAAGACCTTTTTTAGGCATGGTATCTTCGACCTGCTCTTACTTTGAACCTCCATCAGCTTTACATCTTTACCCGCCTTGTTTACATGGATGCAGTAGTGCAAGTGAGCGGCAGCAAAACTTCCCATACGTTCTGCGTCTCTGAAAAGTGTAAGCTGATCTCCATCCGCCACGCTAGCGTCTCTCCTTGTGGAATTGACTGGCAGCACATCTATTCGTCCTCGGCCTCCAAAACCTGACCTAGTGGGCTCGCCGAAGCTGCATGGCTGAGAGTCTCATTAGATTGCTGGCGACGTGGTGGGGGAGAAAAGCTGATCTGCGAAGGCGGCGCGGAGAAAGGAGTGCGAGTCATTGGCGTAGATTGACCAAATTCTTGAAGCTTCTTTTCGAGATACCGGATGCGATCCTCTTGTTCCTCGGTGTATTGCATCTGCTCTTGGTACATGCTCGAGATGTAATCGTGCTCGTTGTATAGATGGTCGAACTTGAGGGCAGCATTATTGACATCGCCTTGAAGGCGAAGATGTTCGCGATGGCTCTCAAGCTTGACGCTCGCAATGTGGCGACGATGGGCTTCGTCAAGATCCCGAAGCTGCTTTTTGTGTACCTCTCCTACGTTATCTGTGAGGAAGTTGGTGAGCGCTCTGGTGGCGTTTATGCGCGCGAGAAGCCCGATCACGACAGCGCTAAAGACTGTAACTAAGAGAATGATCTCGCGGTCGGTGATAAGCTCAGTCTGAATCAGTTGGTAATTGAGTACATGGAAACTTGTATTAATTCACGTACCTTGGACCAAAGCGAGAAGAGAAGGCCGAAGATACTCGAGCACAGGAAGAGAGCGATAAAGTCGAAGCTATTGAATTCCATTGCGGCAGTGTATTTCGTGAGCGAGTAAGTGAGTGGGATCTTGAGCAGGCAATTCTCGAGCCGTATCGACCTTGAATACAGATTTGGCTTGGCGGTCTAGCTGAGTTTGTGACTGGAAGTAGATGGGATGGAAGTAGATGAGACGGCAAATTGGCCTGGATACTGATATCATAATATGATAAATTCTAAATGGCCTCAATCAGCTATTGGGCTGACATAATGTTGTTCTACCACACTGGCATCTCCGGGCCTGGATCATGTCTTAGTCTAAAATATCAATATCACTAGACAATATCTCGGAGTTGGATCCCGTAGTCTTTCATTCACTTGTGTATGTATTAGACAGCTACAGATAAGCTTGTGTAACTATGTACATGAATGTGTTTAAGAAGAAGCTGGTGCTTAGATGATATCACACCTGTAGATGTGTTGTGACAAATCGCTCAACGCCGTTTTTATACCTCTATGCAGAATACACGATACCCATATAACGCCATGGCCATGCAATAAATCAGACTGGTGATGAAAAGCAAGATCGCCAGTCGCCCTAAGAAAGGTCCATGGGTTCGGCGGTGTTGCTAATGGTACCGATTGATGCACGCTGGTCCTTGATTGCCGGAGGAGCAGCCTGCGAGAAATGATTTTGGGGAGGCGGAGCAGCAACGTTAATGCCGGTGTTGACATTGTCGTTACGAACTTGAGGAGGCGCGACATACCCCATGTGAGGCTGGGCGTAGATCGGAGGCGTCGCAGGACCGGAGGAGTTGCGCGGCGGCTTCCGGCCACCAATGCGCTGGGCTCGAGGAGCCGGAAAGCAAGCGTTCTTAACACGAGTCTGAAACTCTTGAGCGAAATTGTCATATGGCTTCTTGTCCTCTGACGTCTTCCAGCCCATCTTGTTCTTCATACACTCGGCCTTGCGGTGGCTAATCGTTGAGCCTTCAATACGGATACCATTGGCCTCAAAGCGACGACAACAGTCAGATCGCGAGAGAATGAGTAACACAACAAGAAGGCTTACGTTGTCGTTATCGAGGAGATGGGGACAAAAGTCGCAGACGTTGCAGGCAAAGCGGCGCATGTCTTCGAGTTCCTTGGTATCGGTGCAGTTGACGAAGCGTTCGGCCATGGAGAACGGGCGCACCATGTCCCTACATATGTGGTTCTGGAGGACATTGGCGACCGAGGAGACGGATACTGGGTAAATACTCGAACGGTCGATCTTGCTTGTAGCAGATGACGAGACCGTGCCAGCGATGTAGACAATCTCAATATCATCAAATGGGCCACGATCAAGCTTAATGTCTTGGAGAGACTTCCCTTCCTTCTGGGCCTCCTTGTAGGTCTCGGCATTCTTGATGCCAGCCTCACGTGCCGCTTTGACCGCCTCCCGGGGTGTAGTAAAGCCGTACTGCTTGGCAAGGGCTACGGAGTCTTCGTGCATCTCAAACTTCGACAGCTTACGCTCAACATCAGGGGCGCGGATCCAATCCTCAGACCAAGGTTCTTCAGCAAGAACCTTATAGAAGACCTTGGTAAGTGCGCGAAGCTTGATCTCAAGATCGGTCATCATCCGCCGACCAAAGTAAAGCTCATCGGTTTCGAAGAAGGCATTCTCAATGAAAGCCTTTCGATCCTTTTGGGTCAGTTGGCCCCGCGAGGGGTCATTCTTCCATTCCTGGATTATGTGCATAAACTTGGCGTGAAAGATGTCATCAAAGTGTTTTGATGCGGGTATAGCTGTCGCTACATGTTATATTAGCTTCTGATCAGAACTACAGCATGTTGTATTCACGTACACGTGGGTGTGTGGGGTTGTTGTGGTGAAGATGGTAAGGTAGTAGCGGTCTGAAGGACAGGGGCAGGCGACATAATGATTCAAGCGCGGTATATGACCTGATGTACCGAAAAAGGTAACTTGAACACTTGCAGGTCAGTATAGACAATCCAAAGCAGTCAGATCTCGATGGAATCAGATGGTGTTGGAGGGTGAGGTTCGCAGTTGGGTCAAGTGTTGCGGGGTGGCTGGGTTGTCGGAGCGTGAGGTTGTAGGCAAAAACATTCACGCTCGCGTAAACTTAGCGCTTGTCTTGGCGGGAGCATTGGAGCAGCACGTGACTGCATGACTAGCCAGCATGTGGCCCCAACAACCTCGGGTGAACGTCATAGCTTAGCGCTGTTAATCGCAACGATAATTCTGGCCATCCGCCGGACACCTCAATTGTTCAGCTTACGGTCCATCGACAACAACTGTTATAATGCCTTACATGTTCTTACACGCACCCGACTGAGTCTCGCCGGAGTGAGCCCGGGTTCGTGTAAGCTACATATCCCTTCGTGTCGCTTTCTTACAGCAGAATCCTCGACTTATTCACGTTCCATCTGTCTTCCTCGACCAACGTTCTACGTGTTTCACAAACAGCGAATGATGCAGATAAACTGGTATCAAAGGAAGCAGGTCTGGTCACAATCCGTGAATTGTTCCTGTTGACTAGACTCCTGTATCCTTTTGGGAGCAATGTGGATAGTCTCTATAGACTGTGCCGCCTCCAAAATGATTCACACCCTGCCGATAAGTTGGTGGAACAAGTATTTGGCCAGACCACGACGTTTTTCACGTCCCGGATGACATCCATAGTATGCGCGAAACCCTGAAAGGAACCAGGAGCTTGAGATGCATGAGGTGTGTGGTGTTTTACGACCATCAATCCTGCAATATGGACTAGAAAAGTACATTTGGGAAGATCATGGTGTCTGTCTTATGCTGAGGATTAAGAGCATGTAATGAGGCTATGTTATAAGCAGAGATGTTGTGGATGGCCAGCCTAATGAGGCCTTTCACGGTGAAGGACACTTTTGGAACACATGATATAAGCGGACTAGAGCCGAACATCTCCTCTGTGCGAGAGGACTTTTTCGCGACCTGACTTCCTTTCACTCTTCATCTGGAACTCAATCGCTAGATTGATCCGCTATGGCACGACTTATCCCTCGAGCCAGCACTAGCCGTACCCGAATTGCGAAAGCATGCCGCATTCTCGCACTGCCTGCCGAGCTCCGCCTGCCCATCTACAGCTACTTGGTCCCTGAGGGCTTCCTCCCGAACGCGCACCATAGGACGTACATTGGGCTCTTGCTCTCCTGCTCCCAGATTTACCACGAGATGGCGACAGAATCCATCCGCCTCGCGCCTCTCATTCTGCACGAGATACAAGACACTGCCTACGCAGCGCCAATGAAGCTGCAGCCGCTTCGTCCAATTAACTTTGCCTCATCGATGCACATCACGGTCGGCATACCACGCTGGGCAATGAGCAACAGACCCATTTTGAGCGGGATAGTAGTCGCTATAATTTCATTACTGGAACTTCATCTAGCCAGTCTTACCATTGGAATCGAGGAGCATGAGAGTGAGTATGATGTCTGGCAGATGTTTAACATCGGGTTTCCACTTCTAATGCAGTATTTTATGCACGGTGTGGAGGCAAGAGGGGCCAGCAAATGCGTGCAATATTAGGAGGATTGTATTCTGTCTAAAGAGACTCCACGATGAAGATCACTCTGTTGCAGGTGGCCAATTCCGCCGGCTCGTATATCCATTCGGCATAGAGAGTATGCGCCAACGCGGTACTACTACGAGCCTACGATCGTGCCCAACGACCGAAGTGCTTGCGTTACTGGAGGAGGGGTGGGAGGCTAGGTGGATAGATGAGATGGGTATAAAGAGGCGTTGCTCCAGAAGAAAGCCAGGTCTATTTGTCTGGAAGAAGTTGGGGGAGAAGCCGGTAGAGAAGTCGGTAGAGAAGCCGCCAGGCAGGGTGAAGAAAGCGCTGGAGTGGCTGTTCAAGCGGTCGTAATTGACACATATGCAGCGAGCGCTCAAACTCTCCAAAGGACTCAAGGCTATTGCAGGTGGCTCATGGAACGTTCATAAGCACTGAATGATTTGAACTTTCCTCACGATGCTACATATGTCCACACCAACCTTGAAAACTACGTCAGTGCAACAGGGATATCCCTTTGACGCCTCTTAGTTGCAGCACGTAGTTACACATTTCAATGTAGTCCTTCCATCGACACTAAACTTCATGACCATCATATCATGCGCACAATCTCAGTATAGGGACCCTTAACAGGATGTGTTCGAAAGTTCCGGATGTAACACGCCACTACCCGACGGCTACCACAATGAATATCCACAAACAGAATGAACATGCGTTTGCACGACCCACTTCCAGCTCTTTCCTTACCCGGTCAATCAAATCCCCATTGCGTATTGAAAAGTATACAAGACCTACTGTTCGTCGGCTCTCCATGATCCAGACTTGCTCAACCCAAGCACTACTGTTGACAAAATAGACCCACACGATGACCTTGTCTGGCCCAGAAACAGCCGGCATAATCATAGTAATCATCGTCATTCTAATTCTTTGCTTGGGAGCCTTCTACTCTACCAAGCATGTCCGCCAGCAGAACACACTTCCGGATGCAACGGATCCACCTTTACCCACAGGCTCAGGCCGTCCATCACTCTCCTCTTTACTGCGACTCAAGGGTACCAACAAGCGCACTGAAATATCAGACCCAGAGCATCATATACGTTATCCAAGCCTAGAACATGGACCTGGCCCAACTCTCACCACATTGGCTGTTCCCGAAACACCGGCGATCGGTACCATCAGAGCAGTGACAGCTACACCTACGGCGTCTCCATCGAGTACCAGAGTGGAGCCGGCTGACAGTGTGGCATCAAATGACCGGAGTAGTTTACATCAAGCGGTGTTGGACGTGGGTACAGAAGACGACCAACAGAATGGCGATGCGTCGAAGAAACCTGATGATGTTGCATCAACAGCCAAGGAGTTGAAGCATAGCCTCGTGAGCAAGGCATACACTGGAGCTTGGCCTTTGCGCGATGTCCATGGTGCCTCTGAGAGGCGATGAGTGGAGGAAATCTACAGTGCTGATCTTTCTCGGCAAAGATCAAATTTGTAGAAGTAGCGTATTACAGAGAAGTGAATGCATGGTGTGGAAGAGTGAATACATGAACTTGTTTCCACTGAATTGAGAGCTGGTGAGCTCACGACACATACACGTATCGCCTGATGCCATTCCATCTTTCTTGTCTTTACACCGCAGTGCATGATGAGAAGAGAGCCCACTTACCTGCCTTGTATCTACATTCGTTCTTGGTCGACATCACTCCAACATCACATCACGCATAGGGCATGCATGGGGGAAATGGCAATCAAGCATTGTCTTCATGTCTTGCGACAGTCAGACTCAGCGACACCTAGTGGGGGGAGAACCTTTTGTTTCATTGACTCCTGATCATCATGCCGCCGTATATAGCCGTAAAACCATGCCATAGTCGTGGCAGAAACCCTTTCCCAGACACCATATTTTCAGTAAGCCGAGAAAGGAGGAAGAAGGGAGACCGGCGGGTCGCGCTTGCGCATTCGTATCTACGAGCGGGCGGGGCGGTCGTTGAAGCGGCGGGGACCGCGCTCGACAACTTGTTGTTGGGAAACGGCAATAACGTTGGTGGGGATGCTGTCGAACTATGGAGAGCGTTAGTAAACAGCATAATGCAGTGTGGGTAAAGAAGTAACGTACGCCCATAGACTTGAGGAGGTCCTTGGTCTCCTGGTCGACGTCGAGCGAGCCGGACTCGCTGTTCTGGGTGAAGTCGAGAGCGGAGATCTCGGGGACGTACTGGTCCTTTCGCTCACGCTCCTCTTCTTGGAGCTTGAAGGAAATACCACGAACGGGACCGCGCTGGATACGCTTCATCCTGTAAGTTGTTAGTCCGATGCCAGTACAAAAGAGCGAATTGCTCATGGGGTCCCAGCTCTGGCGAGTAGGTGGCTTCCTGTTCAAGTGCTAGGTCTGCGCAAAGCCAATACTCGGCGCAAACCACCGCATCTCTACTAGGTCCTGCCCCTCACTGCCATTGCCTCAAACCCGTTGCAAAGACGTACAAGTGAGTGGTGTATCCGGCAATCTTGTTTCGGAGCCTCTTGGAGGCAATGATGGCGATCTCATCACAGATCCTCTTGTTGGTCTCGAAGTCCAGCGACAACTTGGGGTAGTAACGCTCAATGATGACCTTGGCGGACTTCTTGACGGTCTTAGTTCGGACGCGACCCATTTTGGCGACTTGTTGTGTGAGCTGGGAGAAGAGGTTGTCGTGGGAAGGGGCGGTGGCTGTCGGGTTAGTTGGATTGTCGCTGAAGAGTAGAAATGCCGGTAGGACGGCTTGATAATTCGCGTAATGTGTGTGGTGGTCCATGCGCAACGCTAGTCACAGACGGCTTAGCGCCAACGTGGGACTTGGACATTTGACGTTCACGAACACCATCTTGCAGTTTCTGGCATATAGGAAGAATTTGTATCATATATGTAGTATTGATATCTCACGCTCGCTAATTGTTGCTGGTGGAAAGAAAGAACGCTCAAAGAAAGTGCATCACAGATGCTCGCTAGCAAAGCTTCGCCAGGCTCTTCGCAAACCAATTCGTACTGAAACTCCAAACACCGTAGCTGTGCCAATGCCAATTTGAGGTGACAGATCCTGATCACATCCATCTGATCGTCGCTAGTGACCGCCTTCCGCACCGCCCTCTGAACCGCCTTCAGCGGCGCCACCGTGGTGCGCAGGGTTGGGGAAGTAGAACGCGCAGATTGCGATGATAATGTACGTCATCACGCAAAGCATACCCTCAAGGTAGTTGGAACTCCTATCACGCAGGAAAGAGCCCACCGCCAAAACGGCAAGAATCAAAGCGACCGCGTCGAAGATGGCGAAGTTGTAGTCCATGCCGACACCGATACCCCAGCCAACCAGTACTACGAGCGGTGCGTTGAACAAGGCAGTCTGGATAGACGCACCCAGAACATGAGCGAGAGCCATGTTGATCTGGTTGTCGTAGGCTTCGTCGATAGCGAGCAGATGTTCGGCGATCTTCTCAACAAGTGGGATCAGAATAAGACCGACAAAGGCGTCACTGACACCCCGCTCCTCTACAATGTATGGGATCTCAAGGACGAGGGAAATGGCGACAAGCGCTACGCAAGTCAGGGAGACGAGAAGGGCGACGATGACTTCGGTCATGGTAAGCTTGGGCTTCGCCAACTCCTCGTGGCGGTCCTTGTCCTTGTGATCGTCCGCCTCGTAGATTTCGTGGAGCAGACCATCGTGCGATACGGTTTGGAAGTACACGTAGATCAAGTAGCCTATGATTGATATGATGGCTACGCCACGGGAAATCAAACGAGTGTTGTATGGGATGTTGACGGTCGTCAAGTCGTAGTCAGGATTCTGGAAGAGGTATGCGTAAAAGACAGCAGGAAGTACCAATGCGGCTACTGAGGTTAGTATTGGAATCGAACAAGATGCAGGAGGATGACGTACTAGCAGCGACAAGCATCAAGCCACTACCGTTCTCAGAGACAGCAGGATGGAACTCTTGGTGGTCATTCTTGAGACCGCCGAAGATAAAACTACAGCATGTCAGCACAGTAGGTCAACTGATAATTACGAGAGTGCTTACCATGTTCCGAGACAGAGGAGCAGATTGGCAAGAATGGATCCCAAGATGGCAGCCTTAATAACCTGCACGTTGGAGTCGCCATTGGACGTCCCTATCAACACCATGAACAGAATGATTTCAACGATGGAACCGAATGTTGTCTCGAGGACGACGGCAAAAGCCTTATTGGGCATCTTGCGCGAGAACTCCTGGCCAGCGAAGCCGAGCAAGTTTGCTGAAGGCAACATAGCGATGTAATTGGTAATGAAGATTGCCATATGCCATTCAGGTTTCGCAAAGTGCTGTTGACTTTATCAGTATATACGAACCGTACTTTGGCATGCCAGACTTACAAATGCGATCGCAATGGGTACGATAGGCCACAAGCAGTTGACTAGCATGGACGGCGTGCTGCTACTCCTGCCAGAGATGACAAGAAATTTGATTGGATTGAACCCCCTTCTGCCACTTTCGCCCTCAGGATGAAGGCCTGGGGTCACCCTATGGCCATTGTGATTGTACTGCGGCAGTTCCGAGCGACGTCTGGATCTATCACGGCGATCGTCGTCGCCGCGGCGCGTCGTCTTCTCGGTGGTATACTGTCGTTCTCGCGATGAGCGGTGCCCATGGCCGCTAGGATAATCTCGCGAGCTTCTTGAACGGTGCGCCATGGTGTTCGTAAATGTGGGTTGCTTAGGTTGTAGTATTCACAGGCAATGGGCGCTAGGTGTAGGCGACGACTGCACGGATGGGGCCCAGCGGTGAGTGTTTCAGGGCGTGCGTATGAGTAGACCTGCAGCGATTGCAGTCTGTAAGGCTGCAATTGAGGAGAAAGTGTAGGAGTGCAGGCAAAAAGGAAAGACAAGAAGGCCAGTGAGACTAGACATTGTAAAAGGGCCGGGCGTCATTTCGGGAAGAGTAATTAGTATACTTCCTTGTTTACGAGGTGCAGGAGGTCGCAACGGGCGCGTCCACTACAACACACAGCCTCAGCGCTATGATCGCCAAACAACGAAAATGTCGCAGCGGGGCTACACCGAAACTCTGCGACTGGCTACCATACCGCCCTTCAATTGCGCTCCATTCGTCCTGCCACATGTCCATCAAGTGTCTAGCTGAGCTTATCTGCTCTAGACACGTCACCAAGCACCGTACAACGTCTTTGGCAATGCTTGACACCCCTTGGCTGCATCATGATGCGGATTCCAGAACAGGGTTTCAGCTCAATGCACATTGACGTGGGCCCAGACTCCACATTTCAGGTCTAACAAGGGGGAAAGGGTCTCGATCTCCGCTACGCAAATGCGAGCTACTCGATGGCAGGTTGGACACTACCAGCCTCCAGATGTCGCGTGCATCGACTGCGCTATTGAACCCAAGCGCAGAAGCATGCTTCCGATGAGATGGCTTCTGAACTTTGCACGAATATAAGCCCATCGATCGCAATGTCAAAAAGGCCCGACGAGTTGCGAAAGATGGCGATCGAATGTCGAATTCAACCTGTACTCACATACAAATAACACTCGCACCGAATGTTCGGAACGTGATGTTCAGGCTGTGGTTCGAGCTCAAGCTGATTGGTTCTTGAATGGTTGTCGTACCTTGCATATGATAGACTAGTGTCGGGATGGCTATGCGTGAACCTATACAGGGCTGCATTTCTACCATATGATGCTCTTCCCACATTGCAATCCGCAATGCTCGATGATGGGGTTTGGAAACACACCAGAATCTCCATGAGTATATGATACGCGCTCGAGCGTGATCACCTGGCTTCGTGCACGGGGACATGTGTTATCGGTAGGCGCGTGCTAGCGTCATGGCAACAGCGACACCTCTATCAACAGACAAACATCATCCATCCATCTCACTTCACCTCCACACCTTTCCATCTCAGCATCTTACAACATGGTCTTCTACTCAGGCTTTGCGCTGTGCGCAGCCATCACAAGCGCGGCTGCGCTCCAGGTCCCACTTCTATCATCCGGTAACCAAGCGTCACTAGGACATCCACATGGAACGAAACCGCTGGTCAAATCCACGGAGCTCCAGGACCTCATCAGCGGAGACAGGTTGATGGCGCGCGCTAAGAAGATGTATGAGATTGCGAAGCTCGGCGAGGAGGAATACAACCACCCCACCAGAGTAATCGGGAGTGCTGGTAAGTCTGCACACGTGACGTGTTGCTTGCTGATGCTAACGAACTCGTAGGCCACCTCGGAACGCTATCTTACATCTATGAAACTGTCCTTGAGCTTGGCGACTACTACACCATCACCAACCAGACATTCCCAGCTGTTTCCGGCAATGTTTTTGAATCGCGTCTTGTTATCGGTGACAGCGTGCCCAAGTCTGCAAGGGCTATGGGATTGACGCCAGCCACCAAGGACAAAGAGCCTGTGCACGGCGATCTTGTTTTTGTTGAAAACGAGGGTTGCCAGGAGTCTGACTTCCCGGACTCCGTAGCTGGCAACATCGCCTTCGTCAAGCGTGGTGTGTGCCCCTTCGGCACCAAGTCTGAGCATGCTGGTCGCAAAGGTGCTGTTGCTGCCATTGTCTACAACTACGAGAAAGATGCTGTCTCAGGTACCCTCGGAACGCCATCACCAGATCACATTGCCACATTTGGCCTCTCTGGCGAAGAAGCTGAGCCAATTCTGAAGAAACTTGAGAAGGGAAAGCGCGTTGATGCGATCGCCTACATCGACGCCGAAGTGAACACGATCCTTACCGTCAACATTGTCGCGCAGACGACAGCTGGCGACCCAGACAATTGTGTCATGCTCGGTGCCCACAGTGACAGTGTTACTGAAGGCCCTGGAATTAACGATGATGGATCAGGTACGATGTCGCTGCTTGAGGTTGCCACACAACTCACCAAGTTCAACGTGAGCAACTGTGTGAGGTTTGCCTGGTGGGCAGGTGAAGAAGAAGGCTTATTGGGTTCTGACTACTATGTCGCCTCTTTGCCCGAGAAGGAGAACCAGAAGATCCGTCTCTTCATGGATTACGATATGATGGCTAGCCCGAACTTCGCCTACCAAATCTACAACGCTACAAACGCGCTGAACCCTAATGGTTCAGAAGAGTTGCGCGATCTGTACATCGAATGGTACAAGGATCAAGGTCTGAACTACACCTTTATTCCCTTCGATGGTCGCAGCGACTATGATGGCTTCATCCGAAACGGCATTCCTGGTGGTGGTATCGCTACGGGAGCGGAGGGTATCAAGACGGAAAAGGAGGTTGAGATGTTTGGTGGAAAGGCGGGAGATTGGTATGACAACTGCTACCATCAGCTTTGCGACGATATCTCAAACCTCAATGAGACGGCGTGGGTCGTCAACACCAAGGTAAGCACTTCTAATACTCAGTATACAGAGGGATTCCGCTAACACTTCCCAGCTCATCGCACACTCGGTCGCGACATATGCGCGCTCCTTCAAGGGTTTCCCGAAGAGAGAGCTAGAGGCCTCGGTCAAGTCTACGGCATACAGGGAGGATGTCAAATATCATGGTGATAAGATGTTCATTTAGAATATGTCCTGCTCTTCTTTGCCAGCGTATGGTCTAATCTTGGTTGGGTTTAACTGGGTTGCACATATATCATTATGGATTGACGCGAACATGTTTCTGGCAATCAGTGCTACTGGATCTCATGAAATCTTGAAACAAAACATCTTCTCTGTTAGGTGGGAGTATTAAGCCTCATAATTATCAAATGCGATTGACTTGCTCTGGAACGAATCATGAAGATGAACGACGGGAAGTCGCGCTAAGCGAACGGGCCGTAACCGAATCATCGGTCGCAATGTCGCGTCTTATTGCGGGATGCATCGCCTCCAATCGCATCATGGCACCCGTATCAATGCCTACAGCGCTCACCTTTGAGCTGCTGGGGAAGTGCTCAGTATGCAATATTCGAGCTTGACATGTTGCGCACCCTCTGACAGCCTCAGGTGACCAAAGCACGCGCCGCAACGCTGCATCTGCCTCATGGCCCTGTACCCCTCCCCATCTTCATGCCCGTTGCGACGCAGGCTTCCCTCAAAGGCCTCACGCCAGATCAACTAGAAGACCAGGGATGTCGGCTATGCTTGAACAACACGTACCATCTGTACGGGAGAAGTCTTGCCTCCATATGTGCCAGCAGCTGCTGACTTGAGGGAGAGGTCTGAAGCCAGGACAGGCGACACTTGATGCCATAGGCGGCGCGCACAAGCTGCAGTCATGGCCACACAATATCCTTACAGGTGCCAAACACAACACTACAACAGGATGAAGAGGCGGAAGTGCTGACTGCTACAGATAGCGGTGGGTGGGTGATACCTCCAATTTCGTCGCAATTGAGCAGCAGCTGATATCAACACCAGCTTCCAGATGGTATCGCTACTCAAACTCGCCAAAGTCACAGAGGAAGGCGTCCGCTTCCTCAGTCCCCACGATGGGTCTCCCATGCTGCTCACGCCCGAACACTCAATATCCCTCCAGAACTCGATCGGGTCCGACATCATTATGCAACTCGACGACGTTATCGCGACCACCTCGCCCGATCATGCGCGTATGAAGGAAGCTATGGAACGTTCGGTACGCTGGCTTGACCGCTGTATACAAGCGCACAAAAACCCAGAGAAGCAGAACCTCTTCTGCATTATACAAGGAGGCTTAGATCTAGACATGCGGCGGGAATGTACGGCTGAGATGGTCGCACGAGATACGCCAGGCATTGCGATAGGAGGATTGTCTGGTGGTGAGGAAAAAGCGGCTTACTGTGACGTCGTCAAGACATGCACCGATCTGCTACCTGAGAAGAAGCCTCGATATGTCATGGGCGTGGTATGTCTTGGATGACTTGCGACGTGTCACAGCTTACTGACAGGACCAGGGCTACCCAGAAGATTTGGTCGTGTCCGTAGCACTTGGCGCGGACATGTTCGACTGCGTTTGGCCAACCCGCACGGCTGTAAGGCATACTGTCTGCTTCACTGTAGACTCGGACTAACGTTTCCCAGCGTTTTGGCAACGCCATTACTGCCCACGGTGGCCTCAACCTACGCAACGCCGCTTACTCTGAAGATTTTGGCCCTATCGAGGAAGGTTGTAAATGCACCTGCTGCCGTCCAATGTCCGAAGGTGGACTTGGTATCACGAGGGCATACATCTATCATGTTACCGCCAAAGAGACCGCCGGAGCGCATCTTCTTACAATGCACAATGTGCACTACCAGCTCAATTTGATGAAAGAGGCAAGAGAGGCCATCATACAAGATCGATACCCGCAGTTCGTCAAAGACTTCTTTAGCAAGTTGCACAACGGAGAGAAGGACAAGTACCCTCGATGGGCAGTCGATGCGCTTCGAGGTGTTGGCGTAGATCTGCTTAGCTAGTAGACGGGCAGAAGATGTTCGCGCTGGCAAGACGCAAAACTCGACCTCCTTTATAATACGTCTGTGAAGGTTCTTATTGGGGCAGGGTGAATGCATCAGTGCTAAAATCATGCGGTATTTTACCAGCGCATAATCGATTTATCCTGAACTAAAATGCTAATACACGAGCCATACGTCGACTCTATGACCCATACTCTGGCGGGCTCCAAATCTTTGACGACCCAAACGCCGGAATGATCTTTCCAATCACACCACTGAACTTCTGAATATACGGATGTGATAGCGTGCCGGTCACAGTGTTGAAGATCTTG
>Ga0058698_10000560_pt1 | contig 20055 bp, 12 predicted proteins | sample AgamicAsSfe_FD_67288 | JGI IMG/M metagenome (GOLD analysis project Ga0058698, IMG submission 67288) | Agave microbial communities from Guanajuato, Mexico - As.Sf.e | ecosystem: Host-associated > Plants > Phyllosphere > Phylloplane/Leaf | place: Guanajuato, Mexico | collected 2012-05-30
TTCCACACCTTCGGCCTCGAATGGTCCGAAAAATACCTCTTCACCTACATCGACTCCCGCCTAAACCAAGTCCTCTACACGGCCTTCAACGAGCCCTTCTGGCGCCGCGGCAACTTCCCCTCCGCCTCCGCCAACGGAACGTACTTTGACGATCCGTGGACACAGACGGGCAGGGACGCCACGCCGTTTGACCAGGACTTCTACCTCATTTTGAATGTGGCGGTCGGAGGGGGCTACTTTCCGGATAATGTGGGCCAAAAACCGTGGGTGCAGGATGGGGCGACGAGGAATTTGGAGTTTTGGGAGGCCAGGGACCAGTGGGTGAGTGAAGCGTGCTTGTGCTTGTGCTTGTGCCTTCCGTTCTCGATTTTTGACAGACGGAGGGAGGAGGCGTGATGAGAATCCCCGAGCTAACACTGAGGCAGTACCCGACGTGGCAGGAGAGTCCGGAAATGGTCATTCAGAGCGTCAAGATGTGGCAGCAGAAGGGGTATAATGGGTGCTGAGCACATCACTTGGCACGCTCTTAAGGAGTATCTGTACAGTAGTCGGCGGCGTGCAGAAGAGGGGATCTGGGCATGGGAAAGTGTACGGTACTGGAAGAGAATAAGAGAGGGACCACGACAGTTCTCATATTCAGGTGGCGATAGGTGTTTCTGGTCGGATGGGACGCGACGAGGTGCAATGGCATAGTAGGACAGACTAGAATTTACCTCATCATATATTGCATCAACTTCCAACCACTACCATCGCCACTTTCTCCTGATCCTTCATCACTACCGCTACTTCCTCCTAATCATTTCACTGCTACGTCAACACTGAAAGTATGACCGCCGTGCAGCCGTCTTTCAACCTATTTGCCACCACGATGACATACAACCCGCCCATTCCCAGCTTACGCTTCCCCCGCCGCGTTCCTGCTCTACCGACTTCGCAACGCATACAGTCCGGCCCCGCGCGCGAATGTTGGTAGGGGAGCCGTAGGACATCAGCACGAGCGAAGGTGCGTGTGGTCGGGTAGGCTGAGGACATCAGCGCGAGCGTGCGATTCGAAATCCTAGTCGGGGAGGCTGAAGATGACACCACGAGGTGCGAGCGTATGTTTCACATTATTCCCGTTTCAACGACAGCCTTGCTGCCACGGGAGCATCTACGGTGTATAATTCTATTGTACATAGAAAGAAGACAGCAAAGGGAAACATACTACAAAAACTCATTCACCCGGAACCCATAGACGAATACAATTCCGACTCGTCCGTCACAGCTTCTCACACGCGTCCATTTCATCATTCTCGACCCCTTGCTCCATATCCCTAGCCCTCCCTCACCTATCCACTCTCGCCTCCTTTCGCCACCGCTCAAACAACCATCTCCACACCCCTCAACGCCCTCCCCGCTTCTTCCCCCCTTCTCTCAAACACTCCAACCAACCTCTCACACTGCCTCATCATCCTCTCCTCCGCCATTCCCGCGTTATGCACGATCCACTCCTCGATGGTCATCTCCCTCTCCTCCTTTGTCAATTTAGCAGCGATATTCTCCATGTTGACTTGTGGATATATCTCGTCTAGTGCTTGTGGGTGTGAGAGTGTTTTCGTGAGAGATTTGGTAGGGGAAGGAGGCAGGAAGACGGTGGTGAGGTCGATGGCTGTCCATGGGTGGGGGTTTGCTGCTTGCATATTTGAGGCGAGCGCGGGTGCGTGGCGGGTAGGGGATGTTGTGGGCGTGAGTGGTGCTGCAAGCGCTTGGTTTTTCGAGCGTGGAGGTGTAGTGATGTTTGCGGCTGCGGCTCTTGGCGTGGACTCAGCTTCAGCTTCGGCTTCAGCATTGGCACCTGGGCTGGGAAAGGGCGAGGATGCAGGTGCGTGATTTTCGGCATCAGATGATTGTGCTGCTGGTGATGCGCTGTGTGAGGTTTGCGTTTCTTGTTCTGCTTCAGTGATGATCTCTGGGACTGGCGATGCAACAGGTGAAGGAGCAGGCACTGCTGTTTTCGGTTGTGGAGGAATTCGGCGTGGCGAGACGTGCTGATTTGCTGGGTCGTGCATTACAGTCTCCTCGATCTCGGGTTCTGCAGCTCTTGCTGCTTTCGTGGCTTTTGTCATCTTACTCGGCTTTGTCGATGGAAGGGAGGACAATTCAGGACTTGCTCTCACTGACGGAGCAAGACTTGCATCGACGGCGAGGAATGACGACTCTGGTGGTGGTGACTTTGCGCGCTTGATGGGTCGGCCTTGCTTTGCTGCACTGGTCGTGGGTTCCGACTCGATTCGACTTTGCTCGATTTGTGAGGCTTCGCGGTCTCCTTTGAGACGTCTCGTGCCTCGTGTTTGCTTGGGCAGCGGAGCACTTTCTTCCGGCATGATAGAGGTCTCAACTTTCTCAATGCCATCACTTCCACGTTTCTTGCCTCTTTTAGGTCGAGTTGGTTCTTCAAGTCTGCTTTGCTCGATCTGTAGTTGAGACTCGTCGTCCTGCTTGCGTGTTGTGCGTCCTCGTGTTGCTTTTGGCTTGGCTAAGATCATGCTCTGCTCCACGGGGTCCTGCACGTCGGGCTCTTCATGTTCGCCAAGTACAGCATCTATTTCTGGCAGAGCTTCTTCCTTCACTTTCTTGGTTGTCTTTCGTGTTGCTTTCTTTATACGACCCTTGGCAGTTCCAGCTTTGGACAAGGTACCCATCGTTGTCATCATCGTGTCATCGTCTTCTGCTGGCAATTCATCAAGGTCCATAACTGAGCCAACATCAGAAACCATGGTCAAATTTGATTGTGTTGACAATCTCGATGTTCGCGATACTTTCGACGTACGAGCTCTCTGGGGTTTGGCTGATTTGGCAGTCTTGCTAGATGCGTCGATCAAGGTGAAGAATTGGCAATCTTGAGCTCGTTTCTGGTGTTCGACCCTGACATGCTGTTAGTCACTCTGTCAAATAGCTTACTCATTCCAATTCCTACCAAGGATCATCTTTCGGCTCCCAACCATCGAGCGAGACACCACAGTAGAAGCACTGTACACAGTCATCGGCTTCTGGTAGAGGCGTATGACACCATCCCGCAGCGACCATCTAGATTATGTTAGCCGCTGTCACCTTTATCTAGGCATTCTAAGACACACCTTCTCAAGCTTGCATTTCCAGCCTTTCTTATCCTCATGCGGCCATGCATTTCGGAAAGTCGCCCTCCTCGCTTCCACCATCTTTCCACTCATTGGATACTCTTCCATTCTATCAGTGTCTTGATTCCTCTGTTCGATGTTGACATTGATTGCCCAGCCACAATGCGGAACGTGGTTCAAGTGCTCAACAGCAGGATTATCGTCCGGGTCCCAGCCGTCCAACGATTTGTTGCAAAGGAAGCAAGTGACGCTGTCTTTGCTGGCTGAAGACGGTTTGTAGTAAAAACCGGCGCGCGCAAGCTATGGACATGTGTCAGATTGTGTTAGATCTTCGAATGCTAGGTAATGTACCTGTTCAGGCGTTGGTGTCTGATGCGGCCATTCAACCGTAGTTGGTGTCTTTGACTTTTTTGTCGTTGAAGCTCGTCGCTTCACGATCTGGACCGGTCCGTCGAATGTCGCGAGTCTTGCGGCATACGTCGACAAGTCGCTCGTGCCTGCCATCGTTGCTTGAGAAGTAGTAAGAAAGGTGCGCCTTCCAAAGAGCGTCCAAGGCCGTGGGTTTGCGAAACGTAGCGTATGTAAGCTTGCGACGAGATGATGCCTTTCTACGGATGCTGTCGAACAATGATGCAGCTGTTGAGCAAGACAATAGCATGCAATAAGTAGCTATGATGATATCTAATGATCAGTCTTGCGATATGTTTGTTGTTGTTTACAGTGTACAGTATCAGCCCGGCAGGGTCGATCGTTGTGGGGAAGTGCCTGATCGACATTCTTCGGACTTCGACCCGGATGCATAATTCTGAGACGTCAGACGAAGGGCTCAAGGGCTCGCAGCGTCCACATTAGCGTGAAAAAGCATCCCTCGATGATCTCTGAGTGTCCACGCTCGATCATGCTATAGCAGCGCCGAAGAAATGATCACACATATCGACTCCTCCACCATGCCTTAGACCAGCAGCTGAACACATACTTCGCAACTCAGTATTCGCAACTCAGTATCACCAAAGTCATCACCATGCCTACATTTCGACCAATGCTGGCGGCAGCCAATGCTTCCAGAGCCTCTAACAGAGGTGTCCCACGTCGGACCATAACGGATACATTAAAGAGACGACACAACAGCAACAATGCCGCACGACAAAAGCAGAAAGAAGACGCCGAACCTGTTGGCACCTCAACGAGCACAAACAGCTTCAATTCGACAGACGACACAAACAGCTCACCACTCCCAGCAGGCTGGGAGGACTCGCCAGACCCCAAGAACTTCTCACAATTACCACATCGAAATTTCGGCTTCAACCAACACATGGTCGTCAATGCAGAATTCAAAGAAGCCTTGAGACAGGTGCTCTGGCAATTCAAAGCACCCATCCGCTACGCCTTCGCATACGGTTCAGGAGTCTTCTCGCAAAGTAAAAAGCCCGGTGACGCAGCAGAACCATCACCACATCCGCACCCCCCCAACGCCGTTACAAAATGGCAGACCGGCGGCCCCAAAAGCATTGATTTCATCTACGGCGTATCTTACACGCAGCACTGGCACAGCCTGAACCTCCAACAACACCGCGACCACTACTCCTTTCTCGGCTCCTTCGGGTCCAACATCGTCTCAAAAGTGCAGGACTACATTGGCGCAGGCGTCTACTACAACCCGTACGTCGTCATCAACGGCATCATGCTCAAGTACGGCGTCGTCAATCTCGACACGCTCTACACCGACCTCGCCAACTGGAATAATCTCTACCTCGCCGGACGTCTCCAGAAACCCGTCAAAATCCTCCGCGACGACCCTCGCATTCGCCTCGCGAATCAGATAAACCTCATTTCGGCCCTGCGCACCGCTCTGCTGTCTCTCCCGCCTTCTTTCACCGAACGCGCGCTTTACACCAAGATTGCAGGATTGAGCTATCTAGGCGACCCACGCATGGCCGTAGGTGCAGAGAACCCTGCCAAGATCTCCAATATTGTGGATAATCAGATTGTGAATTTCCGGCAGCTGTACCTGCCACTAATCGAGGATCTGCCCAATTTGACGTTCAAAGACCGAAGTACCAGCAGGCCGGATTGGGCGGAAAATCCAGATCTTGACTGTCGAATTGAGCAGGACATGGATCCTATAAAAAGGGGAAATATGGTGAGGAGGCTGCCAGCGAGGTTTCGGAGGAAGCTGTATGATGGGTATCAGAGAAGTTTCAGATTGGATGCACAGGAGTATCGCAACATCATTGAGGAGAGTAAAGGTGATTCTGCATTTTCGAGTAGGACAGGTAGCGAATTTGATCGAAGAATTGCGGGCGCAGAGGATTTGAGCAGGAATATCGACAAGGCACTCGTAAGGCTCAGTCGTTGGCCGACCGCTACACAAAGCATGAAGGGGATATTGACAGCAGGTCCAGTCAACAGCTGGAGGTACTGGAGCGAGAAGAGGGCGAAAGGCAAAGTCAAGAAGGCGGAAAAGGTCCAAGAGGCAGGTGAAAAGAAAGAGTAGCGTGTACATTGACGCTAAAAACTACCGCTAAAGATCGGCCATGTACAGTACCATCTTCTCGTCCTCCTCGTCCTACCTGGCTTCTACAGGCGCACCGTCTCACGATTCGGCGGGCGAAAGTCGAACGGGAAATGAGATCGATAACTGGATTTGGGGTGCAGAGGATCGGGGAGGAGTATCAACACAGCGCTAGTAGGGCTGTGTAGTTGGCCTGCAACTACACAAAAGCCTGAGGGAATATTAATAGCAGCCCCAGTAGATAGCTGGAGGTATTGGAGTGAGAAGAGGGCGAAAGGCAGGAGCAAGGTCGAAAAAGCAGAGCAAGGCTGAGAAGACGCCTGAGAAGCAGGAGTAGTGCAGGAGCAGGAACAAAGTGTACATACTACCAAAACAAGCAAAGTCAAACAATCAAAGCAGGATTGATGACGTAGTGGAAAATCCACATCATCACGTCATCTCCAGCTCCTCCGCACATCCATGCACGAGTACACATTCTTCCAGCGCGCCGTTTTCCGTCTCTTCACTACCTCCTACACTCACCCAGCTTGTAACGCAGCAGAGTGTAGCAGAAATGGAATGCTGTGGGGCTGATCATGAACAGGAGGATGCAGTGCAAGCGTGGGATGAAGACAGAGAAAGGCTGTAGCAAGGGAAGAGGGAGAAGGGAAAGGAGGGATAGGAGCACGACTGACTAGGCTGGAGGAGTGGAGGAGTCGAAGGGGACAGTATAGACCATAAAGGGTCTGAAAAGTGTGTAGTCGTGACTGGCAGAAGGGTGAAGTTACCAGTAGTCGTGGGCAGGGGAAGAGGAGGAGGAGGAGGAGGAGGAGAAGGAGGAGCAGTACTTCATGCCGGTCAACTTCGTCTCGTGCACGCTGCTATTGCTAGTGACTCCTTTCCTCTCCCTGAACACAATTGAATACAAGGAGAGTCCCCTCATGCTGACGCTATGTGCCAGTGTCTCCTCGCTTTCGATTGCTTCGTGTTCGCGGAGTACGTCATTGATGCTGCTGCACAGGTATGCGCGTCGCAGTGATCCCTTCTTGCTGCATCAAGCTTCGGCGAGGGCCTGCCCCAGAGCACATGAGCACGCCCTTGTGCGTGTCACATTCTTTGCCTTGTTGTTGTCATTGCCTTTGTCATATAATTTCCTCTCGTCCACAAAGCCTCGCGCAGGATCCCATAAACGCACTCGTCTAAACCTCTATCGATCCGTGCTAAGCATCGTTTCACGCAGTCATCTGACTTCGTATTCCTTTCTCGACCGGTCTTCACCGCATCGCTCTTATCCTACAAGTGTAGACAGATCATTCCATCTCTTCTTGTCCATTCCAAACCCGCTCCCGCACTTCCACCATGAGTAACCCAGCTGATCGTTCAATCAATCATCCCAGCTCTTCTCGACCACATTCCGTACTCGCCGCGTGTATTCTCGTCGGTTGTCCTTGTAGAGATTCGAGGCTTCCACGTTGGCGGGACTGGATGTGTTGGGATCGTTGAGTAGACTGTGGATCACGTCGCATCAGCACTCCATCCAGAACATCTCCTCCCCATCAAGTCTCGAAACATCCCAAAACGACCCCGCCCAGAATTACGAACTCAGCGCCATCCTTCATCACATCACACATACCTCTGTATACTCGTCAAAATCGCCGCAACATCATACGTCGGGCTCCACCGGTTCTGCAGGATGTCCAGACACAGCTCGCCGCTCGAATAGACGTTTGGATGGAACATCGTGCTGATGAATTTGACGCCCGGTGGTTTGTTGGGGTATTGCTCTTCGAAGTGCATTATCAGGCGGAAGGTACCGTCTTCGAAGGGGGTGTCGGTTGGGCCGATTATTACGGCGTTCCTGTGGAGGGAGGGGGATGTTAGCTTGGGTGAGAGCGGAATGGAACGAGGAGAATAAGATTGGAAGATGATGATGGTAACCGAAGGACGGGTTAGCTAACCAAGTCATGACATTGTCCGCGATTGGGGAGGCAGAGACGCCGGCGGGAGGGTCTGTTTGCATGCGCTGTAATACAATGAGGGATCAGCAGACGGCGACTTGAGTGTGCCAAATATGCCAGATAATCCGACAATTCAGCTGTGGAAGCTGTAACGCACCTTAAAGTCACGCATCAGACGTCGACGAGCAGCAGTAGACATGATGCTGGAAGTGGGATGGCTCGCGAGATTGGAAGCAGTGGCGGTGAAGAGAAGTTGGCAATGCAATTCTAATTCGGTGATTGGTGATTCACGGACTGTCGGAACGGAGGAAAGAGCTATTGCTACTTGGGGACCGCGAGACTGTTGGCGTGGATATGTTTACAAGATGGTATGAAGGGATGACTGGACGATGCTGTGCGTGACGATGTTGGAGATAGACAGCAGGGTCCTCGATTCGAAATCAGGTCTCTCATAGCCGTGGCTAGTCTGGTCCGTGACGGCTAACTTGTGATGTCGGTTGGAGACCACAACCTCGGCTCGGCCTGTTGGAGACGACTTGCTATTATACGATATGATATATATTTGACCGTGCACTGCTCATTGTATGCGCGACTGTAGTAATTGAGAGACTAACAAGATACTGTCCAGCAGATCTACTCCACTATTTCTGCAGTCTACTTCGAGTCACGAGAAGACCACTATCATGGCATCGGCAGCAAGATCATATGCTCGCTTGGCTCAGGCCAGAAGGCATTTCAGCAGCACTTCACAGGTGAAACGGGAGATACAGGATGCCTATATCATCAGTGCTGCTAGAACGCCTGTTGCTGTGGTACGTCTTTATTTTTCATAAGTGCTCTAGCCAGAATCTCACCCTAATGTCTTGCACTGTAACCACCTTCCGCCATAACATCCACCTGCATCGAGGCAAAAGACAAGATATACACTCTATCGGAGATCACGTCCAAAGCTCTTCGATCTAACATACTTCTTCCCAGTTCAACGGCGCATTCACAACCGTTCCCGCCCCTCAGCTCGGTGCCACAGCCATACGCGCCGCAGTATCGCGCAGTACCCTCAAACCGGAGCAGATCACCTCCGTCTACATGGGCAACGTCCTGAGTGCCGGCTCTGGGCAAGCTCCTGCCCGTCAAGCCGCCATCTATGCTGGGCTTCCGACCACCACTGAAGCCACGACTGTCAATAAAGGTAATCTTGACCGACTCCCAGCAGTACCTACACAGTCTCCAACCTGATTCTGACTCTTTCTAGTATGTTCATCCGGCCTCAAAGCCATTGCGCTCGCCGCACAAGATATCCAGCTCGGTCTTGCGTCCGCCGTTGTGGCTGGCGGCATGGAGAATAGTGCGTCTTCCTACGACACCATCTCGTCTTTTGGCAGCATGATCCATGCATAGCGCGGCTAACAGTCTACCTCCAGTGTCACGCGTCCCCTACCTCCTCCCCCGCTCCAGCCAACAGCCCGCCTTCGGCGACGTCAAGTTCGTTGACAGCCTCGTCGCCGACGGTCTCTGGGACCCCTACAATAACATCCACATGGGTTCCTGCGCCGAGAACACCGTGAAGAAGCACAGCATTTCCCGCGAAGCACAGGATGCATTCGCCATAGAGTCCTACCGGCGGGCGCAAGCAGGTTGGGCTTCAGGCGCATTCGCGGACGAAGTCGTGCCTGTGGAAGTGCCGGGAAGAAAGAAGGGAACGACGACGACAGTGAAAGAAGATGAAGGCCCAAGTCGGATTAACTTTGACAAGGTGCCGACGTTGAAGCCGGCGTTCGATCGGAGTGGGAATGGGACGGTGACTGCAGCGAATGCGTCAGCGTTTAACGATGGCGCTGCGGCGGTGGTGGTTGTGAATAGGGAGGTTGCTGAACAGGTAGGCTCCGAGTCGCGTGTGCTTGCGAAGATATTGGCTACGAGCGATGCTGCTACAGAGCCTATTGACTTTACGATTGCGCCTGCCAAAGCCATACCAATAGCGTTGGAGAGGGCTGGGATCAGGAAGGAGGATGTGGCGGTTTGGGAGATCAACGAGGCGTTTGCGGCGGTGGTGTTGGCGAATGCGAAGATCTTGGGACTGGAGAGTGAGGTGGATATGGCAAAGGTGAACCCTCTGGGCGGCGCTATCGCCCTGGGCCATGCAATTGGGTCGAGTGGTGCCAGGATTATGGTGACGTTGTTGCATCGCTTGAAGGTGGGTGAGATTGGCGTGGCGGGAATATGTAATGGTGGCGGAGCTGCTTCGTGTATGGTGGTGAAGAGATGCTCGGCGGACGCTTTAGATTGAGGTCTTGCAGCTCAAAACATATCAGGGAATTCTCCCATGACCTCGATACTTTCTCGTTCCTTAGCTTGTGTAGAACCGTCCCTGAAGATTGGAAAGAGCGCATGGAGTTCTTCGGCGGACTTATCTATGTAAGCGAGTCCAGCGATACGGCGCGCTTTGACCTTTTGCATCTCAGGTGTGAGGCCACCGTCCATAGTCCCAAGTACACTTCCATTGCCATTCGTGTTTCCAGTGCCTGGCAGGTCCGGCCCGATTCCTGACCCTCTCGGAAGTAATCCAGACATCTCCATACACTCTGTCGGCGCAATTGTCAATCGACCCTTCTTGATGACATACTTCGCGACACTCGTCGTAAATACCGCTTTTCTCCATACCTCATCGCCGCCCACATCCTTCTGCCCTGCCCCTTTTGCTGGCTTGGACGCGTGTCTCAACGGCTGCAACAGCCACCCCTTCGGCTTGACAACACCTGGTCGCACAAAGTGGCTGACTAGGTAGATCCACTTCCTGTCCCAGCTCAGCACCTGCGTCCACACGTCATAGCTTTCATATGGCGCAATCTCCCTCGCAAAGTGCGCGCTGACTGCGCCTAAATTAACACTTAGACGTCCCTTTACTGCTGAAGCGGGACCATCGGGATATGACATGCCATGTGCCATTCCGTGACGGAAGAGCGTGGTCATGAGGCATGTACGTGCCATATCTGCGTCGGCGAAGTAAGTGCTGTTGGATTTGTGCAGGTTGTAGTCACATTCCATCAGTGGGGCATGAAAGCCGGTCGTGATGATGGGTGTGAAGAGGGAGGCTGGCGTGGTGAGAGAGGTGGTGGCTGGAGCATCGGAACTGGCGAGGAAGGGGGCTGTAAAGTAGCGGGAGAGTGTGTGGCGGCCTAGGCGGATGTGCCAGACTAGTGGAAGTGTTTTTGCGTTCAGTATTAAAGCGATGAGAAGGGTGAGAAAGCGGAACGGGTGCGTGAAAGGCGAAAAGTGCGGCAGGAGGAGAGGTAGGATTGTGCTAGTGAGGATAAGTAGCGAGAGGATGCTGGTCACAGCAAGAAGCTGATTATAGATCATCGGCCGTGCCATATTGTCAGGAGCAGCACGGTGATGGGAGATAGTGAGCAAGGATGTAAGATGTATAGAGACGACGCGCTGATTGTGATTACATTACAGCTGAAGAGCTGAGGAAATATGTTGAGCTCAAAAAATGCTTCCAGATCACGTGACCCGAAAGACGACGACCAGGAGCTTACGCTGTGAGTATACTGAGCTTAATGTCGAGCAGCTAGACTAGCCTTGCGTAACGATGACAGACGCCCCCATGACATGCCATTTGAGGGGCAGGATGTGAACTTCAATCTGCGATCTGGAGATAGCTGCAGTGATGCAAAGCGCGAAAGCGGTCATATGGTGCACGCTACGGGCTGGCGTCCATGAGACCTCATAGTTTTGAGATAGCAAGTTCCAGAGTACTGAAAAGCAGACCATGACGGAGTATAAAAGACAAGGTCGTTCACATTAGCTCCATTTCAATACACTGTCCATCGAGCTGACCTTGTCGGTCTCGACCATCATGGCCGTGTAATCTGGCGGTCTGTCGTCTGTTGTGGTGGTGGGAGTGCTGAGGTCGCCTTCTCAGGGTGTAAGGTAGGAGGAGTATTAGAGTATGTGAAACACAAGACCTACAGTGTAAAGGAATATGCAGGAACGTCTGTGTCGGCTAAATCCGATACTAGCAACTATACTATCGACAAAGACTACTACACGAAACCACGCTTCCATCATATGCACCTCAATACCACACGCCTCTCAAGACCAGGTATCTGGTCCGAAGTACCCCTTGTCCGGCAGCGTCGTGTACCTCGCAAACTGAGCGTCCGCATTGTATCCATCCACGCCCTCACCCAGCACCGTGTTGCCCCACCAGGTGACGCTTCTGTCCTGATACTGCACACAGAAGAAGATGATGACGGCACTAAACGCCACCGCGCCCGACAGGCCAGCCGCAAGCACGTAATTGTACTTCTCCCACCACGCCGTCTTGTAGCGCTTGAGGTAGTACATGAAGAAGACGCTGAAGTACAGACCGGACGTGAAGTAAGTCAAATTGAGTGGGGCCCAGAACAGCATGCCGTTGAAGATGAGGCTGGGGTGCACGTTGCGGAGGTAGGAGATTGGCGTGAAGAAGAGGAGGTTGAGCGGTGCGAATAGAGCGTTTGGGAGGCTCGACTTGACGCCGGAGCGGACGTAGTGGCCGAACCGCTTGATGGTCCACCAGAAGACGGCGAAGAGGGCGCCGAAGAGGAAGCAGTACTTCATGGCTGGATAGATCTGGCTGAAGATGCGCTTGGGGCCGATGGCGCCCCACACGACGGACGAGGAAAAGTAGATCTCCGAACCGTTCTCGCAGTTGAAGTGCTGGGCTTGGTCGGGAGTGCAGATGCCGACGATGTCGTCGTCGACGAATTGGACCACGGCGTAGCAGACCAGGGCGGTGATGATGGCGGACATGAGTTGGCCGCGGTACATGGCGCGAGGAGGGACTTTGGCGTAGAAACCCATCTTTTGGTCGGAGATGTAGTTGTCGGCTTGACCGTTGATGTTATAGCCGTAGGCCTTGACGAACATGAGAGCCTCGGGGTGACCGGGAAGTGCGTAGCCGACGATGAGCTCTGTGACTACATTGAGACCTTCGGTTGTTCCTGAAATGGCGTAGAGGTAAGTCATGGGAATCAGGAAGACAAGGTTCAAGCCGATAACGAAGAAGATGGTCCAAACAGGCGTCTTGAGGTCGGGGAACTGCGTGAGGAGGATGATGGCGAAGATGAAGGCAATCAAGGCGATCATCACTAAAAGAAAAAGGAAAAAAAGTCAGCGGGAACACATCATGACCAATGCTGAGGGAGGAGACTCACAGAACCACCAATCTGGTACCTCTGGGTAGTTGCGCATCATGTTAGTGAACGGGTCGTCAAAGCCATCATAGACCGAAGTCTCGTCGTTCATCATATTGTAGAGATATTTGCCAGCCTCTTTGACATGACCCTTTGCCAATGAAGATGCGGCGCCCCTTAGACCTCGGCCGATACGCCTGGTTTGAAGCATAGCAGCGTGACCCATTTGGCGGTATGCAGTAGCAATGGGGCGCCAACTGTCGAGAAGGATGAAGACAAAGGTAAATGTGTAGAATGTGAAGAATGCGCCGTAGACGAGCAAGTTGCCTGCAGAGTAGAAGGCAGGGCTGTAAGCTTGGAAAGCGGCTTCATCGAGCACACCGTTGTTCACGACGCGGGTGATGTTGTACGATGCTCCCTGGACGGGGAGTCAGCTTAGATGAAGCATCCATTATCTAGTCACGACACTCACAGTGTTGTCGAAGATCCCAGAACTGTTGATTGGAAGATATGACGTCCACTTCGTATTGGTGTAGTAGAAAGCCAGGATGATGAATCCTCCCAGGACCTGTCCGCTGTACTGTTGAATAAATGAGAAGAATGCTAGTCATATTGTCAGCAGATTGCCACATCCCGTCTGCTCTTCCTTGCGGCGTAATGTTCCAGCATTCACTCACGGTAAGTCAAGGGGAAAGAGTACGTCGCGAAAACGTTCCAGTCGAAAGAACTGATCGGGTTGAAGCCAAGACCGAATTGCGATCCAGTAACCGTTGCAAGGTTGAAGTTGTTTCTGTTTTTGCTCGTTAGTTGATAGTCTCGTAGACGCTTTGGCGATTGGGTGTTATGAGGGTGGGCCAGGTGGCTAGAACAGTGTTCTTTTCTATCAATTTGTCCCCGTCATATGTAAACTCACGGTGCTATCCAAGTCATCCATGCAAAATACGACAGCGCATTGAACAAAAAATCCGGAATCCAGAAGTAAACGAACATGGCTAGATATTTTGTCAGCTATGCTGCTTCAACTACGTCGGCTTGCACCTGACCAACTTACCACTGAAGACGATGAAGAAGAACTTGTAGCGCGACATGGTCCACCCATGGATAGTCTCAGGCTTTCCAGGCACAAGCAAAGCTCTGTTCAACGCCAGTGTAGGCAGGATACTAGGCCAGAAAGTCTGGGTCGGGTAGACGACGAATCGACGCAGTAGACCCGCAAAACCCAGTCCCATTAGCTGTGTAGACAAGAGCAGCAGTACTTTGTAGCCAGAGGTGAGCCAGGTGTCGTGGTAGTAGATGGTCTGCGTCTGGATGTTCCAGAACACATAAGCCGAAGTGAGACCCACGTCGACGATGATGGTTGATAGCATTTGTTCCTTGTATGTCCATGGTCTGCAACTGGTCAGTGCTGGTTCTGGCATGTCAGATGCGATGCGAGACTTACCCTGGGTTCAGTGAGTGTCTTGTACCACGGAAAGTGAAACCCCAGTCTGGCAAAGCCCAAGCTAGAGCAGTACCACAAGGGTAGAGGAGAATCTGCGCAATGGCACTCTGGAAGCTGATGGCAGGGAAGCGAGAGTTGAAGAAGGAGTTGACGAATTGTCCAATCACAGCCCAGATGTATCCGAGCATATGCGCTCGGAATGTCTCGCAGAGGATGGTAGGATCACTGTGACATCGTTAGACCCATGTATACCTCCATTACTCAAACATCTGCCAACTCACTCGTCTGGTGTCGTGACAGCGCGGACCTCAGGATAAGGCGAGTAGTACTTGTTGACAGCCGTCTCCGTCTTCAGTGCGAGTTCCCAATTTTCCTGAGAATCGAACTCGTCCGGACCCGCCAGCAGTTTCTCAAGCTTCGTCTTCTGCGCCGTCGCGAAGTTGTAGTCATACTCGTGATCTTTGAGTAGCTTCGTGAGCAGATCGCGGCATTCCTCGACAGTGAGGGCGTCGACTTTGTCGATGACGTGTTCGATGTCGTCGACCGGCGCGAGACCAATTTGAACATCATCACCGAGCTTTTCTGCTAGGTCTTGCACTTCGACAACACTGGACTTTCTGTGTGTCTTCTCGGCAGATGACCCGTTCTGGAACTCGGGCATCTCCATGATCTCCTCATTGTTGTCAGTGAATGGTCGCCGAAACGCCATGATGAGACTGCAGCTGAGGGAGGAAAAGGCAGAGGGCAAGGATCAGGAGTCAAGCTTGATCAAATAAAAAAATGAGGCGTTCGATGGAAAATGCGGCAGAAGCCTTTATATCCATACATGCCGTACTCTAGCGCTACAAGCATTTCTGCGCTGGAACAAACGCCATTATCGATCATGCATGCAGCTTGCACAAAGCTTCGAGCAGCCTATCACTCTAGCTTCGCTTATCGTTCCAACGGGTATCTTTTCGGTTATCAATCTGGTCGCGGTATCTCTGTATCTCTTGCCTCGGTTCTTGACGCTATAGCTGATAAGCCGATGCCTCAGTAATCGGTATCCTTCATCTTTCTAGCCACCACAGTAGTGTCCTGGAGTCTTGATTCGCTGCTGGAATAAGTCGGTAAAGTGTCAGCGCGACCCGTCCGCATGATCTTTCGCAAGAGCTGCAGTAATGGCGATCGGTGCATGGGGGCGAGAAGCACTGACTGATCAACAGCGGGGACCATGATCGTCTAACGCGATTTGGAAGGTCGGTGAGAAGCCTTGAGTCGGCCCACATGATAGGGACGTTTCGCTCGGTGCTGGGGTCCACACCTTGCTGACGGTTCTGATTTGATAGCGTGATCCCTCGAGAAACTCAGATTCTAAAGATACTGGATACTGGATATACTGTAGATAGCACTGGAATTTAGCCGATGATGATAGGGTCGTACGGAGTGGTAAGGGGTTGCACCACGTACCATCGCTGCGCGTTCCAGACTAAGCTGGGAAACGCACGGCCTTACTCATGCTCATGCTTCATGCTTCCTTAAGAAGTGCCAAGCATTGTCGTACGCGAGCTCATACATGCTGGACAGTGTAGCTGTCACAGAGGATCCCTTCCAAGCGCCTGCACGACGGAGCAGTTCGTAGCATTGCACAAGTGCCAATGTGGGCCGTACAGCCGTGCCGTGTTATCGCGTGTGATGGTGCCATCCTAAGGCACGATAAGCAAAATAGGGAGGCGATTGAGGTGATTGAGACAAAGGAGAAAGGGTCCAAAGCTTGGCCGAGTTACGGTTAAATGCTTCCCCAGTATCAAGGCCGCAATAGGAAGGTGAATGCTGAAACGCCGATAAGGTTGCGGAAGACGGGCCGCGTCTGGGCATCGCTCAATGTTCCGCTCGCGAGAGTGCAGCGCTGACAAGCTCGTGCAAAGAAAGGCAAAGCTCTCGCTGGACTGCCATCGCAGCAAGTGGTCGTCCTCATGCTTCCGTAGAGACATCTTGAGTCATCTTTTCGGAGAAGGTTGATTCTGCGATGCCATGTCAGCCAGGCTTCACAATGGCCAGTTGACAATACGTCACAATCTTTCCAAGTAGGTATGCACAAACTGAGGGGCGTGGGGAGGAAGAAGACCTGATATCGCCACCCCGATGTCAGTTCATCGAGCGCAGCATGTAGCCCAACCATGAGGCTGTGAAGCTGGAGGATGCAGACGTGCTTGGGGTCGATGTAGCCCTTCATCGCGGCTGCCTGTTCCAAGGGTATGGCCTTCGTGGATGTCTTCTCATCATCTCGTCCCAGATCAGTGCCAGACGAGTCCCAGATGACCTTCAAGTGGCACCGGCCCCGAGAGTATGATCTTCGGGCATGTCTCTTGATCAGTCTCGTCCTAGATATGCCGGTGATTGCAGCTCTTGATCAGCCTGGTCATGGTCACGGCAGATTCTTTCCCAGTGTCTCGTCCAATATCAAGGACAAGTGCTCTTAAAGGTCGTCTGAAGGATGAAATTGAGTCGTACACCTCGGATGCATAACGTCATGACCTGTGGAGCTGATGGTCACTTCGAGATAGATGTTGCGACACAGCTATCGCAGGCGAGACGAGCTCAGCATCTCGTAGAGACAGGAACTGGACTCTGAGACTGTGAGCTCGTCAGATTGTCAGAATGCGAGATTGTCGAGCTGTCACATTCTCAAATTGTTAGTATGTAGCAAACTCAGCAGGGCGACCTTAGGATGGGAGTATAGAAGAGAGTGTGTAGAAATGGTCATGATGCTTTTGAAGGCCATCACTTCTCCTTCACAAGGCATGCCGAGATCAGAGGCACTTGCACTCGTCAAGTGAGGCAGGACTGGAGCATGTCTTGGCATTAGGGCTCAACTCAGCACGATCACACTGTGAGCAGTCAAGCTTAAGAATTCAGATCCGTCGTGGACTGCTCTAGTAGAAGTCGAGCTTAACCACGAGGAATGCCCGCGAGCAGGGTTTGTTTGTTACGGAGCATGTTTGCGGCGCGGATACTAGGAACGCGTGTGAAGTTAGGGAAAGAGGAAGTCCTGCTGCCTGGGGGATATGGTTATGGAAGTCCATCGAGATACGTCCATTAGTCTTACAAAGGATTGGGACGCGAGTCATATTGGGAGTCATCGTCGGAGTTGTCTTGAAAAGTCCTCGGCGTTGTATCTCAATTCCGAACACGGAGTTGCTCGAGTGGACCCTAATATCTCAGAGTCCTGCCATTGCCAAGGCTGTAGCCTGAAGTCAAACAAGTCCGAAACACTATCAAGCTTTCACAAACAGTCAACACACTTGCGACGTCTAGGAGGCAGCTCAGGTGAGCTACCTCGCCACAGACTCGCCCAGGATGGTGACAACACGCACAAGAACTTAGTGAGTTGAAGCACATAGACTCACGGTGCACTGCACTGACTGGTCTTAGCATGGCACCCATCAAGCCGAAGAAGTTCCCTTTCTTGCGCTTGCCACTGGAACTTCGCGACAGGATCTACTACTATGCGATTCACTCCCATTATGACACTTCGGCTATCCTGCTTGTCCTCGAAGGATGTCTTCCAGTCATCACTAACCAGCATGAGAAGCCACTCTCGGCGCTGACAGTCGTGAACAGACAGCTGAGGCTCGAAGCTCAAAACGCCATGCATCATCATATGTCACTCTGTGTCGTCTTCGCTCGGTTCAAGAATTCGACGCCGTCAACGTCTCAGAAACATACCATTTCCAAGTCGTTCAAGGAGCTCCAAAAATGGCGCCACATTGTCCTTAGTCCGAGCGACGCCGATGTCAATTGCTGTCTTAGCCTTCTGTGGCCGGACCCGGACTTCTTCCTGCTAATCTTGAAGAGGTTTTTCAACTTCATCGTGCACAATCAGCATGCTCTCGACAGCACAACAATAAGCATGGACTTACACGGGCTGCATACATTGGGGGGAAACAATCATACAATACATGACACAGGATGGATGTCCACGAGGAACTAGAGAAATTTGTCAAGGCTATTCCGGCTCAATTTTTGAAGAGAGTTGAGTTGCATATCGACGATCATGAACTTGCGAGCATGGCATATTGCATCGAAAAGCCTGAGACGCTGGCTAACGAAGAATATGAACGTGTGACCATCAGAATTCGAGATTGGTGCTTGCAGAATCGTACTCTCATCAAGGCTATGCCGCAATGGATTCAGTACTGGGAGGACAAGGGCAGAAAGTACGAATGGGTGGATTACGATCTGGTGAAGAACAGGGCAACCGGAAAGAAGCGCTATATCACCATCCCTCGTAGGAACGCTACTTGTGACGATGGCGACCAATGTTCTGAGTGGCAATGAGTGGACAAAGCAATTGTCAGGACGACTGGGGGACAGGATCATGGATCATAGTTAGACCTTGAAGCAGACCAAAGCCCTGTATTTGACCTTTGGACGCTCAGACATACTACCCCAGTGACAGGCAAACCTTATATACAAACACAAAACACAACATGACCACCTCTACTATAAAAGCACAAGGGTTCCCCGTCACTTTCTTCGACTCCTCCACACAGACTACTCACCTCAAGTACCGCAATCATGCAGCTCTCTTCTGCTAGCAGTGGCAAGAGCCTGCTCTTATGCCTTCTCAGCTCCTCGAGTATCCTGGCACTTGCCGTCGATACTCCTATTCGGTCTCCAACCACTCTAGTCCTCGCGTCTGTCACGAAGACTGTCTTCGCCATCGCCCCGGTCGTGAATGGCACGGCTTCTTCCTCCCTAACACTCTCCAAGACTGGTGAAAGTCTCAGTCTCTCTGTCGTTTCTTCCTCGGTCTCGTCGTCTTCGGTCAACTCTTCTGTCGTCGCTGGCCTCGCTGCTTCAAGCTCCGGCTCGCACGGCACTCCTTCCAGCTCGACTTCGACTCGGATCAAAAAGCCAATCGTCCCGTTCCCTCTTCCGATCCCTGGACTCAACACGATCACTCCTGCTGCCTCGCCTGTCGTCACTCCCGTCGAGGACCCGGTACTCTCGCCACCAGTCTCTGCGCCACCAATCTCTGCGCCTGTTCCCCCTGTCAGCGAGCCGATCCCACCTGTCAGCCAACCTGTTCCTCCTGTCAGCGAGCCAGTTCCACCTGTCAGCCAACCTGTTCCTCCTGTCACCCAGCCAGTTCCACCAATCAGCGAGCCAGTTCCTCCTATAACCAAGCCTGCTCCTGTCAGCCAACCTGTTCCGCCTGTCAGCGAGCCAGTCCCACCTGTCAGCCAACCTGTTCCTCCTGTCAGCGAACCCATTCCTCCTATCAGCAAGCCTGCTCCCGTCAGCCAGCCAGTTCCTCCTGTTAGCGAACCCGTTCCTCCTATCAGCAAGCCAGCTCCCGTTAGCCAGCCAGTTCCACCTGTCAGTCAACCTGTTCCTCCTGTCAGCGAACCCGTTCCTCCTATAACCAAGCCTGCTCCTGTCAGCAAGCCTGTTCCTATCAGCGAACCCGTTCCTCCTATCAGCAAGCCTGCTCCTGTCACCCAACCTGTTCCGCCAATCAGCCGACCTGCTCCGCCCGTCACCCAGCCTGTTCCTCCGGTCAGCAAGCCTGTTCCTATCAGCCAGCAAATTCCTGTTAGCCAGCCGGTACCTGTTAGCCAGCCGGTACCTGTTAGCCAGCCGGTTCCTGTCAGCCAGCCGGTTCCTGTCAGCCAGCCAGTCCCGGTGAGCCAGCCAGTGCCTATCAGTGAGCCAGTTCCTGTCAGTGAACCTGTTCCTCCTGTTACCAAACCTCTTTCTCCGGTCAGCAAGCCAGTTCCTGAGCCACCCAAACCAGAACCACCGAGTCCCGTGTCTGCGCCGCTGCCTCCTGGGCCGATCACGCCGGTACCGCAACCTCCTGTCGAACCGCAGCCTCCTGTTG
>Ga0058698_10000562_pt1 | contig 20027 bp, 20 predicted proteins | sample AgamicAsSfe_FD_67288 | JGI IMG/M metagenome (GOLD analysis project Ga0058698, IMG submission 67288) | Agave microbial communities from Guanajuato, Mexico - As.Sf.e | ecosystem: Host-associated > Plants > Phyllosphere > Phylloplane/Leaf | place: Guanajuato, Mexico | collected 2012-05-30
GTAGATGGCGCAGAGCTGGATCACCGAGGGGAGAGCCTGCACGATGGAGGGGATTCTCCATGCCCAGTTGCTGGGGATCTGGAGAGTGCCGAAAGTCAACCAGGCGGCGATGATGGCACCAGCGTACCACATGGTGTTGTAGATGGAGGTGAAGATGGCGCGGTGCTGAGGGTGTACGAGCTCGGTGATGAGGAGAGGAGAAGAACCGTGCGCAATGGCGACACCGAATCCGATGAGGAAACGAGCGGCAATGAACATGGAGATGTTGACGGAGACGGATTGAAGGACGACACCGACGACCATGATGATGCAGCCGATGAGGATACCAGATCGACGACCGAGGATATCAGCGGCGTATGGTACAGCGGGAATGGCGGCAAGAGAACCAATGGACATGATGGCGTTTAGCAAACCGAGTGTTGAACCGGTGGGGTTCTTGAAGTAGTTTTGCCAATACGGGAGTGTCTGGAGACCGTTCATCATGGAACCATCGTAACCGTTGGTTGCAGATGTGAGAATGACCAGGAAAAGGACTGTGTATGTTCGTCGTAGACCAGGGTCTTTGTACCAGGTGACCGCAGGGAACTCGCGTCCTGCGATGGTAAAGGTGCTTGCAGCCATGTCGAAGAGATGTAATCAGAGAAAATGTGAGGGAGGGTAAGGTGAACGGGGGAGAAAGTCTTCAGGAGTGTCGGCAAGAGGCAGACACTGGAGGGGGTGCTCAAGGGTGAGCAGGATTTATTTGTTGGAGAGAGTGAATGAGGATAGAGAGAATGGAAGATGGAGAGAAGGGAAGAGAATAATATGGACGAGACGGGGTAGTCGTACTTATATTCTCTTTGATCGTGCAAAGGTTGGCAGAGGCAGGGAGCAAGTCACGGCCGGTTCAAGGGCGAGGAGCATTTTTCCCCGTGGGCCTCCAGTATGGAAGAAAGAAAAGAGACCCACATCCTCCACGGACAGGTCTTCGAGAGCGCGAAGGTAATGTGGTAGACCCCAGTATCGTTCGACTAGTAACATCGTGTGATTTGACTGTCATAGCGCGGCATGCAGCAAAGTATGGATCCACACGAAAGTCCGAGAATCACTACATCCAGGACCAGACTATGATCAGCTTTGGTTTCGAGGGAACAAGCTTTGCAGATGACACAAGACGAAACGGATTCTACGGTTGAGCATATGACGGGGCAAGATGCGTGGAAATGCGCTTCATTCGCGTTTGTCGCTAAGACGAGTAAGGATACGATCTCGGTTCTTGGTACTCTTTTTTTCATTTTGTTGCAGTCTCTCCCTCTTTCTTATCGCAGGAAGACCAAAAGCTTTACAGTCTTGCTTGCCGTCCAGCCCGAGGGGAGACATTTTCCAAGGCGACTATTGTAGGTCGATTCCGACGATCTAAGACTATCATTCTGGGGCCCCGTCTGGAGAGTGAATTGTGTCTGGAGCCGAAGCGTGGCGTGCGCATAGCATGGGGGTGGTGTGGAGTTTGGTTTTTTGCCTGATAAATTCTCTTCGATGAATCGCGAGCTAGTCCGATGTTGCAATGTGGATACCGTAAAGCATGGTATGAGCTTTTGCCTGTTTCCGCACTCTCTTGAAGGACCACTTGAACGTGAACCGGCAGATCCTATTTGCTGCTCTCCGAGGGACGTATCCTTCACTGCAGAGACCTGCTCTGTCGCTCTTGTTGAATGCTTGTTTGCGTATATGTGAGACCGGCTCATCTTCAGCCGGATGATGTGATGCTCTCGCTCTTTGCATGTCTTCCATTATTATTGCCTCGCGCTTCGAAAGTAGCGAGGAATCAGCCCTTCAGCCATTTCTCCAGAATCGATGCATGGAGGGGGAAGATCAGATGTTGAGTAATCGGAATCAGACAATCTTTTCCAGGACCAGACCGGATCAGCGTGCGCTGGAATAAGCTCTGCAGATGATTCTGCCTGAAGTGTGAATGTCTGGGGTAAAGTGGGTGGGTGCGATGTGCTTCGTGTGCTTCGACTTGGATCGTGGAGTCGTGCGCGTGTGTCCTTTTTTCAGAACATGAAGACTTGACGTCTGATTATAGATATTTATCAGTTTCACCAAATGACGAGTGCCAACCCTCTACGTATTGTACTTTCTCAAGTCTGCCCTGTCCGCCTTGTCGAGGTACATGGTTACAAAGATACCAGAGTACATGCAAGTGTGCTTGAGCTCAATCGTGAAGAATTGGCATCGTGGCGTTTGAGGGGTCAACACCGTGTGGCCTGGACTGTCTCCGCCGTTGTCGACTGCAGTGGAACTGGTCGCGTCGAACAGGTCTGAAGCAGCCGAGGGCTCATCTCGATAATCGAAGCTTGAACAGCTCAGCTCAGCTGACCACCGTGGTCACATGTAAAGACAAGCGCGAGGGCGAACTTTAGCAAGAACAGGCTGAATGCATACGCGACTCGATCTGAGGATATTATCCGCTTAGGCTCAAATGGGAGACCGGGCCTTTCGTCCAGCTCTGCCTTTAGCCTGTGTTCTGTCCTTCCTCGGTTCTAGCTGGCGTGTTCATCTGCCTGGTTGTGAAAAGATATTTTGAAGACAATCGGCATCAGAGAGCGGCTTTCAATCGTGCGGCGAGTTTATAGTACTGAGCTGGGAGTAAGTTGTGTGCAAACTGTGAGAGACGTGCTTGATCAAGCATCATGTTCGTTCTCTGCAAAGTCAGAATTAGAGTCCAGAGTTCAATCGCGCTTCCTGCACCCGCGCTTGAACGGCGGCGGCTAAGAGATTGTCACCTTTGAGAGAGACATAAGAAACATGATGATCATCTTACATCGGACCAGATCCTAAAACTTAACGTCGTACCCGAGGCTGTAAAACATGTAGAGTGCACAAAATGATTCATTGCACAATATACAGCGATACAAGGTATCGAGCCTCTCTGCATCGATATTGGCAAGCGGCTAGCTATTAGCTACAGATGAGAGAGGCTCTGTTAAGGTTGCATGGCATGTCAAGGCATCAATGCAAGCAAGCAAGCAAGCTTCACGTTTCACCAGGGCACCTTTTGTACCGCCCGATACCCTGCCATGAAAGAAAACCAATAAAACGAAGAAGAACGACAACAGGAACCTTCGAACGATCACCAAAGGCAAGACAGATCAAGCTCTCTTGGCCGCTTGGCCGATTAGGCAAATGTTGCTTGGATTTGACGTTGACGACACTCCTTATTCTTGCAAATAAAATGTCGTCTGATCTGATATATCGGCAAGAGTCGCAATGGCAGGCCTATACCGACAAAGACTTGCTCGTAGAGACCGAGATGCCGACAAGCAAAGTGTCTACGACGACGACGATGCGAGCAAGCCTGCGCTAAATCGACGCCTCTGATCCTGACCTCGAAGTCTCAAAGACTCGAAGAGTTGAAGACACATGATCCGAGATGAGGCAAATATGCAAAGCGAGGTGAATCATTTCATCCAGACCAAACCTAGCTGCATTTACCAGATTTACCCCCCCATCATCCATGCTCATCTCCATCTTCCACTACTGCTCCAATATTTCTCCATGACCATGTCATGCGTAGTCGTCTAGTTTCGCGGTAGTTTTACCTTTGACCTTGATCCGATGGCCAATGGCCACCGGTCAGAATGACCGATTGCTCCAGGTACCAGCAGCACTAACACGTAGCGCGTTCCAAACTCCACACTTTCTACTCCACGAAAACCCCTCTTTCCACCTCGATCTCTCCACAATGAGCTCTTCGCTTGCCCTCTTCTGGCCCATTTTCTAGCACACATCAGCTCAATGTCTCACGGTACTCTAGTGCACAGTGGCGTAATGGACAAAGTCACCTGCAAGCCACGTCGTATGGGGAAACGGAGGGACCAATATATCCAATAATGTCATGACACTACATGTACTAGCAAAGCAGCCGCAAGGGGGACTTTTGCCTTCTCGCCTGCATGCTTGCATGGATCAGACGCATGGTCTATCAAGGCTTGACTTTGATTTTTACCACTCACCACGATGGACCGACCGCCGCTTTTACCAGGGGTGTGGGGATCTTCTCTTTCTTTTTGCTTCCAACCTCTCTTCAGCTTTTGTGTATATAAGACCTGCTTCCCTCCCACATTCTTCTCCTTCTCTTCTCTTTCCCCATCAGCATCATCTCTTCACTCCTCAACATGCCTTCCTTCAAGAACATCTTCGCCGCTGCGGCCGCCATTGCTGCAGTCAATGCCGCCCCTGCTCCTCCAACTCCTCTCATCGCTCCTCAGGATGTCCCCGTCAACCAGTACACAAACGATGCTGCCAACGGTGCTCCCTTCCTCAACAACATTGCCCAGCAGAACGGCAAGCTCTGGTTCGGTACCGCCGCCGACATTCCCGGCCCTGAACAACAAGACCTTGAGTACATGACCATCCTCAACGACACCCGCATCTTCGGCGCCATCACCCCCGCCAACTACATGAAGTGGCAATACACGGAGCCCGAGCGCAACAACTTCTCCTACACCGGTGGTGACGTCGTCATTGACATTGCCGAGGACCACGGCAAGTACGTGCGCTGCCACAACCTGTGCTGGGACAACCAGAACCCGGCCTGGCTCCTTGACCTCGTGGCCAGCGGCGTCTCCAACAAGACCATGATCAGCATCCTCCAGAACCACATCACCAACCTGATTGAGCACTGGGGCGGCCGCTGCTACTCCTGGGACGTTGTCAACGAAGCCCTCAACGGCACCGGCGGCTGGGACCAGGCGAACCCCTTCTACCAGGTCATTGGCCCTGCTTTCTTCCCCATTGCCTTTGAGGCTGCCGAGAAGGCCGTCAAGAAGACAAAGGCCGACATCAAGCTCTACTACAACGACTACGGTATCGAGTCTGGTGGTGCCCGTGCCCAGGGTGCCGTCAACGCCATTGCTGCGCTCAAGGCGGCAAACATTCAGGTCGATGGTGTTGGGTTCGAGTCGCACTTTGAGGTCGGCGGGACCCCGTCCACTGCTGCGCTGGTTCAGCAGATGAACACTTTCATCGCTCTCGATGTCGACATTGTCATGACGGAACTCGACATCCGATTCGTCAACGCTTCTGCTGCCAATGCTGGTGGATACGCTCAGCAGGCTACCGATTACTACAGTGCTGTCTCTGCTTGCATGCAGGTCGACCGCTGTATCGCCATGACTGTTTGGGACTTTGACGACAAGTACTCGTATGTTTTAACGCATCTTCTTCTTTTTTGATATATTTGCTAACATGATCTCTCTAGTTGGGTCCCATCGACCTTCCCTGGCCAGGGCTTCGCTGACCTGTACTTTGCCAACTTCACCCGCCACCCTGCTTACCAGGCTGTGGCCAATGCGCTCAACAACAAGCCTTGTGGCAAGCCTTGCCAGGGCGCCGTCAACCCTCTCGCTTAAATAGAAGTGAAAAGAGATGGGTGATGGATGAATGGATGATTGCATGAATGGTCTTTCAATGGTGGATCACTACATAGAATGAATCAATAAACACTTTCGTCTGCTCGTCTTTCGTGCTCGTCATGCGATGTGTTGTATGTTTCTTATGATTCAGTTGTCTGAGTGAGGAGTGCGTGAACCTCTCGAGGTGAATGTGTATGAGGAAAAAGTGAGTGCACGCTAGAATAAAAGCGTACTCATGTGTAGAAAGTGAGTACTCAGAAAAAAAGTGAGTACTCAATAAAAAGTGAGTACCCAATAAAAAGTGAGTACTCAGTAAAAAGTGAGTACTCAATCAAAAATGAGCACTCAGAAAAAAAGTGAGTACTCACAAAAAAAGTGAGTACTCAGAAAAAAGTGAGTACCAAATGAAAAACGAGTACCTAGAAAAAAAGTGAGTACTCAAAAAAATGAGTACTCAATTTCAAAAATAATAACAGTGAGTACTCAATCCAAAAATGAGTACTTCACTAAAAGTGAGTACTCAACATCAAAAGTGAGTGCACACCTGCAGTCATGCATGCAAGCCTCGAAGTGCGCACGAATCTGTCAAGTTTGCGCGAGCATCCTCAGTGCTTGCGAACTCAGCGTTCCTATACGTGCTTGCGTGCTGTAATACGATGTCCTTATTCTTGATGTCCTTACCCGCAGTCCCTGACGGGAAGATGGACGTGACACGATAGATCGTGCGCGCGTCCTTACTAAGTTGGGTTCTGGACTTTTTTTCATCGTACCCTCACGCATACGACATTCAAACAGGCAGGTAGGAGGCTATTAGTCATACGATCTTGCCATCGAAGCGGAGACAAGCTGATGTATCTGATAATGATTATGGACGAAAATGCTTCGGTCAAGTGCCTAACATAGCTTTCGAGATGCCAACACATCGAGCATGCTTGACGCTGAAATAACGACGCAAGTTACTGTACTACATATTAATAGCAGCCCTGATCAATGTCGAATTATCGCTAGATGCGTGAGTCTTTATACCCGGTAGTACCCTGACATGGCAGGTGTGTCCAGCGAGTGAGCGAGTGTATGTATATCGAAGCAGCCGCTGGTGTCAAACCTGGGACCTCTTAACTCGTAGTCAAGCGGCATCTAGTTATTTTAGAGGTTCATCTATGATGTTATAGGCGGCCAGGCTGTATCATTGCTGAGTTGTCATATACAAATTTAATTATTATTGGAATATGGCACAGGATGCGTGGCCCAATGGGTATTATATTTCCTTCACAAATACTAAACATCGTTTAACAATATTTCAGCAAGGCGCTTGACTACGAATCAAGAGATTCCAGGTTCGACCCCTGGCGTGTTCATTTCTTTTGCTTTTTGCACCTTTTGACCAATCGTCTTTACTCACCGGATGCCAACCCTTTGTCTATTGTTTTTAACGTTTTGAGTTTGTATCATACATTTGCTGCTAAATGGGTGGTTTCGCCCATTTTCAAAAAAGTCTGGGACACAATGCGTGGACGAGCGGAGCTTAGCCGACCAGCTTGACCAACTTCTTAGGTTTCTTCAGTTGCGAAAGGCAATTTTCACGACAGGGAGAGTGCCGTCGAGATCTAGCTGGTAAATGTCTTCTATTTCTATACTTTCATCCATTACGATCTAGATAATGTCAAAATTGGAAGCATGTAAGACTAGGAAAGGACTGAGAGGAGTGCCGATGAGTTCTAGTTAGCAAATGTCCTCTGCTCCCATGTCTTTACCACCACATTACCAGCTAGAAGACAGAACTGTGTCGGGATAGCGAGATCATCATTCATAGGTCTAGGCGAGTGCCGTGAAGATCCAGCTAGTAGTGGCAAATGCCTTCTGCTCCCAGAAGTTTGTCTTCAGCAGTATCTAGGCGACCCGGAAAACTTGCTGCCTTAGACTTCTTTCAACTCAAGATCGTGCGGCTAATGCCCCGATTTCAAATACGCTCTCACTCACAGATCCTTACTTGCACTCTACCTATCGTCCATACACTCTCACTTCCGCTAACCCTACCTGTCACATGCTGCAATCTCTCTATATATGTTTATCTTTTTGCTTTTTCTTTCTTCTTCTTTATAACAACCTTCTCTTTCTTCCCCTACCTCTTCCTAGCTGAAAGGAACCACCACCTCTCAGCCCCAGCGACCAATCAGCAGCCAGGAATTTTTTTTGTCACCAATGCACGAGTCCTCAGTCAAGATGGGCACGCCCAACAAGAAGACCAAGGCTAAAAAGGCGACTAGGGTAAGCTACTGACACTTGTACCAGTACGAGGACACTCACACCTTCTAGGCTCTTAAGACAACAGCAATGTTCGAAGGCAAGGGAGACGAGGAAGACCTTCACTCCTTCCTCAGCTGTTACGAAGACGAGGCCAAGACTGCTGCATATCTGCGTTTCGACGATATGGGTGATTTCAGGCGTATGAAGCTGTCGTACCCTGTGCTAGAGGCGTTTCTACAACTGAAAAAGCATCGATTTCCGAGAAAGGAGGATGTTCTCGAGGTGATTCGTGACACAGCATCAAGTCTAGACTATCACTTTCCACCTGGAGTCGATCCCACTGAGATATATGAGGTCTTTGACGGCACTTTTGAAAGTGCGGAAGACCGTGAGACCAACGAGATCGCTAAGACCTTGCAATCTACCATGGTGCTTGTCGAATTGGTCCGAGCTTTACAAGCATTGGATAGCATTAGTGCAGCAGAGAAGCAGCTCAAACAAGCGGCAATCGTTCAAGAGTTTGAGACAGCGACTGGGTACACTTTTCCTTCGGCGATCTACGACGTGATAACAGTGCCACCGTACACCTTCAGGCCGACAAGACTCGTGGAGAGCATGAGCTCGAAACCTACAACCGAGCTATTCAGCTGATGAGGAGCATGTTTCGGACATGCTTTCCTGGAGTATGGCGTCCACGATATGGCTCTGACCGAAAGTCAGACCCGTTTCGCGAAGTAGACTGTAGTGGATCAGCACCAGCCTGGATGAGAGGTGATGCAGCAAAAGAAGTGGCGGATGAAAATACGACTTTAACCTTGCACCGGTGCAAGGCTACATCGCTTTCAGGGGCGGAGAGTAGAGAAAACCCCAGCAAGAACGGCCAGGTCTCGAAGTCCTCCAAAGCTAGGGGAAAGTATGAAGGGGAAGACATCAAGGAATCGACTGCACATCTGGACGTACGGGACGACGACTCTCCAGTGAAGAAGCTAGCTTGCCCTCCCAGGCCGTACGACTCTGAAGCACGCCCTGACATATACTTCGACATCTCCAACGTGCTGGACCAGTGCAAGAAACATCAGATGCGCTTGACCTACACGTCAATCTCGAGCAATGATGGCGAGCATATCACGCAACATCATCTAGACGACAGCGAGGCTCCACTGCCGAAACTCTTCGAAGACTATATCAACAAGGAATCTGGACCATTCACACTGATCCTACAATTCGACCAAGCAAAGGAAGGTCCCTTGGAGTCAACTGCCTCGATGCGGCAATTGCAGAAGCTGGGCCAATTGCCCAACGTGGAATCTTGTGAGGGGGCAGCAAAGGGAGTGACAGATGAGACAGGGGCCTCAGCTTCGTACGAATACGAGGGCACGTCGCCGTCAGAGGACAAAAGCAGCAAGGGCTCGAACAAAAGAGCAGATCCCAGCACCGCACACTTTACCGCTCCTCGTGCAAAGAGAAAGCGAATCTTCATCAACACGGCGAAGTCATTCTGGGATTCTTTGGGAAGTCAGGACTGGGTGAGAATGATGCATGACACAACATGAGATACCCCAGTGCTAGGATTTGGGTTGGTACCTTTGCACGTGAGCTTTTGCTCTCAAACGACATTAAGGATACTGCATTGGATGGGTTGATACTCTCCCAAGGACTTTATGCCCTAGCACTAGTCATCGGAGAAGTCTCCAAGAGCTCGAAATAGCCATGACATGATCACAATCGTCGAAGGTGCGGCACGAACATGGAACAGGGATTGGCAATTGCTTCTAGTGCTCCTTTCGGAGTCCCATACTTGTCTCTGTGCTCTTGTTGCTGTGATGTGGCACGTCCGTCACCTAATCTGCACACCCAGCTTCTCCACCAACGCGCCCTCAATTTTCTTATGCATCTCATTAACCTCTTCATTTGTCAACGTCCTCTCCAGACTCCTGTAATTGATCCTGTAGCACAAACTCCTCCGCTTTGTCTTGGGATGTGTAAACTCATCTGCCAGCTGAACATCCTCTGCAAGATCACCAGCAACGTCTCGCACAATTTCCATGACATCGTTTTCGTGAAAGCCTGGCGTTTCAGGTGTAGAACTGTCGACTGTTTCCTCGCCGGAAGCAACGACACCGCCAACACCCTCGATGCTGCCACCGCCACCTGCTGCAGAGACACTGGATATCGGAGTGCTGCTAGGCAACCAGAAAGAAACATCCTTGTAGCATTCCGGATGTTTTGAAAAAGGTGCAAATCGCTGGATCGGCTTAGCCTCATTGAATTGATTCAGAAACCTCGAATCTTGACTCCAGAACAGCCTGATATCAGGAATGTTGAACAACAGCATCGCAATCCGCTCGAGACCAATTCCAAACGCCCAGCCCAGCCGGTCAGGAAAGCCCGCGTTGTTGTATAATGATTGCCGCGTGACCCCGCAGCCTAGGATTTCCAGCCATTGACCTTGCCAGTAGATTTCAACTTCCCAGGACGGCGAGGTGAAGGGAAAGTATGCTTCTATGAAGCGGACTTTTAGTGGTTCGGAGGTATGTGCTGTTGGATCGCCCGCGGCTGCGGCAGCTTCGCGGGCTTTGGAGAAGATCTCGACAACGACATTTTCTAAGGAGCGTTTCAGGTGGGCGGAGATGGCTTCAACTTCTTCCAGAGTGTGTTCTGGCTGGAGTGGATTATCTGCGTGGACTGTCGGTGACGGGTTCTCGACTTTCATGTCGTGTGTGGGTAATGAGGCAAGAGATTCGAGTACGGCTTTCGTCACATTGCCTCCATGATCCTTGCGATCCCAGAATCTAGCACCTTCCATCTGGTGGAAGATTGGATAATGTGTTCGATCCACTGCATCACGTCGATAGACATCCGCACTAATGAGATACTTGTCTGTCTCGTTTGCGGTAAACACCTCTGCTTCATGCGCTGAGGTATGTGTGCGAAGGAGAGTGGTCGCATTGATGTAATATGTGTCTGATCTGCTACGTCCGGGGTGGTCTTTGGGAAAGCCCAGAGAGTCGAAGTTCTGATGTGTGCTGACAACAGGGAAGTAGTCGTTGTATTTGGTAAAGGTAGGAAATCGTGATTCTATGAGCTGCCGTGTGATGGAGAGTGGATGATTGGGCTGGACATGGAGAGATTTGTTGACAGCGGAAAGTATGGTTTCGGGTGTGTTATACCAGGAATCTTTCTTGTATTCTCTATCCGCTATTGTTACTGTTGGTGATGCTACAAATATTGTCAGCCACAAGGCATGCGTGCGTTGAAAGGTGTATGCACTTCTGGCGTGTACCTGTTTTGGATGAGCTTATAGATCGCGCTGTTATCGACTTTTGCCAGCGCGCGCGAAGGAGTCTCTGAGGAACTGCATGAGACAGAACAAGGTGAGAGCTCGACGCCTGTCGGCATGAGCTTAGCAAGAGCATCAAGGTGAAGTGATTGAAAGCTTGAATGTGTTTGACCATCGCAAGCAACTTTCGAGAGCCTTACCGGCGCTAAACTCCGGCACGTCATTGTCCATTGGTTTCAAGTTCTCGACGACAACAAACAATCTTTTCTCGTTGCAGCGCACACTCATACGTCGAAAGCTGTCTTCCAGATTAGCCCAACACCTGCCACAAGTCCAATAATCAGCATCATCAATAGCATGAGCGCACTCGGACAGCCTCCACTTGTTCCCAGCTCCACAACATAATCTACTCAATCACCACACCAGCATGCCCGACTCCGCTGTCCAGTTCCACAAAGACCACTCGCACTCCAAAGGACCTATACACTATCCCTGGTGGTTCGGGGGCTCCGCATCTTGCTTCGCCGCCACCTTAACACATCCTCTCGACCTCGTCAAAGTCCGCCTCCAGACACAACCGCATCATGGCACCGATCGCCTTAGCATGGCGCAGATGTTCCGCCACGTCTTTCGCGCCGATGGGCTTCGCGGACTCTACAAAGGCCTTTCCGCCGCAATGTTGCGACAGGGAACGTATAGCACGACGCGCTTCGGCGTGTATGAGACGTTGAAAGAGCGATTTACTGGCAAGACTGTAGATTCACAACCGAGTGTTGGCGTCTTGATCTTGATATCGAGTCTTTCAGGATTCCTGGGCGGGATAGCTGGAAATCCAGCGGATGTCTTGAATGTGCGAATGCAGCATGATGCTGCGCTACCGACCGCTGAGAGGCGTAATTACAAACACGCGCTGGATGGATTAATACGGATGTCGCGAGAGGAGGGGTGGAACACTCTTTGGAGAGGGGTGTGGCCGAATAGTGTACGAGCGACGTTAATGACCGCGTCGCAACTCGCATCTTATGACAGTTTCAAGCGATTACTGCTGGGCACGCCATGGCTAAACATGCACGACGACCTGACGACACATTTCACAGCATCTTTTGCAGCAGGCTTTGTGGCTACAACAGTCTGCAGTCCGGTTGATGTAATTAAGACGCGAGTTATGAGTGCTAAGACAAAAAGTAGCTTGGGCGCATTACTAGTTGATATCTATCGAAAAGAAGGATTGAGCTTCGCGTTCAAAGGCTGGGTGCCGTCCTTCATAAGATTAGGTCCACGTAAGTGTGCCTCGTCTTGAAGTCATATTAGTTACTAACGCAGTCAGATACGATTGCGACCTTCATGTTTCTGGAGCAGCACAAGAAGCTATATCGAAAGTGGTCATTAGGATATGACGACTGAATGACTGTTTATTTTGTACAGTATGGTATGGTATGGGCCACGATCGGACATGACATGGAACAGGCAGCATGGAAAGGTGTTCTGGCGTTAGGAAGACTTTCGAGATGTTATTCAGTCCACGGCCGTCATGGATACCACTCTCGATCATTTCGAGGCACTAGATATAGAATTGCACAGACTAGCCCCGTCGCCGCACCGAAAGATTATTTCTCGACGTGTCTCGGTCGGAGGCTCTGCATGTCGAACTTTTGTGCTCGACCTTTCCTGGCCTGCCAGAGGGCGGAAGCTTGTCCTCTGCCTGCTCAAATCCCTGCTGCGTTCTGTAAAGTTCCCGAGACTTATCAGCTCGTTGCAGCAGACACTTGTGTATAGCTCATGTGTATAGCTTAGTCGCTGCTGTCAGGACTTTCTCCTCTCAACATAGCTCCAGGCGATGCCCAGAGGTCTGGGAAGTGTGAAGGCCGAGCTATCTGCTTCAGCGATAGCCATTGGTGCCATTCTGTCCGTAGCCTGGTGTAGCACTCTGTGCGTAGCTCGTTGCACCATACGCAGTGCCATTGCCTGGTTGCGCAGTTGCACCTCCCCAGATGCTCCCGCCGTCTCGTTGATACGCTGTATCATATTGTGTGCCAGATCCATCACCATATCTTGTACTTGCACCACCATAGCCTCCATCCTGATGTGCCGCATTCGCTCCAGCTGCCCCATCGGCTCTTCCTTCTTCCCCCGTATTTCGCAACTCTTCCATTATAGCCGCAAGTTTCAGTTGTAACACTTTGATACCACTCTGCATCAGCGCATCCGGCTCCAGGCCTCCCACTGTTTCCACGTCAAAATAGAACGCCCCGGGCTCGGCGTCAAAGTCAAATGTGGCATTCTCCGCTTCTGGCTCTTCCCATTCAGCATTCGTGCTCAGCGGCCATTCTTGTTTCGGATCCTCCTCGTACCAGTAGTCCAGATGCCGTAGCTTGTTGTGCGGATCGTACTCGAACCCTACTGCTGCTGTTGGTGCCCACTTGGCGTGTTCTTTCGCAATCCCCTTTTTGGCTACACACTTCATGCGCAACTCTTGCCCTCGTCGCAATTTGCATATGAGCGCGCCTTGGTTCTCTGGATCTGTGATTACTGGGTTGCCCACGTATTGATTGGGTCGATCCGATGACACAATCAGATCTCGCGCATACACTTTCATAATCTCATCGCCGGTACATTTTGCGTTTAGTGAAAGGATGACGCTACAGTTTCCGCAATATTGCTCGCAGTCGCAGTCTCGAGTATATAGCACATCATCGACGTTGCGCGCGGAGAGCGGTATCAAACCGAGGCGATGCGCGAGAAACTCATCGGCGAGAACTGAGGTATTCTGCTCGATCTCGACAAGATCAATGGCCATGGTAGGGACTTCGGCGAGGACGGTTCGTCGAATAGAGTTGGCAAAGGAGAGAGCGACATTGTTGAGGACGAAGTTGACGTTGCTAGATGTGAGATCGCGAATGGTGACGCGCGGGCCGGCGGAGGCATCGAGCATGACAGTATCGTAGTCCATGATGGGCGAGAGGGAGAGTTCAGATTCGAGGAGAGTGGCAGAACAGCCTCAAGGGCCTGGGTAGGTAGGCGACCTAGCGGGTGTTTCTGTATCCAGGAGCCGCAGCAGTCGAGGTCTGAGGTAGCGTCCGGGCGGAGGGGAGCTAGATTTAGCTGGTGAACAAACGTGTATCGAAGAGTCGCGAGTTGTGTAATAATGAAACAACATTAGACACCTTTGCGAGCGAGGTGTTTCCAGATCTGCGTTGATCTCGGGCCGGGTATCTGCATTTGATGATTTTGTGAAGAGGCGAAACAGCACGAGATCATCTTGTATTCAAGCCACAACTTTGCGCCTATAACGTCTGTACATCCCACAGCTTCTCCTCCGGTATCACCAATATGCAACGATCAATGCTCAGAACAGCGAGACTCGCAGGTCAAGCTGTAGCACATTCTCGCCCAACATCTTTCACATCACAACCACATTTTATATCCACCACATTCTCTGCACCGATACGTTCTCGGATAGCTTCCCGGTGGTATTCCGATGAGAAGGCAAAAGATGAGAGTTTGGGCGCAAGTGGCAATACTGGTGAAGAGCCAACAGTGGTAGGAGGCTCGCAGGATGCCTCGGAGAACCCACTTCAGAAAGAGCTCGATGGCGCGAAGAAGGAGGCTCTTGACCTGAAGGTATGTCGATGAGCACTTGACCAAGGACATATGTGATTGCCTGACATCTTGCTTAGGACAAATACCTTCGTCAAGTAGCAGAGTACCGCAACCTCCAGAACAGCACTAAGCGCGAAGTACAAGCTGCTAAAGACTTCGCGATACAACGTTTCGCCAAGGACTTGATCGAGTCCATCGACACCTTCGACCTCGCTCTTGGAGCTGTGCCAGCAGACAAGCTTGCGGATGCCTCTGACGCGACCAACAAGGACCTTCGGGAACTACACAGTGGTCTCAGGATGACGGAAACCGTGTTACTAAACACGCTGAAGAAGCACGGTTTAGACAGATTCGACCCAAGCACGAGTGGAGAGAAGTTCAACCCGAATATGCACGAGGCGATGTTTCAGACACCACAGCCGGATAAGGAAGACGGAACTTGTTTCCACACAACCCAGAAGGGATTCACGCTGAATGGCAGAGTATTGCGGGTCAGTAATCTGAGCAAGGCGTCTTTGCTGTGACAGTAATGCTAATACCCATCCAGGCAGCCAAGGTCGGAGTAGTGCGGAACTCGTAGGCAGGCCATGCCGATCAAGCCTCCAGAATTGCCACAGCGTCTTGCGGTGAAGCAAGCTGTATGTCTGGGCTCCTGTACCCCTCAATTGTATCATATTCTCTCCTCTGTCAAAGCATAAACCAGCGAAAAGTATAGAAGATAGTCCAGCTTTTTGGACTTGTATGTAATACCAGATAAGCTCACAATAAGCTTGTAATGCCTCGGAATAAGCATTTGCCATAACTTGAAGTAACTCGACACGGGGTGATTACGAAGTACTTCCTCAAACGCACTTTCTGCAATATCGGTGATAAAAGGAGTTAATGGAAATTTGGCGCTAAGCCCTGTATCTTGGCATCCGCACGCAGGCAGAATTGCGACCTCATCGTGATCTGAACTTCTCATCGTCAACATCATCGTCGAATCACAACACTCACGATGCCTGTAAGAATTTACAATGGACGAGATATTGATGCGACGTACTGACGTTGGCTGCACAGTCCCAAAAGACTTTCCGCACGAAGATGAAGCTGGCCAAGGCCCAGAAGCAAAATCGCCCTATCCCTCAGTGGATTCGTCTACGAACAAACAACACCATCCGGTATGCACAAGACGCCACCACAATCATGATCTGCTTCCTGCCATAAATATGAAAATGAAGAAGGAAGATGGTGGAAAGATTATAGAAATATCGAAGCAGAAACCGCCGTCAAGAGGATCATGAGATGGGAGACTGCTGCTACTACGCATTGAGAGGACATCTCGCTGACACGAGTTCTCATAACAGTTACAATGCAAAGAGAAGACATTGGCGCAAGACCAAGCTCAACATCTAGACGACTCGATTTGCGATATGTGGAGGATCGAGAGTGTGGACGTTTGGGCATGGGCGTGATGGATGTGACGACGGTCTGTTGAGTCAGAACCAAAAGGATGGGCTCGAATGCATATATGGTATGAGGCCGCCGAGTGTCTCTGGATTCGACATGGATTCATGGGCGATAGTCGTACTGGAACACAAATCACGAAGCATATTAGACATCGAAATCAATTCGAGGGCTCTGTCGCCACACCACAATCCGGATCAGCTCGCTCACATTATATGCTATGCATGGCATATCTGAAGTGTTAAAGTGTACCCGCCAACTTGGCTCCTTATCGACAGTCAGACTTGCACATCACCATCGACAGTCACCTCCTCTCTCTGTCTCATTTCCAACATCCATGGATGCACCTGTTGTGATGTTAGTAAAAACCGGTGCTACTTATGTAACCCCAAACTTACATCATCTGTGTTTACGACCAGACATTTCTCCTCACCTTTACCACATATGCCCCACATTCCGATTTTCCCTCTTCCCACCCTCATCACCGTACTCGTTCCCGCGTAGTGGACTTCGCCCTCGATCCCGCACCTGTTGGCCATAACGAGTATTGTGTCTCGATCTGCAGCCACGACTGGGCCAAAACGATCCATCCAGTAAGAAAGCGTATCGACATCAGGTGACTTGCCCTCCGGTCCCAATATGTCTGCAGCTGTCAGATTGTGTGATGACCAAGCCATGGACAGAACATTCAGCTCGGGCTTGTGCTTGAGGACGTGGTGTGCAAATTCCCGATCAGTCCATGGCGCAGTAACTAAGACTTGTCAGACGATGTTAAGGGTACTGTGGCGCATTACTGACAGTTGTACGGGTTGATGTCCATACACACACCCATTGTGACTGCAAGCTCGTTCTTCCTCAGTGGTAATGTTCCAGCATGGAAGCCTGGCCCTTCCACCGCCCATGTAGCATCGGTGGAGTACAAAAACGACTTGCGATAGTGAGCAACAATGTGCCCATCAGCCGCGATAATTACTGCAGAGTTGTAGTTGGCGCGTGACTTGATAAATCCTGCATGATCAGGAGCAAAGACCGAAGTAGAGTAGACATTCGATGGCAAAGAGCTCGGCTCCAGCGCCACTTCAGGGTAGCCTACGACTACTAGACATTGGAGACGACGTGCCGTAGCGAGTGCCCATTGTGTGGAAGGACCTGAAGCCGTAGGTTCGAGATGAGGCTGGATCGCTCCCAGGTTGGGAAAGTTATAGCCTAAGACGAGCTTAGAAAAGCTCGAGACGCTCCCTAACAAAGTATACCTGTAAGAGCAAGTTCAGGCAACACGAGTAGATCAAGCCCATCTAGTGATTGCTCTGCAAGCACTGCATCGGCCCTCGCGATATTGCCAGCAAGATCCCCCACAGTAGGGGCGAACTGGAGGCAGGCGATCTTCATTGCAGATGCAGTCTAGGCAGTCATAGTGGTCTTCTAGTCATCTCTCGTTTGTTCTGGTCGACGGGGTGCTCCAAGGCCGATAGAGGACTACGCAATCCAGGGAGACTTAGTGTATCGAGCATACAGCCAACCATTAAATTGTGGGCGAGTCATTGACCAATAGTGTCATAAAGCTTTGGTAGATCCTCCACCTCTGACCTATCTTGTACCACGACCTCTCTACGACAGGAGCTCAGCTAGTGGAGTGGACAATGGCAGGTCGACGACTACTCGATGCTGCATTGCTGTACAGCGCAACCCGCAATGTAGCCCGACAGCACTTTCGCATTCGAGGCGAGCAGCTGGACATCTGGAGCAGGACTTCCACTCTCGCAAAGACCCTAGGACTGCGGAGAGTGAACGCAGCGGATGTACAAGCACAGAACCCTATAAAAGCAAACGTCGTTCATACACAAAGGACAGAAGACACAGAAGCAATACCACGTCAAGAATCAGTACAAGGATTCGCAGAAACAGCTCAAGTCGCTGGAGGCATCAAGCAAGATCACCACTATGACCGAGATCAGGAGAACACTTCAAAAGAGCCTGTACATCAGGAAGGCTTGGGCGTGATACAGGAAAAGCCTGCAAACGTGCCCACCCCAGATGGAACATTACCACCAAGAGGCGTACCTGCGTCGACGCCAGATGCGAAGACTATAAACACGGATATTGCACAAGATCGGGTTGATTCAGTAGTACAAGAACAGGTCGTTACGGACAGGCCAGATGGCCAGGAGAAAGGGTTGGATCCGCAAAGTGCTATACCTGCACAAGATGAGGTACCCGAGGGTATCAATACAGATGTCTTCCACAGCCCACGCATTGCCAAGATGATGGGAGGAAGGACATTTGGCGGCTATGCACAGAAAGCGACGAGGAATCCCTATGCGCGTCCGGCTGTGGTTACTGAAGGCACTGCTGCCAGTCAACAGCAAGCCACAACGCCCGTGCAGTCTTTGGCACAAACAAGTGAAGAAACTCCAACAGTGCAGTCAACCATACAATCATCACCTAGTCAAGCCGAGCTGGAGGAGCTTGCAGCAGAGTTAGCATCAGATGCTACTCTATTAGCAGAGCCAAAGTTCGAAGTAAGTCTACGAGAAACGAAACTCTGTCGGGCATATGAGCTGATACACTGACAGCACGAACTCAGACAAGCGCAAGCACAGAAACTGTGGTTGCTGCCCCATCGTACAGTATGCGAGAATCGCGTGTCCCGGCAACACGGATTGGTCGACTTTGGCAGTATGGTGGCCTGGCTACGAGCATGGCGTTTGGCGCAGTGGGAGAGACTTTCCGCCGTGCCACAGGGAGTGGAGGGAGTGGCTCTCTAATGCTAAGCGAACAGAACATGGAAAGATTGGTTGCAAAGTTATCACGAATGAGAGGAGCGGCCCTGAAGCTTGGGCAGATGATGAGCTTCCAGGGTATGTCGACTTCTTGGAATAAGACGCAGAAGTGGTTCGCTAACAGCATTCCGTAGATTCCAAGATGCTTCCTGCTCCAATAGCCGAAGTGCTACGTCGTGTCCAAGACAACGCCGACTACATGCCCATCTTCCAACGTAACCAAGTCCTCGCCACCAACCTCGGTGAAGACTGGTCATCCCTCTTCACCTCCTTCTCCGACACCCCAATCGCCGCCGCTTCCATCGGTCAAGTCCACCGCGCTACCCTCGCCTCCACAGGCCAAGAAGTCGCCGTCAAGATCCAATACCCCGGCGTCGCTGCATCCATCTCCTCCGACCTCTCCAACCTCTCCGTCCTTCTCACCGCCTCCCGCCTCCTCCCCAAGGGTCTCTACCTCGACAAAACAATCGCCAACGCCCGCACCGAACTCGCCTGGGAATGCGACTACACCCGCGAAGCGACCTGCCAAACCCGCTTCCGCGACCTCCTCGCTGCCGAAACATCCACCTTCACCGTCCCCGCCGTGATACCCGAAGCGTGCGGCCCGACCGTCCTCACCGCCGAATTCATGCACGGCACCGGCGTCACCAAACCAGCGCTCAACCTCACCCAACCCGAACGCGACCACATCGGCACGCAAATCCTGCGCCTCTGTCTCCGCGAACTCACAGAGTTCAAATTCATGCAAACGGATCCAAACTGGACGAATTTCCTGTACAACCGCTCCGCCGACGGTCCCAATGGTATGGGCAAACTCGAACTCCTCGATTTCGGCGCGAGTCGTGAGTTTCCCACCGCGTTCATAGATCCCTACGTCCGCATCCTGATCGCCGCCTCCGTGGCCGATCGCGCCACAATCCAGCGTCTGAGCGTGACGCTCGGTTATCTCACGGGCTTCGAATCTGCCGCCATGGTCGACGCGCACGTGACCTCTGTTCTGACGCTGGCGGAGCCGTTCACGGTTTCTGCGCCAGAGGTGTACGATTTCAGCGGGCAGACTGTCACGGATCGCGTGCGGGAATTGATACCGGTTATGGTGCGGGAGAGACTGGCGCCGCCGCCGGAGGAGACGTATAGTTTGCACCGGAAGCTGAGTGGCGCCTTTTTGATGTTGGCGAGGTTAAAAAGTCGGGTGAGATGTAGGGAGATGTTCGGAGAGGCGGTGGAGACGTGGAAGAGGGATGGTGGGGAGGGAAGCGGGGTGCAGGATGTGCAGAG
>Ga0058698_10000563_pt1 | contig 20024 bp, 25 predicted proteins | sample AgamicAsSfe_FD_67288 | JGI IMG/M metagenome (GOLD analysis project Ga0058698, IMG submission 67288) | Agave microbial communities from Guanajuato, Mexico - As.Sf.e | ecosystem: Host-associated > Plants > Phyllosphere > Phylloplane/Leaf | place: Guanajuato, Mexico | collected 2012-05-30
GTGCGAAAGTCGGAGTAAAGTGTGACGACACGCCGCAGTATATCCACCAGGCGATACCGATACGTTGGCCGGCTGTCTCAACCACCACTTTGACGCGAGGACCGTAGCTGATTATTTGATTACTTAAGAAGGTCCAGGTTGTGCGGGAGGGAGGTGATAATAATGGGCAGTCGGCGGCGGGCGGTGAAGAGCAGACCTGGATTTCAATGGACAAAAGGATTGTAAGGTATAAAAGACGATCTGGATCATCTGATAACCTAAACCTTTGTGCTAGACCGTATCAAGCTGTTGTCCCAGAGTTCACGCACAACGTGCAACGCCGAATTGGCTTCCAGCAAATCCGGCACTTGCAGGACACGAGTGAGAAAAGAGGATGCTGAAGGAGCTGTCCAGGGCTTCTGCATTATTGGATTTCGCCACTCATCATTGGAGTGTGAACGTGCTGTCTGGATGTGTGAAAAGCTTGCCTCGATACTACTACTCTCCCACAAACCACTCACGATGTCAAAAGAGCTTCAACTACAGAATCAACAACTGCAGCCAAGCGGGGCCAAGGACAGCCACCCATATCCCACCTCAACGCGCCAGGCTCCCACATTGAGTTTTATCTCCTCGGATCAGCGGTCCGGCATCGGGCTTTTTGGACCACCGCGCTTTTTCCCGGGTCGTTTATCTGATCTTTGATCTCTTGATCTTTCACTTATCTACATCTCTTCCCTCTTCCATCGACCTCTCTACACCCTCCAACAGCCTTCCTTGACCATTCTTGTGCTGTCTTCGGTCTCACTGCTGCTCCAGTAGACTCAAGTGGCCTCAGGTCGACCCAACACAACGCATCGCCCATCATGCCCGACGTCTTCGCGGTTCCCAGTATATTTACCCCTCCAAGCACGTTTCTTCATTGTCACACACACTAACGCATCTCCAGTCTTCTTCGTCTGCTTCAGAGAATGTCTGGAAACGACCATCATCGTCTCGGTGCTGCTGTCCTTCCTCAAGCAAAGCATCGGCCCGGAAAGAGATCCCGTCTTGTACAAGAAAGTCAGGCGACAGGTATGTCCTCTTCTTCGTTCGCCAGGACTTACTTGTCCAAGCTAACGTCCTTCCTCAGGTCTGGGCAGGTGTCGCAGCTGGCTTGCTGATCGTACTCATCATCGGCGGTGCTTTCATTGGTGTATACTATGGTCTCGGCACGGACATCTTCGGTGAAACAGAAGACATCTGGGAAGGCACATTCAGCATCATCGCCTCGGTCATCATCACCATCATGGGCGCAGCTCTCCTTCGAATCTCAAAGCTACAAGACAAATGGCGTCTGAAGCTTGCAAAGGCAATGGAAGCAAGAGATGCCAGCGACACACTCATCAAGACAAAGTTCATGCGGAGAAGGATCGTCCAGGGAAAGATCAAGCATTGGTGTGAGAAGTACTCCATGTTCCTGCTGCCTTTCATCACTGTACTCCGAGAAGGTCTCGAGGCTGTGATTTTCATTGGTGGTGTTGGCTTGAGTGTTCCAGCCACCGCGTTCCCACTTGCTGTCGTTTGTGGACTCGCTTGTGGTATCGCCATCGGCTATCTCATCTACAGGTTAGTACTGTACGCCTCCCAGGTCAAACCTCATACTAACCCATCCATGTAGAGGTGGCAACGTAGCACGTCTCCAATACTTCCTTATCGTCTCGACCTGTTTCCTCTACCTTGTGGCTGCTGGACTCTTCTCAAAGGGAGTCTGGTCCCTTGAGATCAATTCGTGGAACAAGATCGTCGGAGGTGATGCTGCCGAAGTCGGCTCCGGTCCAGGCTCCTACGACATCCGCAAGAGTGTCTGGCACGTCAACGTAAGTCATCCACTTTAATATCAACCATACCCACGACTAACACGTTACCTCACAGTGCTGCAACCCCGAGATCAACGGTGGCGGCGGCTGGGGCATCTTCAACGCCATCCTCGGCTGGGAGAACTCAGCCACAATCGGCTCCGTCGTCTCCTACAACGTCTACTGGATCACGGTCATCATCGGCTTCTTCGCCCTCCGCTACAACGAACGACACGGTCACTGGCCACTCATGAAGGCGAAGAGCAAGGCTGTCGACGACGCTGACTCTGCTGCCGACGTCAAGAGCGATGCTTCGAGCAGCACGCCACGGGACGCTGATGTCGAGATGGCGTCGATTAGCAAGGGTCAGGAAGCTACGGGAAAGAAGAGCATGACGAGAGTGAAGGAGATGTCGAGAATGGACTCAGAGAGCTCGGGGAGTGTGGCGTCGCCGACGTCGGATGTCCCGAGGACGATTGAGATTGATGCTTGAGGTTCAATTTTCGCCGCAGGGGAGAATGACCAGCACTTGGCAGGACCATGTGCCACGCGAAGGATATAGAGCATGCATAGCATGACGTACATAAGCATAGCATGGCGCAGGGCAAAACTAAACTGTGAATATAATGATGATGACATTGGCAAGCTAGTCTCTCCAATGATGAGCGGGTTGAGGTTGAGATGAAACAATGGTGTTAGGCAAATCCCACGCCGACTACCCGGCCGCCAATGTTTTCGTTCGCCGAATATCCGTTTTCCAAGCTCTCAACTTATACGCCTCTTGTTTCTTGTCTATAGTGTGATGTTTCAGAATCACACATCATTTCAGTGAGGGGATGGCAATCCATTTCACGGTTGCGCGTTCACCCAGCCCAGAAAATTGGCATGTATCACCTCAATAATCCCCTCTTCGATTGATGTGTCATGCTTCATGTTCATCATTGCCAAGCACATGTTTAACCCTCCAATTGGGTAGGGGAGGTGGTGGCAGAGGGTGGTGGTCGGGGTGGTCGGGGAGGTAGAGGATTTGATGCGTGCGTGAGTGTATGAGGGTATGAGTGCGTGCTTGCGTGCTCGCGTGCTCGTAACGTGCTAGGTGCTAGATGCTTGCGAGGATGGTGTTCGTCGTTTGTAAAAGCCTACTTGTTTCGGTGATCGCTAAGGTATATTTCCTATCTTTACGTAAGGCAGACCTGCCTAGTACATGCTTTGTCTTTATACCCTCTACTTCTTCCTATCTTCCTCCAGCCCTCTGCACTTCCCTTCATTGTAGTGGTTTTGATGAAAATCACCTGTTTCGACATGCTTTTCCTCACAGTTCCCGTCCTATTCCTCCTCCTCGGTGATGTCTACGCAGCCTGCAACAATGTCCCGATCCAGGCCCAGGTCATCGACCTAAGAAGTTTACTCGTCTTGCCCGATGTTCTCCCACCCACTGAGATGAACGGCACGTCTGTAAGTCCTCCAGCGTGGGCAAAGGAAAATGACCTTGCTAACTATTCCTCAGCTATTCATCCCACCAGGTCTCACACTAGAGGAAGCTCTAGCTAAACCCTTCCATATATACAACAGAGAGTTCTACGACGTCATTGGAGACAACCCAGCGCTTACTTTGCTCGCCGAGAGTGCCTCTGATCCTCTGTATCATGAGGCTGTCACTTGGTGAGTCGTCTGCTTATACACTTTGCCAGTAGGAGGCTGAGATCAGCAGGTACCCCCCAACAAACGAGGTCTTCTTCGTACAGAACGCCGGTGCCACAGCCGCAGGAACAGGCTTGAACAAGTCTGCCATCATCGAGAAGATCTCACTGGCTGATGCTGAGCGTATTGCCGCCTCTGGCAACTCAAGCGCACGTATCAATGTGACGACAGTGAACACTTCTCCTCAAGTGATCAACCCGAATGGCAAGTCCACGTGTGTGCGCCGATGTTGAAGGGCTACTAACGCGATATCAGGAGGCACAAATTATCAAGGCCAGCTCGTCTTCACCGCAGAGGGTCAGGGAGATGACATTGCACCCGCTCTCTATCTCGTCAACCCACGTTCGCCATATAATTCTACTGGTGAGTACAAGCGAGACTTTCAGCAGTAGATCAACCTCAGTCTATACTGATGACGCTTCAGTGCTCGTAAACAATTACTACGGCCGCCAATTCAACTCCCTCAACGATGTCACGGTCAACCCGCGCAACGGCGACCTCTACTTCACGGATACCCAGTACGGCTATCTTCAGGCCTTCCGTCCTCTCCCCGGCTTGCCATCGCAGGTCTACAGACTCAATCCTGCGACGGGCTCGTTGACGGTCGCGGCGGACGGGTTCGACAAGGCGAATGGTATGGCTGTATTCTGACGATGAGAGCCTTAAAAGCAGTACTGACGAGAACAGGAATAACATTCTCACCCGACGGCACATATGCCTACGTGACAGATACAGGCGCACAAGCAGCCAACTACGGCTACAACTTCTCCGCCCCTGCAACAATGTACGTCTTCGATCATCCTCCCTCTGCCCGCACGCTCGCAGTCGCGCCCGTGCTTCTACGCAGCGCGTGTGTATCGTGCAAGCGCGCTTGGAGGACGCCCGGGTGTCTACCACGCCTGTGACCAGCTCGTGAAGATCTAGTGCTCGTCTCGCGCTCCCCGGCCCCAATCCACACGTTCCTTCCCCATCCAAGCCGCAATCCACTAATCCGTGCCTCCTTCCCCATAGCTACCGCTACTCCGTCGCCCTCGACGGCACCCTCACCTCCCGCACAACCTTCGCCTACCCCTCGCCCGGCTTCCCCGACGGCATCCACTGCGACACCTGGGGGAACGTATACTCTGGCGTCGGCGATGGCGTGGCTATCTGGAATCCTCAGGGTGTTTTGATTGGAAAGATCTTCTTGGGTACGACGACCGCGGCGTTTAGGTTTGTGGGTGCGGGGAAGATGGTCGTGACGGCGGAGACGAAGTTGTACTATGTTACGTTGGGGGCTGAGGGGGCGGATCCGAAAGATCAGTTTTGAAGTCTGCAAGGACGAGGAGGTGGAGATGGAGATGGGATGGGAGGGAGTTGTGAGAGAGAGGACGGGCAGATGGGTAGGCGAGAGTGGCCGTGGAACTGCAAGGAGCTTGGGATGTGGCAGGAAGGTGGCATACAATACAGGTGACCTGTAGCAACGACAGGGTGGACGGGCATATAATACTAATGCATGCAGACTGTACCTGCTGTCTTTGTCTTGGTCTTGACGCGCGGCAATCATACGACGATGGCATGGGTCGCCACGGTCAAGGGAGTGCTTTGTGATATGTCCAATTCTAAATACCGAGGTGTGTGGGCTCGAAAGAAGTGCCCGGTGCCCGATGTCTCCCCGGCGAAGTTCACATCGGCAGCGCTCGTGCTGTGAATGGGTGGCGGACCTGGTGGATAAGATGGTGATCTGAAAGAAGGGGCGGGAAGGCAGAAAGGTAAAGTAATGCCTGGGATGCTTGACAAGTGACGGGACGTGATTGAGTATCAATGAATACACTCAATACAATGTATACACAGACTCCGCCTCTCTGCCACAGTGCCACGATCAGTACAGGTGACCGGCTGAAAGAGCAGAAGCTCAATAGCATACGGTTAAATCGGGGACATATCGCTCGTCAGCGAGAATGAGATTGAGTCGAGGTACATCACGGAAGGGAGTGAGAATATAGATGTGGAAAGCACGATGGAATAGTCAGTGTACTTGTTCAGCCCAAATCTGCACCCTTTTCATCAGTCCCTGAGTGTCGAACTATCATTCGTCCGGATCGTGCATCTTCCAGATCGAGGTAGAGACAGAGGTGGACTTGGCCAGACTTGCAACTTGAGATAATTACAGTCAGCAGTACGCGCCGCGGGCGTATGAGGTGAGAGAAACGTGTGTGTGACTAGATGCCATTTGACCTCTACCATTTGCTCTGTAGATACTTTAATGTAAAGGCCAAACCTTCTCGCGACAGGTCAAATCAAGCACAATGAGCCAAAACCGCTCCAGCACCGAGCTCAGCTTCTCGTCCTCTTCGTTCCTCAAGCTTTTCGTCTATCACTTCACGACCATTCCCACCTTCTACTACTCATGTTCCTCCCGCCTTCTCCCATCTCACCAAGGTCACTCAAGCTGCCGATTCACATGCTCAATCGCCCTCATAATTCCAGCGCAACCACACCCAACAGCAACAAGCTCCCTCAAAACTCCGAGATGGTGTCTCCGCGAAGTTTGCCGCGCATTTCCCATTTTCCCTAGGTAGAGAATGAGAGTCAGCTAATCATTCTTTGCCATGGGACTTCTTGCCTTGCTGGGGCGTATGAGGGTGGCCGTGGAAGATGGGATGGTTCTGGATTGGGACGGTGTGAGAGTGGGTGAGATCCATGGGAGATCGAGAGCAGGCCACTGGCACTGCTGGGTGAGCTTGATGTGCCAGACGGACGAGGTCTGCTGTCAGATCTTCGCCGCCATCAGCCGCAGCATCTGCTTTACCTCACCATTTTCACTGATCACCCTCTCCACTCAAATCCTGCGCCGCACCCAACGCACCCATCCTCCGTTCCCTTTCCTTCTCTCCTACCAACTCCTTCACCCCCACGGCCCCCATTCCGCCAACCGACACCAACCACTCAAAACAAGAAGAGAATCCAAACTCACATCAGTCGTATAAGCGAAATATCCCATGATACTCGGCACAATGCAGACATAAGCCACAGTGATCCAGGCCGTGCGCGGCGTCCATCGGAAGTGCTTGTATCGGTCGACGGCCATTTCTAAGAGGTTGGGAGAGTCGTGTTAGTGTATGTTTCTGGGTTCTTGGTCTATTTTGGCTGGATCATTGGTTGTGGATTCTGAAGCATTGGTTTAAAAGGCTCATGGGAAGATGCAAGATGGAATGGGAGGGGCCGGGTCGAGACGGGACAGGACGCGCTGTTTGAGAAGAGGATGCTCTGCGGAGCTGGGGTCTACGGGCGACGAAGTGAGATGGCGGTGGTCCAGAAATGCCGTAGCGAGTGTAGTCGTAGGAGTCGTGGCAGTCGTAGCAATCGTATGATCTTTAGCATCGCCGGCGCAAGCCTTGGAGACTTGCACCGCATTGCGCATAATCTTCGACTGCCTGTCCCTATCTTCCGCGTGATCCTCCTCCTGCCCTTCCGCCCTTGTGCCCCTGCCATATCTTGCCCTCCCTCGACCTATCTTTTCACATCCACGCCCTCCATCCCAGCTCCGCTTTGACTTCCTGCTCCCTTGCTCCTCGCCTTCTCGCTTCGCCAGCTCCAGATAGATCCAGCTTCAAAAAGATCCAGCTCCAGACAAATCCAGCACCCCACCACACCACAGCACAGCGCATCACTTGTCGAATCGACACAACAAGAATAAAACGTACGATTATATTTGACAAGCGCCGGGTCGAGCTGAAGTGCTATTGTCATGTATCGCATTAGTTACTACGTCCTCGTCCTCGTCCTCGTCACTTCGCACCACAACAGACTATCCGTTTGTTGGCTGCGACGTGGACACGGGGATGGAGACGATACCTTCGACGTGGCCATGGCCGCCGGCCATACGGGTGAATGTGCGACGCATAGTTGTGGTGTTCTTGGAGGAGAAGTAGTGGGTGGAGGAAGTGGTTGCGAGCGCAGGGCAGAGTGTGGAGTCAATGAATCGAGGTCGGAAGTGTCACATGCTGAGATGCATCATTTGTTCGATTCGGCATTGGGCTGACATACGGGATTTGGAATAAGAGGAAATTAAGATGCAAGAGCACATAAGTGTGAATTGTTTAAAAGGTCATTACTTCGTTCACTGTCATAACTATATTCGTACATTGATCTTGCCCGTTCCGAATGCTTCTCGCTCTACCATTGCCAACGTTGCGCCATCATTGGATCGTCCGCTTATAGCGTGCTACATCGTTCAGTTGCATCACTCGCGACATGTAGATCCACCCAGCAACATGTTCAAAGATTGTATCTGCAAATCGAAGTGATCGAAGGCGGCATTGATCTCGTCAAGAAGACGATTCGTCTCGGTAGCGCTCGCAGGAGTTGTAACTTCTGCAGAGTTGACGAGAATAGGCACGAACGTGTCGTCTTGTACATCGCCTGCTTGGCTGAGACGAGGCTGTTGCGGTTTTGGCATAGCGGTGCACGGCAGAGTGTTGACAGGCGACAAGATCTGGGTCAGGATATCGTCCTTCCCTGACAATGTTCGCTCAGGGAGTACATCAAGGTGAGGTAGTTCATACACAGCCATAACAGCAGGCTGCTGGAAACTGTAACCAGTACCAGATGCATTCCAATGGCTTGAACCGAGATTCAGCATGGAGAAGTCGAGGCTGTTCCTTTGTGTTGTAGTGGATTGTTGGTTTAGCTGTTGCTGCTGTTGCTGAGAATCACTTGCACTGCTGTTCTGTCGTTGCTGCTCCTTGGCTTGTGTCTTCTGCTGAGATGGCTTTGCTGTGGATGTGGATGATGTCGAAGATGTAGCAGACGTCGTCGTAGGCTGTGCGAGAATGGTTGGGTCATTGCTCAGATCCTCTGCAAATGTTGCAAATGCAGGGTGACTCAGAAGAGAACGAGTGAGCTGGGTGAGTTGAGCAATCTGCTCAGCTTGGTGTCGGTTGCGCCTCTTGAGCTCATCACATTCTGCAACTTTGGTAGCGACTTCTCCTTCCAATTGTCCGATATATTCTGTTTGACATTAGTACATCATTACTCATTCGATGACGAGAGACGTACCTTTCCGTCTGGATCTGAAAGCACGAGCAGATACCTTATTCCGTAGCTGCCGACGTTCCTTGCTAGAGAGCTTCTTTCCCTCTTCACTTGCAAGTAATCTTTCATCTTCGTCCATGTCTTCTTCCTCCTTCTTTGATCTGCCCGATCGTGATGGCTCATCAGATGGTGAACCAGATTCTTCGTCGATGACGACCATGTTGTTATTGTTTCGCATCTGATCAAGCAATCGGGAGATCTTATTGTCCACACCAGCATCTGCCACACTGACCACCGAGTTTGCACGAGTGGCGGGCATCGATGCAGTCGACCCACCAATAGATGGACGATGTAATTGTGATAGCTGTTGTTGCTGCATGATTTCACGACCCATCTGCTGTTGTCTTTGTTGTCTGGCAGCAGCTTCTGCTTGAGCTTGTTGAGCTTGCTGTGTGTGCATTCCTGGGTAGAGACGTTGATGCTGAGCAGGTATGACAGGCATCTGCATGGGGGCTTGGGTGGTGACGGCGGATGCATCGGCAAAGCCAGTCGTGTTTCCATTGAAGAAGTAGGTTGAGTCTTGCTGCATCGGATCGAACTCTGTGTCGAAGTTGAATGTGCTATTGTTAAAGTCCATGAATGGCATCGGTTGTGTCGATGGCATCATGCTAAAATCCTCCATCTTAATCTCGGCATCTAGTGGTATTGATCCCATAGCCCCGGTGGGAAGCCCAGTAAGTTGTCTATATCTGGAGTACTCATGACTGGGTCCTGGGAAGGTTTGTCTGTTCTCAAAGCTGTCTGCACTGAACATTGATTGTGAGGGGTCGAGTGAGAATGTGGATGGGGATTGGAGGCCGGAGGGAGAGTGGAAGCCGTTATCGAAGTCGATAAAGTTCTCGAACTCGGTATCGAAAGGCGTGAAGGCCATGATGAAGAGCGGTCGATGAGAGAGACGGGAGCAGTGGCTGCCTTGCGAGATGAGGGCGAAAGGGGAGGCGGCTCGTCGGGATCAGCTGAGTGGCAACAACGAGAAAGTTGTCGTGTCGTTGAGCGACTGTATATAGCAGTCGGGGCCGGTCTTATACGAGGGAGATAAAGTCGATGTCTTGTTGGTGAATGAGTCTGTTGTTGAGAGATGAAAGATGAGACGAGAGCCAAAGGTGGACGACATGACTGCGCCTCGAATCAAGGTTGCTGCCTACGCATATCGGCACAATCCCAGTCCTGGCTCCGATTGGCTCGTCCAGAACCTTGGCGCAAATATCTCGGAGTCTTTTCTCCGATGTTTCAGACTGTCCGGCCGCGAGCTTCTATGCAAGCACAGCACTTTATATTGTACTTTATTCTTCTCGATGCCTAGCTCATATGCCCTTGTAAGATCTTATTCGAGTGCCTTACAGTGAATACCTCTTTCTGCTCTCACATTCACTGCAGCACATTCCTCCCGATATAACCCCGAGCAAATATCAAGACGCCAAGATGCCGTTGCTTTTACTCTTTTTATTCGGATATGCCGACAGCTTTCCATTCGGATATGCCGACAGGTAGACATATTTCGAGATGATTATGACAGCTCTCTCAAACGAGCGTGGCTTGGCTGTTTCACAACAGTGACAACACGGTTGTCGGACAAGTCCAGCTTACGTGGCTGTAGGCAGACTTTGCTCCTTGTTGAATTCGACCGAGTTTGGCAAGTGATCCAAGTGATCAAAGTGATCCTACCAAGAAGTTACTGGCTGTCATAGTGCAGTCTTCGACAATCTTCTCGTACACTTCACTTGCTTACCCTGCCCGTGCTTCGACCACGAGCAACAGTTTGAGCAGAAACAATACCAGGTCCTTCCAACTTCTTTTGTATGACAACCTATGTCTGAACTCATCGTCACATTGAGTGCTACTGTACTGCGTCAGATCATGCCTGTGACACATTCATCATGTGCGCGAGGCTATTAGTGAAATCTAGCCCCAACCACGTCAGCGAGGTTATAGCCTCACGCGGCTCAGCAGTGTAAGCTGATATCTTCATGACTTAAAGAGCACAACAGATGGAATCCGTTATATATCGCACACTTAGTGACTCTTCAGACATGTCATCCGAGACTACTCCATTGCTCTGGTCGGCTCCAAAAACAAATACCACCAAACCACCTTCCAGGACAGATGTGCACGCAGACTTCTGCGCTCTGGTCGGCGTGCCCGCATCGAGTGCCCCCAATACCAATCGAAAATGGCCAAGAAGCTCACTCTATGGTCGTGCCACAAATCAGCTGTTCCATCAGACCATAACCTACAACTTTACTGCGTCCCTAAATAACACCATGCTGCTCAGCCAGGTAGTGCTTGGCGCTGCCGTGACCGCCCTTGGGGCCAGCGCTAGTTCCCACCTTCTGATCACCATCATCGGTGCCCTTAACACTGTCATCGCCGGTCTCGTGGCGTACCTGAAAAGCCGGGGCCAACCAATGCGGGCACGAATGTACCGCGAAGATCTCGAGCGCGTCGTCGACGAGATTGAGAATGCGGAGGTCATGTTCTTGGGTATTTCCCTTGGCGTTTCGGGATATGATGATGCTGTGACAGAATATGATGTGACTGTCAGAAGCGAGGTCGCGCGGCTGACGAGATTGTATGATCGCGCAGTCGAGAACAATACGCGGAATAATCCTGATACATACGTGGCAGCAGGTGCTGATGTTATGGGTGCTGGCATAGGCAGGGCAAAGCAGCCAGTGGTGTCACAGGTACCTCCCCAGACACAAGACAGCACTGCAGCAGCTCCGTCGACGGTAGCAGCACCAGTCGTGGCGGCTGCACCCGTGGCAGACTCGAATCCGGATTCAAGCCCTGCGAGTGCCCCTCCAAAGAAAGCAGATGAGCTTCCAGTGCAAGCGCCTGCAGCAGCATCCGTCGTGGCAGCAGCACCCATAGGCTCGAATCCGGATGCCAGTCCTGCGAGTGCCCCCCCGAAGAAGGCAGAAGGTTCAAACCCTGCTCAGGATAAAGCACGCGTCAATAGTACAGTCGACCTCGCCGGCAAAGGACAACCTATCAATGGCACAACGGGAGACACGACCAGGTCGGGAAATCCGAATAGCTCGGCGAAGACGCACGGTGACGACTTTGATCATAGCACTACGCAAGTTGGACAGCAGGAGCGGAAACCTGGGACTGAAGGTGAGAAACGCCATGAAGCCATTACAGAAGTTGCTTGGTCGCCAGATAATGAACCAGCGATAGCTGAGCCGAGCGAAGCATCGACATCACAGCCTTGATCAACTCCCGATCATGCTGCCGCAGAGGATGCGAACAGTCCTAACGATGCGGCGAACGATGTGGCAGATACCAAGAACAAAGGGGACTCGGCAGCACATTGAAACGAAGAGATGACGGGACGATTTCCGCAGTCGGTGCTGCAAAGGTCAATGTAGACGGGCTCGCATGTTTAGAAAATCAATGGGAACATCTACTCAGCTGTAATAATTGACGTAGCGTGGTATTAGCAAATAAATCAGGAAATCTCCAACCAAATCTCCTCACGCAGTACTAAGTCAGACTCGTACTTAATCTGCCTGAAATATGCTAACGCGGCTCTGTCAGACATGCTCACCTTCAATCGTCCTAGTGTTCTCGTATTCCCGGCCTGTCTCCGGCCTCGACAACGACCAACGACGGCAAGGTCAACGGCAAAACCTTATACAACACCTTGACCCCCTGCTCAGTTCATAATACGTCCCTCGTATCGATCATGGTGCTGGACAATGAATACTACCACGTAGCTCATCGCTGACCGATGCGGGATGTCTTCTACCTGTCCCTTCAGAATGGCGTGCGTTCGCCCACGATGGAGCATGCCTCCGATACGAACCTCATGGCATTTAGGTTTGGAGCACAAGCATCGTCAAGAGTCTGGCTCTGCTCGCTTCTTCCCATGCCCGGCGCGTATTGAGCCTATGCTTCTCAAGCACCGAACACGAAAACTTGCAACCTCCAGCTGAAGTGTAGATCTGCTTAAGACGTGTGGAGTCCCCCACTCTTTAGGCGACATGCTTCGATGAGCTGAGCTGCACGGTCGCCCCTCCTCAAATGTGTATGTCAGCTTCATCTCTTGGACCTTGATCCATCCCAACGACATCTTCGATATCACAAATACCACCATGCAGCTTTCATCGCGGGCGGCAGGCGCCATTGCGCTGAACACTCTACTGGCTGCAATCATACTACCAATCGTACTAGCGAGACTCTGGACGAGGCGAGTGCTTCAGAAAACCTACGGGACTGAGGACATACTCATCTTCTTGGCGACGGTTAGTCCTGGCGCTGTCACTCACTTCGAATGTAGAGTGAGGCATCCTGTAATATGGCATTGTCGGTCTGCACACGGGCCACTGGGAACCGCAACATTTGCGAATTGAGCTGTGACTAGACCGCTTCATCAGTGTTGATTATGTTCTCCTCCAGATCAGAAGCTGACAATGATGGTCTCATAGTTTGCAACAATTGGCGCACTAGTTGGCTGTGTGCTTGGTACGTAGAACGACTGCCATGCTTTTCATCATCAAGCTGACCTGTCGTCCAGCAATCTGCCTCTTTCATTATGATGAACATACATGGGACTTGTCTGCACAGCAACTTGTACGAGCGGGCTGGGTACGTCCTGTCCCAATCGGGCGACGAGGAGAAGCTGATAAGCTGACGATCGGCTTCAGATTCTCTTCCTTGCGGAGCTAGTCTACATGATCCTCTCGGGTATGATCAAGATTGCGATTTTGCTATTCTATCGTCGCCTCGCACCTGCCAGCATTGGACGTGCATTTAGATGGGCACTTTATGTAGTGGTATGTCAAGTGTTCCTGTTCAGAACCATGAACCAGAAACATTCTGCTGACCCCGAGCCTCGCCAGATGGCGGAAGTCATTACCTACAAGTTCATCTACATCGTCGTGCTAGGCACGTCCTGCTTCCCAATACAAGCTATATGGCAAAAAGCCGATCCTGCATGGCGGACAACACACCCATACGTCTGCCACACTAACAGTGCACTCAACATCACCGCGGGCTCCAGCATCTCAGCGGTAGAAGATCTGGTCCTTGCTTTGCTCCCCGTCGTGCTGATTTGGAGGTTATCCGTGCCACTGCGCACCAAGATCGGCATCTGGGGTTTATTCTCCCTCAGTCTAGGCACGAGTGCGCTTGGTTTCGTCCGCGCCTACTTTATTTGGAGAGCATATTACCACGGCAACCACGACTATATTTACTGGCTCTACGTGAGTTGCCAACCACACCCACATCTCATCGACCTCAGCTAATACTATTCAAAGTGGACCTGGCTCCTCGCCATGCTAGAAGTCGCCTGCGGTCTCATCTGCTCTTCCATCCCAGCACTAAAGCCCTTCGTCGTCCACTTCGCCCTCAAAGATCGCTTCCGCAAGTTCTTGCACCAGCCCCGCAAGTCGGCATCCAAAGGAGCCGGCAACCAATCCACATACAGAAGTCAAAGTCGATTGTACAGTCGACCCTGTGTGGATATAGATTCTACAATGTTCGATGGCGCGACGAGTGTTGTATCCATGGCCGTTGTGATGAATGGACGCCAAGAACACAGAGCCTCAGATTTCCTGGATACGCTGAAATCTGTGGCGACGATAACGGAGGAGGAAGAGAGTAGACTTAGTGAGGAGAATGATTCTCTGGTTAGCTCTCCCGAACAAGCCACGGTAGAAGTCTACGGCAAGGATGATATGTGGATCAATGTACGCAGCTCTGTGACTGTGATCAGAGGTACTGCAGATGAGGTAGATGGGACATGAACTGCAAACCACGAACATCGTCAAATCCTCACGTAGTGCGTGCAGGAATCAAGCTGGCACTGAAGCCAATTCCAGCATCGCGCAACACAGCAACCTCGATCCTCAACAACCTAAGCCAGCAATTTGCAGCCATGATATCGGGACCCTCTCCTCGAGGAATGACCACATGTCCCGCCATCTCATCGAGCAACAGCACACTCGGTCAAGCGTCGCACAAGCTGCTATCACAAGCATCCACCAGAGCCACCAATACGTGCCTGGACTGGAACACACGCCCAGCTGAGACCTGTCAATCGTTGCGATCACTTGTAAGCCTTAGAGACAAGTTGCTTGATCGTCCTCGTGCTGATCTACGGAAAGCGATCAGGAAGACAGCTTTTACCTCAACAGCACAAATCGTACTCTCTACACAAACTTGACTGAGTGTTGTGATGGGCGAGAAGTGGGGCAAACAGCGGCACTGATTCTGACGGGTCGGCCAGAGGAAAGGAGAACTACTGTTACGACTACGGTCACTCACCCCGGCGCAAAGTCGCAAGGCACTTCTGCTTCGCATGAAGTATGCGCAATGATATTGTGAACAGGTGGTGGGAGAGTGGAGAATGTATCGCTGAAGCGGGTGGATGAGGCACAGAAGCCGGGTGATAGCTGGGAGGAGGAGCCACACAGACGCGGAGGTGCACGGTGAATGAAGATCCGAAAGGTATCCTTGGCGTACACGAGAACAGCTGGACAGTGAGCTCTGATAGTCCAGTCGTGAGCATGGCCAGGAGATGCATGTCAGGGTTACCCTATGCTTGGAAATATATACTACTGCGCGAGACAACACAGTGGAATACCATATATCACATCTTGGTGGCGCATCCCCCGCAGGTCATTCAAGGGCAGCGAAATGGACATCAACCTCATTGCTGCTCGATGCGTATGTTCTCAAGCTTCTACCTTCTTGGCTTTGCTCTACCGGGATCCTTCCTTGCGTGGCGGTCATGCCCGAGGTGTTGTCTTGATCGACAGGATCATACTCACCGCGGCACCAGGCAGTATGGGCATTAGCACGAGCGTCAGCATCAGCGTCAGCATCAGCATCAGCATAAGCATTAGCACGAAGTAACGAGGAAAGATCCAGCGAGGGGGCAGCAGCTTGTGATAAGCCTGAGGATGGGAGATCAGTCAGCATGAGCATAAATAGCAATATGGGTGGTACGAAGCGCTAGCAGCAGGACAGGACATGACAGCATAGTATACAGGTCGTGGAGGAAGCGTCAAGCAGAGGTACTTCCATCGAGAAACCACTGGAGGCAGCGGAGGTGGGATCTGCATCCTGAATGGAATCCGTAGAATGACAGCTGACAGCTATAAACGTGGAAGCAATACTCTCGGAACAGATAGCCAACTTGGCCACCTCGATCATTGCTCCACACCCCACCAGGATTTGACTACATACCAATTACATACCGATTACATACCAACATCCCTCCTCTCCCTCCCCTCCACCGCCTCCTTCACCCTCTGCGTATCTCCCCTGTCCCTGGCCTCCTGAATCCTCTTCTCCCTCAACCACTTCTTCCTCTTCGGATCCTCCCAATCGATCGGATTGCCCAACACCTTCTCCGCCCTCTTGTTACTCTCCTTGATCCTCGCCAACTCGGCATGCACATCCACCCCTCTAGCCTCAGCCTCCTTCCACCGCTTATCCTTGAGCCATTGCTTCCGCTTCGGTTCCTCCCAGTCAATCGGATTGCCAAGGACGTCCGCCCGCTCTTTTTTCGTATTGAGGATCCGCTTCTTGGTGGCTTCGACGTCGATCCCGTTTGCGGCCGCGTCGGCGAGACGTTGTTGCTTGAGCTTCTTGCCCTCTTTGTGCTCGGGGTCCCAGGAGAGCATGTTTTTGACGTCCCAGCTGAGGGGGATGGAGTCCTTGATTAGGCCGGAGTCGCCGCCGCCTTCTGGGGAGTCTTCGTACCAGCTAAGGGGCTTGGCGACGTCCCAGCTGCGTACGAGGTTAAAGTTCTGCTCGTAAAGAGAAATTGGTCGGAGGAAGGGCTCACCTCAATGGTATTGAGTTTTTGATCACGCCGCTGTCGCCCCCACCTTCTGGATGCATGACGTTCCAGCTGAGGGGGTTGGCGACGTCCCAACTTAGTGGAATGGAGTCTTTGATGAGTCCGCTGTCGCCTCCACCGCCGGGGTATTCCTCGTACCAGCTGAAAGGCTTAGCGACATCCCAGCTCAGTGGTATAGAGTCCTTGATCAGTCCGCTATCACCTCCACCTTCGGGGTATTGCTGGTTCCACGATAGTGGCTGTGACACGTCCCAACTCAAAGGTATTGAATTCTTGATTAACCCTGAATCTCCCCCTCCTTCTGGATGTTCTCTGTTCCAAGATAGTGGCTCTGCGGGATCCCAGCTCAAAGGCTGCCGTGTATCCCAGTCGAGAGGTATTGGAGGATCGATCATTGGTGCGGGGAGTCTGGTAATGGAGCGGGAGTGGTCGACTTCCTCCCATTTTGGTGGTCTGCCTTCAGGCATGGTGTGAGGAGTTATGGAAGGTTGTACTGAGGATTGTGGTGTGATGTGAATAGTATTCTGAGGGTAGTGCTGAAGAGCTTCTCCTGGATGTAGCTAAGGCGGGATGTAGCAGACAAGGATGAGGTGAGAACCCTTGTGAGGGGCACTATGGCCAAGTCTGAGCAGCATGGTGGGCTTGTGAATGAATTACATTGAGGCTGGGCGAGAGTCATTCGAGAAGCTGGAAAGTTGGCAGAGAAGTCGGGGTCGGCACTTCCTGCGTAAACGAATAATGATCGTCAGGGCACGGACATTGCGGGGTAGAGTTGCAGGGTCTCTACCTCAGAGGTATCTCATCTCTCAACCTCATCTCTCATTCTCTCATCTCTCGTCTAATTCTCGACACATCATCAACTTCACCATCCGTATCACCATCACCATCATTACTTGTAGCATCGCGATTTGCTATCTGGCTCACTCGCTTCTCCAATCGATCATTCATTCACTCGCACCACATTCGTGCCACCTCGTGGACATCCTTGCCCACAACTATCGCTCAGTTATAAGCTGTGACCATCATTCACCAGTGCCATACTTGTCTTGCTTCATTGTACGATTGACCTGACTTGGTATCAAGTCATTAACAGTTCAACATGACATCATTCTACATGGTTGAAGCGGTGTCGAACCTCAAAATCACGTCTTCTACGTCAGCTCTCTTACAGCATCGGAACAGCGTTCACTTTCGTTTCTTTGATCTGCCGCGAGAATTGCGGGACTTGGTCTGTTTTTGTGAGGGCGAACGTGCTGCATATTCAGTCATGTTGATAACCCACATAGGTCTATTTCCATTCATTTGATATTGACCATGACAGCCTTGGTGCATGGATGAGGCTCTTCTTGGTTGGACGACAATTTTCAGATGAAGCCCGCCTGATACTGTGTGAGAACTATATGTTCACCCAAGTCGGCCTTCCTTGGGACTTGGACTCATGGCCTGAAGATTTCCATGTCCGGGGGGCTGTTCGATATGAAAAGAGGACCACTGATCTGCTGGCACCGTCCTATTGTACCTTACAGATACACATCGACTCTTCGCGGGCACCCAAAAGCTTTTTGATGCTCGTCGGGCACCAACAGCTTACATACTTTTGCAATTGGTGCGCACTTACACTGTGTTCGCCGGATATAGTTACACACCAGGATCTTTTCTTCCGAGACTTTGAGCACACTTTATACTATTATCAAGTCCAGCCACCAATCTCAAGGAAGCCTAGGTGGAAAAAGAAAATATTGATCCTGATTGGATCTCTCTGGTTTGGCTTTACGTTCGTGGAACTTGAAGGATTTGGTGACGAAACAGCTAGTGCCCTTCAAGCGATTCGCGACTACCCTTGGACATCATATGATGATTTCCTCAATACAGTCCATGTTTGCCACAATGAGAGCGTCCAGCTTCGCGACCAAGGGGCACTAGATAGAGGTCTCGTCAAATCTGAAGAAGCATGCTATTTGATTGAGGCAATTGAGGTAGCACGACACTGCCAGTCTGCCGACACCACATGGGTGGGCGACATGTGCTCTAGCCGACGAGCAGCAGAACTTAGCAGACTCCGTATGCTGCTTACAGAATACCACACAGTAGCTCTTTCGCGGGTGTTGGTCCGTAACGTGCAGGAGCTATGTTCCTCACAGCGTGATGAAGGTCTGTACCAAACAACACTTCGCCTTGCACAGCACGCTTTGCTCAGTGCCACAGAAGCATGGTACTACTCGGTGCGGAATGAAGGACTCGTCAAAATCGGCGCCCAACGAGATCTCTGCATGACCTCTGTCTCAGCTTGCATCATATTGCTCGAATCTGCCCTTGGCATGAAACTTTGGGCAAAGGGGATGAGCTCGAGTTTGTTCACCATCGAAGAAGAGATGGGTCCGCATAGAAGTGGGGCTGCATTATCCGAACTCCATGGTATGATGAGTACAATTCGGGCACGCTACGGAGAGTGCAAGCTTGAGCTCAGGATCAAGAAGTTCGACATCTTGGAGGCCGATGCGGAAAGACCTGAAGAGGAAGAGGTGGATGATTGGGATCCCCATACCGTCTCCTCTCCAATAAACAGCTTCTCTTCTGTTCAGTGATCAAGTAGATCAAGCAAGTACAGCAAACGATACAGATGGAGACAGATGAGGCGGACGGTGAAGAGCCTGCAAACGAAGCAGATGGCGTTGTTGAAGCCAATTGAGAGGACAATCTAGAGTAGTGCCGAATTTCTTGAACGAGTCAATCCGCTTCCCTCGCCATACCCTTGATCTGCCCGTGATATCGCGTATCATGCGTCTTTCAAGGACTTCAACGCTTCGGGAACTCGACAATCATTCGTTCTTCACAGTAAGTCATGCGACACCGCCCTTGCCTTCTCGTCACTGATACACCCCGCCAATGGTAGATCATCAACATGCTCAGCTCAATCTTGCTAGCCTCGGCATCTACGGCCCTCTTGAGCTGAGCCTTGATGACACCAGGGTGTCCAACATTCATGACAACCATGACCAGAAACATGAGAAGGGCATCAAAGATATAGAGCCAGAACTCGTGGCGCAGGAGTGTTCTGTTGAGGTCTGTCAGCTTTTGTAAAGAGTGTTCCTACTCTCACACAGGAGTTAAGTCTCAACAGAATCCTTTCAGCACTAGAACGACTTACCAGCGAGGGTTGCTAGCAGCTTGCATTCCTCCGTTGGAAGCCTGCAACAGAAAGGCGAAGCAGTCTTCAGTCACAAAGATGCCTGCATGCCCATGGTGGTCACTATAGCGTCTCGACGGCACTCTCCAGGCAAACTCACGACTGATCCACCTCGACGGCAAGACGCAGTACTTCTCGGCCCCAGTCAGCACGACCACCCTCCGCAAGCTCATGTACACCGTCGCCGCGAAGAAGGCCGGCGCGATCAGCAGCAAGATGCTCTGGAGGATGAAGTAGTTTAAGTTTCAGATATCTTTGGTGCAAAGGGCACGGCCGATATAGCCAATCGTCTCATGAGGCCGCCGACGATGAAAGGCACGAAGAACCAAGACCGGAAGCGGACCATTTGGTAGATGTGGACCGAGGTGGTGAGAAGGAAGAGGATGATGAAGACGATGGCGCCGGCGAGGGTAGGCTCGTAGCGGAAGGG
>Ga0058698_10000565_pt1 | contig 19961 bp, 15 predicted proteins | sample AgamicAsSfe_FD_67288 | JGI IMG/M metagenome (GOLD analysis project Ga0058698, IMG submission 67288) | Agave microbial communities from Guanajuato, Mexico - As.Sf.e | ecosystem: Host-associated > Plants > Phyllosphere > Phylloplane/Leaf | place: Guanajuato, Mexico | collected 2012-05-30
CTACTAAAATATTTTATAAAGTTAATTAGAGTTTAGGAGTATAGTAATAGCTATATTAGAGTTAAAAGTTTTTGTATCTATATATCTAAACGTAGTTAACACTGGACAGTAGTATAATAATATTATTAATAATTGTTTCTATAAAAAGAGGTATTAGACTATAGTTTTAGTAATACTAGTAGGTAGAGAACTAGATTTTAAGGTAGTAATAGAATATACGTTCTAATATGTAACACTATACTCTTAGAAATCTTTTTTCTTAGTATATTATATACAGCCTTATTAACGCTACTAAACTTATAGATATCTAAGAAGATTGCTTTTAATACGCTAAGGCAGGGGTGACAAGACTAAGCTTGTCTGCTAGCGAAAGAGTGCATCTTAAAGGAAGTAGCACTAACTATGCAGTGCATTCAGAGAGTCATCAATCGCTTATCCGATTGTGTACGCATTTCTGATGTCATAAGCGTTCAAACGAATAGGGTTTTTGCGGTCTCGGAATTCGTTCTGCGCCTATCTTCAGATGCAACAAGCAGTTTAATTCTTCACATCGGCATTGGACTAATACCAGATAGCTAGGTATTCCCACCGATCACGACCGGTATGTAAGATCATCTCGACACGTAGCTGCCAGCACTAAGCTTGTTCTCAACCCTGATTCGGAAGTCGAGCGCCTTTGTCGAGATATTCCTCCCAATAGCTTTTCTGACCTGCGTATTAACGCTGAACGCCACTGGCGAAACGATCCATAGACAATTGTCTCGCGGTGCGAGACTCTAGAGCACTTGTGGCTATAATCAACATCACACAAGTACTGGAGAAACTGCTCAATCATATTGTTGAATGCAACTGCGATAGTCCTTTGCACGACGTCTCCGTAGCACGCTCGGAACGATGGCAAAATGTTGCCGTAAACCAACTTTTCAGATGCGGCAAACCAGGAGCGCCTAAATCTTCCGTCTTCATTAGAGATATAGACAAGATCATAATTGATGTAGCCGGCGAAGGTGCGTGCCGTGTCTACACTGCGGGTCTTCTTTCCTGCCGGAAGCTAGCGATTTGCAAAGACTGTGTTTCCTGTGCACTCCAAGCGACAAGAGCAAAGGGAAAGAATGTCAATGCGCAAAGTAAAGCCCTTGTTGTAAGGTGATACAGAGTAGACCACTTAAAAAGCTGTAGAGTTACAGATTCAAGCTGTTCACGAGTAGTAAGAGTCTTAGGTCATCTATTGTACTTTATCTAACCGTTGCTTCAAGGGGCAAAGTGTCATGTTAAGCAGCAGCGTAGTTCGTGGCCTCTATTTTGTGGCGACGATAAGACAACCAACTATAAAGTGGTGGTGTAGTAAGGTTTGAATAGACAGTGATAGATGGCAAAGAGCATAGTCGAACCGCACAAGTTACAGGGTTGCTACAAACGTTCGCACGAGTTAGTGTTACAAAGAGATAGTAACACAGATTCACTACTACTCAACTATTACAGTATATAGCCTAGCTATATCGTAAAGGTTGAATGATATCAAGCTTCAGAAAGTAGTATCAAAGCCAGTCCTAGCACTCAGTCTACTCTAGACTAATTACATCTAGCACAATAGATATGTAAATTCTAGTTTTCACGTACGAAGTCGACCTTTGGGCTTATAGGAACCATCTCGACAAGATAGCCATCCGGATCTCTTACAAACGCTAATTCTGCACAAGCGTCCCACAGCAGCTTGTCTTGTCCTTTATCAATTGGTTCGCATCCCAGGAACGACGCAGCGACCTCTGAGGTATCAGCTGCACTAGCTTCTTTGACAATGTTAACGTTATACTTCTTAAACGATCCATAGCCGCATCCATGTCGGGAACAGTGATACATAGCTTGACCAATGATGAATTGAAACCATAGCTAGTCGCTGCCGTGGTGCCTTTCGCGCTCGGTAAGGATTGAAAATGAGCTCAAGCCTTTAGGGTGGGTTTCGTAGTGTTTAGTCATACCTTTGCTAAGACAAGTTCCAACACGCCCTCCCGTGCGAGGACAGGAACGCTCGGGTCTGCTGAGTCCGCATATCTAAGAAGCACAATTGTAACCGTGTCCAGGTCCATGCGAGATAGTTCTTTCATTGCAAATTTGTCGGAGTAGAAATCAATTGACTTGTCAAGATCTGCCACTCGAAAACCGACGTGGTTGAAATCAAAACCCTTAGTAGGTTGCCTGAATGCCATCTTTTGCGGATTTGATTAACGTGCAACGAATGTTTTATTTGTTTGCTAGACTGAACTATTTTGATATTGTTTTTATATTGTATCCAGAATCGACTTTCGTCCGTCCTACTCCTTTTATCACTAATACTCGACAAGCATTCAGTTCTGGTACCTACCAAACACCAAATGCACGAATGGATACCTGCAAGAAGCTCAGATAACATGACTCCAGATCGCTAGACTAGGTATGTTAGCGCCGGCAGGAGGTTCACTCCGCTCCCGTTAAAAGCTCTCACTCCACTTCCGTTAGCTCCTAGATTATGAACGTATGAGAGTCATACTCTTTATCCTTAAGTTTGTAATATTCTCATTCTCTTGTACATATGAATAGCCCTTATCTTGTTCTCACTATCGAAAGGGCGTCCGCATTGAGTTTCTCGAAATGAATGTTCTGGCCATCATGTACTTGGAACACCCGGTCGGCAACAGAAGATTAGTCGACCCTGTAACAATAACAAGCAACCGCTTTGTCAGAGGCGCAAGACCTGGTGTAACTGAACGGGAAAGACTAGTAGATTTTGGCGCGAAAGCATCGCATTTCTTCATATCGCATCAGTACTGCAGTAAAGATTGGTAAGCCGTAGTCTTGTCTAGCGTAAGCAGAGCTCAAGCCATGACCAAGACCATGACTAGCAACTCTCTTTCGAGGTGACTCAGCCCCGGATTGTGATATCAGAAGGTTACAGTGAGGTCGTAAGCATTATTCATTTCTATGTTTCATGTCGTAACTTTTCTGTCGGAGGAGACGCAGCCAGATGAAAAGTTCTATACCTCCTTCTTGGGAACACCACCAGGCAGAGTCTGTACCTTCTCCTGGAATAGCTTCTCTGCGCCTTGCCAGACTGGCGTGGTCGATCGGTCCTTGAGGGCCATCAGGCTGGGCAGCAGAGCATTGCTGAAAGCCTCTGATGATTCGCGGGGTAGGGCAGACGGAAGGTGGTCGATGGAGATGACGGACAGCTTGGGACCATTACCCTCGACAGAGACGTCAACTGTGGGCTTGTCAAAGGTAGTGTTGATATCGTAGATGGGAATAGGGTTGTGGGGGTTGGTGGTGTCACATGAAACATCGCAGACGACGCTGAGTCTGCGGTCTGGTGACTTGAGGCTCTCCTTGTTGACAAAGGGTGGAATGGGCTTGGAGAGGTAGATGCAGTTGACGAAGATGTCCGACTCGACAATCTCTGGGTAAGGACCGTCACGCTCCTTGGTCTCAGCCAGATCCCACTTCTTAATCTCGGGGCAGCCGATCTTCTCGAGCAGGTCGACAGCACCAGAACCACATCGTCCAAGGGCGCCTAGTACCAGACTAGTGGGCTTGTGACCAGCAACCTTCTCGCCGGCTGCGACATCCTCCTTCAGCTGGGTGATCAACTCGCTCTCGTTGTTGTAGTATCCGCGGCCTTCGGTGAAGGTTTCGAGACCTGGCAGAGGTTCGCCGTTGGGGTGGGTGAGCTGCCATGCCCATGTCTGACAGAAGTTAGTATGGGGGTAACAGCATGGTTCCTTCCTGGACGTACCTTGATGGCTAGAGCGGCTCCAACGAAACCGGCGTGGTAACCAAAGGCAGCAACGCGCCTGCCTGACTCATCCTGCAAAAACTCGAGGTCATACAGGGTGCCTCCTCCGCGGGGGAACCTGGCCAAGACCTTCTCCCAGCCGCCCTGCTGCTTGTAGCAGTGTGCAAAGTGTACAAAAGTTTGCTCGAGGGGGAATTCGTCTTCGGGAAGTTCCTTCAAACCGATGATGATGCGGTTGTCCTTGGGCGCGTTCTTGTATGCGCCCTCCTCGATGAGGGTTGCGCCTGCCTGTTCGAACTCCTCGTCTTTGAAGATGCGGGCATAGTTGGGGTCTTTGGGTGAGCGCTCGACAAGCACGGGGTAGCCAGCATCGAGCAGCTTCTTGGCGGTGGTGGGAGTGAGGCTGCGGGCATTGGTGAGTAATGTACATGCGCGGAGTTTATGTGTATACCTACCACGAGCGATGCTCGAGAGGTTTGGCCTCTGCGCGGGCATGGAGTGTGGGGAAGGACATTGTGTGCAACGGGCAATTGGAAGCGTGTCTTGTCGGTTCAGGACTGAAGGAGAAATTCAAGATAGATATTTGTTTGCTTCTTGCAGTGCTGGAGAGTCTAACGGAGATCGGAGTATTGACAATGGTCGGCGCGGACTGAAGCAGCCCACGATGACTCCATGGCCAATTTGGCCGGAGGCTCCAAAATCGAGCTCCGAGAACGGCGCTACTGCAGGGCTGCTGCCGTTGATGCTAGCCATTCAGCGGCGCCGCGATGACATAGCCAGATGTGAGCCGTCTGGGTCTTGGGGCGGGTGCAGCAGCAGGACATTAGTGGGGCACGTGCATTGCTCCATGGGCGCTGGGCCGACATTGGAAGCTAGGTAGGATTCTCTGCCGGCGTTGAAAATGACCTGCTGCTACACGACGTCCATGCTTTTCTCTCGCCCATCCTGCCTCGGGAGCGCTATGCTTCACGCTGAGAAAAGCTCGCTGTGCCTGTGCCTGTGCCGTCCCCCATAGCCGCCTGCTGCTGTCCATAGCACGGCCATCACCCTCACTCCGATTCGCTGCCTTGTCTGTCGCACAGCATGGCTTCACATTCGCGCGACTCCTCAAATGCGAGTGCCCGCCACGCCCACGCTCCTTCGACGCCCAGCCAGCTTCGCCAGGCCCATGTGCCCTCGGACAGGTCCAGCTCGCCCGAGGAAACCATGCATCCCCGCCGCTACTACGACGACGACGAGCCCCAGCCCTCCAGCAGCCAAGCCCCCCACGACCTCGACTTCTCCGCCCAAGGCATTCAGCCTTCGACAGATGCCACGTCAATCCACTCAACCCACGAGAACGTCGCTGCCCCGGGCGGCATCATCGAGATCGATCTCGAGCCCACGGCGCGCACCCGGCTGCTGAACCAGCAGAACTTGGAAGGCTTCAACCGGGGTGATGCGAGGCCGTCGGCGCATCGCAACTACGGCAGCTTTGCGGGCAGCATACACTCGGAACAGAGCTTTGGTGGCGCCTTCCCGGGCATACAGGAGACGCCAGAGGATAGCGAGCCAGACGAGGCGCATGCGCTGCTGGGCGACGCCTTTGCCGACGGCGTCCTGAACAAGAAGAACGGGCAGAAGATGAGCACAACGCGGTGGCTCGCCGAGCGCCATGGTATCAAGGATAAGCGCATGATGTACCTCAAGTACTACATCCCCGTCCTCAACTGGACGCAGCAGTACAAGTGGCGCTACTTCAAGGGCGATCTTGTCGCAGCCATCACCATGGCCTCCTTCTACATTCCTATGGCGCTCTCGTACGCCTCGAACCTCGCCCACTTGCCGCCCGTCCATGGTCTCTACAGCTTCGCCCTGAACCCCCTCATATACGCTGTCCTAGGTACCTGTCCGCAGATGATTGTGGGTCCTGAAGCGCCTGGCTCGCTTCTAATTGGCGAAATCGTGCGTGAAAACATCAAGAAGGGAACCACCGGCGACAACGACGGCAGGCGTAATGCTGAGATTGCTGGCATTGTGACGTGCATGGCTGGTGCTTTCATTCTCATCGCAGGCTTCTTTAGACTTGGCTTCCTGGACAACGTTTTGAGCCGGCCCTTTCTGCGAGGCTTCATCAGCGCTATTGGTGTTGTCATTTTCGTGGATCAGCTCATTCCTCAAATGGGGCTTGCCAGACTGGCTGCTGACCAGGTGTCGCACGGTAGCTGCGTGGACAAGGTCGTTTTCCTCTTCCGCAATATCGGTCGTGCACATGGGCTCACGTGTGCCATGTCCTTTACGGCCTTTTTCATCATCATGTTCTTCAGGTGCGTTCCAAAGTGTCGTCTTTATTCCACCTCAACTGACAAATATGCAGAGAGTTCAAGAAGCGTTTGCAGCCACGATACCCAAATGTCGCATATATCCCCGATCGTTTCGTCGTTGTCGTACTATCTGCTCTGCTTACCTGGAGATACCGTCTAGACCAACAGGGGCTCGCCGTTCTTGGAGACGTAAACTCCAGCGCCAAGATATTCTCCATCCACTTTCCCTTTGAGACGTCGCATCTCAAATACGTATCAGACGCCATCAACACCGCATTGATCATTGCTATGCTTGGTTTCTTCGAGTCTTCGGTTGCCGCCAAGTCCTTGGGTAGTGGTGACCTGAACAAGGATGGTGTTCAGATGCCCCTGAGTGCGAACCGGGAGCTCATCGCCCTGGGAACAGCAAACATCACTGGCGGATTGTTCATGGCACTCCCGGCCTTCGGTGGCTATGGCCGTTCCAAGGTTAACGCATCCACGGGTGGGTTGACTCCTATGAGTTCAGTGCTGCTGTCAATCATCACCATCCTGTGCACTGTCTTCATGCTACCATACTTCTACTACCTGCCCAAAGGCGTTCTTTGCGCCATGGTCTCCGTTGTAGCATATTCGCTTGTCGAAGAAGCACCGCATGATGTCAAGTTCTTCCTCAAGATTCGAGGCTGGTCGGAGCTCATCCTTATGGGTCTTATTTTCTTCATCACCATCATCTGGGACCTGAAGCGGGGTATCGGAGTGGGTATTGGTCTTTCCATCCTACGCTTGATACGTCATTCAGTGCGTCCGCGCATCCAAATCTTGGGTCGTGTGCCAGGAACTACGAACCAATTTTCTAATGCCGAAAATCACTCAGGAGATGTTGAGTTCATTGAAGGGTGTCTCATCGTCAAGATACCAGAACCCCTGACCTTCGCCAATACAGGAAATCTCAAGACCCGTCTCCGCCGCCTCGAGGACCACGGTACTGACAAGGCGCATCCTGCTCTCCCCCGTGTTCGCCGCGCAGAGCACAACAAGAACATCATCTTCGATGTACATGGCGTCACATCGCTCGACGGTGCTGGAGCTCAGGTCCTGGCTGAGATTGTCGAGTCATACAGAAGCAGGGAAGTCAGAGTCTTCTTCTGTAGAGTTCCAAAAGAGTCTAGTCCAGTCTATCAACTGTTCGACAAGAGCGGTATTGTTGAGATGTGCGGCGGTCCAAGGCATTTTGTACAGAGCGTTGAGGAGGCACTTCGCATGACGGAACTAGAGCGATTGACAGAGGAATTTGCCAGCTCCGCAGAAGGGTCGAGAGCTGCATCCAGTCGAGCTTAAGTCTTCCGATGCATTTATCTTTTGTCCTATGAGCGATGGGAATGAGCGTGTTAGCACTGCATCTGATGTTATGGGCGTATTGCATTAGCGATTTGCTACGATTAGACTTGGTATATGTTATTTGAGCATGATTTGGCGTTCTGGTATAGTTATGACACTTGGTGTCAATTACGAAAAGCATGTCTATTCAAGTACCATCGTCCCAAGTTCCCGGTATATTCGACACCCCTCAGGCGTCCCAAAAAATGAGAAAGCATAGCAACTTTGCCGAACATTGCTCCGAACCCGGACCGTCGGTATTACATCTATTTCCGTATGTGCAAGCGCTCGGTACGTCGCGCATGCGATCCATTTCTCCGTTCTCAACATCGTGCCTATGTCGCAATGGAGCGAAGTCGGCTACTAAGTGCACCCGGTTTCTTTTCGAAATCATGGCGGTCTCGCCTTACCTTGATCACAGTTCCGGCCGTGGTCTTGGAAAGATTCCAGATTCTAGATTCCGAATGCGACGTCTCGGGTTCCCCAGGTGCGGGGATAAGTCGGTGTGGAGCAGACATCGCTCGTGCCACTCGCCTAGAACGGTGCCATTTTTCTTCTACGCTATACTGTGCAGACAATGCTCGCGTCACGACGGACACGCAATGCCAGCGAAGCGTACTTTGAACAGTCATCCATAGCATGAACGTTGAACAACACTTCAAACCTTATGTGCTTGCATTATTCTGGCCTCTGGAACGTCCAGCACATCTAAGAAGCAACACCGTTGGACCCTTGGCAGCCCAAGCCTTTGACGTCGACCAAGCTTTTCGGCGGCCTTCAGCAAAGCTTTTCTATGCCGTGGCTTCCTAGCCAAGCGACGCTTATCACCTCTTGACCACTCTTAGCACGCAGTAGCCCCTGTCGTATCGCGCCCCCATGTCGCGTGCTAACCCTCCAAGGATCGTGTTGCCGCCCTCCGCAAGGGTACTATTGGACATCAAAGGCATATGCGGGGTTGCGGGGACGTCATGAGGATGTTGAGGATGCATTCACGGGTGGTCGCATTGGTTGTCAGTAAGCACGCATTCGGCAAGTCGGACGATGATCGGATGCATGCCTGAGGTGATTAAAGAGAGCATGGTGCCCGCAAAAGGCCTTATCTGTTTGACTTCCTGCTAACCATTCTGTAGGAGGCGACGATCTGTTTCGCTCCGCCTCGTTTTCCTGAGCAGTCCGATATCGTCCATTACCACCATGTCGGACGAGAAATACGACACTACTGAGCAGCGTGAGTACGCGCCGCCGGCTCCAAAGATGACGGCTGGTCGCTACATCGCCACGCGTATTCCAACTCTCAAGCCTGCTCACGATAAAGTCGCCAACCCGATCGCCCTACTGCGCTTGCTGAATCTGCAACAATGGCTCTTCTTTCTGGTCGCGTTCTTCGCCTGGACCTGGGATGCCTTTGACTTTTTCACCGTGTCTCTCACTGTCACGGATCTTGCCGAAACATTCGGAAAGACCAAGGCCGACATCACTTGGGGTATCACGCTGGTGCTCATGTTGCGCAGTGTGGGTAGTATCATCTTTGGTCTGGCGGCGGATCGCTATGGCAGAAAATGGCCTTTCATCGTCAATAATGTGCTCTTTATCATCCTCGAGCTTGGTACCGGATTTTGCTCCACCTACAATGAGTTCCTAGGAGTGAGAGCTCTGTTCGGCATTGCCATGGGTGGATTGTATGGTAACGCTGCTGCGACTGGTACATATCATCTCCCTCGTTCGAACCGTCTAGTCGACTAACACAACTGCAGCTCTTGAAGACTGTCCTGAACAAGCTCGTGGTATCATTTCCGGGATGCTACAGCAAGGATATGCGTTTGGCTACTTGCTTGCCACTGTCTTTGCCCGCGCCTTCGTAGATACCGTCGGTCACGAATGGAGACCACTATTCTGGTTTGGTGCCGGCCCGCCAGTCCTAATCATCATCTTCCGACTCTGTCTCCCCGAGACACAAGCATACCTCGAGCGCAAGCGAATCCGCGAGGAACAACCCAACGCCGCCAAAGTGTTCGCCCAGGAAGGCAAGGTCGCACTAAAGCGCCATTGGCTTCTACTTGTTTATCTTGTGTTGCTGATGGCGGGTTTCAACTTCATGTCTCATGGAAGTCAGGACCTTTACCCGACAATGCTGAGCAACCAATACAACTTCTCAGCCAATAGGGTTACCGTCACACAAGTAGTCGCCAACCTTGGCGCTATGACTGGTGGCACCGTCATCGGATATAGTTCGTCTATCTTCGGTCGTCGCATCAGCATAATTGTCATGTGTGTTATTGGCGGCGCTCTGCTCTACCCCTACACATTCACCTCTAGCAACGCTGTCATTGCAGCAGCCTTCTTCCAACAGTTCTGTGTCCAGGGCGCTTGGGGTGTCATTCCCATCCACCTAATGGAGCTGTCCCCAGGATCATTTCGAACGTTCGTTGTCGGTACATCATATCAACTTGGTAACCTTGCGTCCTCTGCTTCATCGACCATCGAAGCGACGATTGGTGAAAGATTTCCACTTCCGCCCAAGGGCCATACGAGCCGCTACAAGTATGGTCTGGTGATCTGCATCTTCATGGGCTGTGTGTATGCGTACGTCATCTTGCTCACGGCATTGGGTCCGGAATACAGAGGAAGGAACTTTGACGTGGCCGCTGATGAAGATATGGCGGTTGTGACGGGGGCAGACGAGGGCAAGTATGTTGCGAGACAGGACAGCGACGTGGAGACCAGAGGACATGTGTAGAATTCGCGTATCATAGTTTGCAGCCTCGCAGGTTGATCATCGAGTTCAAACAGAGAAGATACGATGCCCATAATGTCTCGGAGATATTGTAGACCTCCAACCCGGTTTTGTGTGTTCGTGTAAGAGCGGCATCGACACCCGGCACTGGCAAGCTCGGTTGGCCTGCATGCCGAGTTTACCATATAGAGAATCAACTTCTGCCTTTGTAAGCGTGTGATCGTCTCTCATAAAATGTAAAGTGCCAGATCCATGGCGATGACGTGGGTAATTTGGACATTTTAAGCAAGCTTAGTGCTGCTATTGGTCGCAATCCAGATCGGAAGTGGCATCCGTCTCTAGCGTTGTGCTACTGGTAGCAGCCTCACACCAAATATATTGTGTTCATCTTTCGCAATCTATGCAACACTTGGCTTCATCCAGTACATTTTCGTTTACCATCATCTCGCGCTCAACATTCGGGTCTTTCGTGATGTTAACGGCTCCTTCGACTTTATTGCCGGTGGGTATCTCGTAGCGAATGAGCAAGCCCATGGCGCACGACAAAGTATATATCTCGCTCGGGAGTGATCGATATGCCGGTACCAACTGCATATCCATTGCATCTCATTTTGACGATCAGCCAAAGTTCTTGCCAAGATGAAAACATCCGTCGTTATACTCGCCGCCGCTTCTTTGGCCAGCGCTCACTGTACGCTTTGTTGCACTACGTTTGTTCTATCAGCCGAAGCTAACTACTCGAAGACACGCTCCCAAGTCTCAACGGCGACGCAGCCTGGTCTCATGTCCGCCAAGCCAAGAACTGGCAAGACAATGGATTCGTTGGTGATGTGACCAGCAATGACATTCGTTGCAATCAGCTCAAGGCCGGCACGTCGACTCTCAGTGTTGCTGCGGGTTCAAGTGTCAAGGTCAGCGTCAATCCCAACGCGTACCACCCTGGACCCTTCCAGTCATACCTCGCCAAGGTACCGGAAGGACAAGACATCAACACCTGGGACCCTACTGGCGCTGTTTGGTTCCGCATCTATGCCGAACAACCCAAGTTCGGCTCTCAGTTGACATGGTTGAGTAAGTGATGTGCATTTCCATCCCTCTACTGACGTCTACTGACTGCTGTGCGCACAGGTGCTGCCACCTACGACATCAAGATCCCCCAATGCATTGCACCCGGAAAGTACCTGATGCGCAACGAGCACATCGCCATTCACACCGCTCAGAGCAAGGGTGGAGCGCAATTCTACCTTTCTTGCGGACAACTTGAGGTTACTGGTGGTGGTAGCAAGGCACCCTCGAACCTCGTCGCCTTTCCTGGCGCGTACAAGGCTACCGATCCAGGTATCTTGATTAACATCAACTACCCAATTCCCACTAGCTACACCAACCCTGGTCCCCCTACGTTCACTTGCTAGGTCCCTTCTATGGGGGATGAGATTGGCAACTGAGGTGTATCAAGTGTGATAGTGGAGATAGAAAGTATGGACCGTACCCAGGATGTAAATAAACTTCCAATACATATTTTGGCCATTCTGAAAGTATCGAGAGACAGTGTGTATCAAGATCCGTTAATGAACTGAAGTATCCATCACTAAATTTCAGCTTACTCCGACCGAGCTGGTGCCTTATCCTTTCCCATAACGCATATACCACCGAATTGCTTCACCTGGACGTGGCGCACTGACAGGAAGAAGAGCATACTCTTCAACCACCTTAAATAGCATGAAAGCGACTCGCCAGCTCCTCGGGATCGTACATCTTGGTAGTCGCCCTCTCCATCTCATCCGCGACATACTTCCAAAAGTTGCGCTCGCACTTTGCTACCGCTTTCATGAGCTGCTCAGTCTTTTCTACCTCCTCCAGACCTTTGTCCTGTAGCTCTGCAGTGACTGGCTGCCGGATGTTGGCTTTGAGCTCAGTCGCGTTGTCGTAGTCTTTGATGCGCTTCTTACCCGCCTTGCTGATGACTCCTGTTCCTTGAGCCTGAGTGTACTGATTCGGATTGCGAAGGTGCATGTAATCCTTTGGGTCAAAACCGATCTCGCCGATAGATGTCGCAACGCGAGGTGCATTACGGACATAGCGACTGTAGACGGCCGTTTCTGTGAAGATAGCTGCTTCGCCCTTGTTAAGGCGCTCCTGGTTGAGGTGGTCGGCGATCTCGTTCCAAGACCACTTTTGCTCTTGACGCAGACTCTTTATAGCGACGTTTTCAGGATCTTCGTCGTCGTTGCGGCGGGTGCTGACCTTTTTGTCCTCAGGCGTGAGGACGGAGATGTTCTTCTCGATCTCACTTTTGATTACCCGGGCGCGCTTGAGACTGTCCATGTTGATTCGAATGGATGTATGTAGAATTCGGATGCTAGATTTGTCTTTATTCTCGCGTTCAATCAGTGGAGTTTCTCGTTCCCATCCGTAAATTGAAATTAAATGGGTGTTGTGGAGAGAGAAAATGAGGCTTGGTGGACGCCTGAGCATCTCAAATACTAGTCCATTCAGGTAGCTTTGTTACAACTCACCTTCACCCCGATATTAGGTCGCAAGTGAAATAATTCTATAGGGTGCAGGTAGGTATCGAGAGCTGTTTGTGGTGCGAGCTTAATGCAACGAATCGCTGAACCGCACATGACCATGGTAGTGTATGATCATCGTTAGGCACTCGGTGTGCCAGTGAGTTGCAGTGATTTCGCGTCACTCATGTCAGGGCAAAGAAGAAAGGAACTCAAAACTGAAACGCCACGAATTAGATTCAACTACAGGTCCACCGACTCATCAAAAATGAAACAGAATACTAATTTTCTTCTACATGCTGACCTAGAAGCATGTTCTCAGGACTACTGCCCAGCGCGAAAGCCAAATTAAAACAGGTGAATTGTATTCAGCTGATGGTTAGGGTATCTCCGATATTAAGACTCAAGGTCTTTGTTCCTACTTGTATTGAGCCGAATGATAGAGGGCATCCGCGTGGTTCAGGTCTCGCTTCGCCTTCTCCTCTGGTGATTCCGTTTTCTTCGGCTCAACAGCCTCCTTCGACTGCTTGTGTGGGAGTATCGATCGAAGCAGGGATTTTGTGGATGCCATTGTTGTATTTGACGTTGTTGACATGGCGTCGCTCTTGGATGGTGTGCTTGAGCTAGCTCGGTTGGTTGATGTCATGGTCGAGAGTGTGGTATGTTAACCGGTATCCGTTTATTCGATGATAGCAGGTGGTGAGCTTCGGATGAGTCAAGGTGGATGTGAAGATGCTTTGAGAGATGAGGTTCAGAGAAATATATAACGTCTTGATGATTGTGATGGTGTGCGACGCGTGGGTGTTTGCTTGCTGATGGTCGACAACAGTGAAACCATTTCCTCACTCTTATACTCGTTGCTGGACCATGGAAGAAGCATCACTGTAAAACATGGGCAGCACAGTCATCAGCTACATTACCAAGCTCTCATGGCGCACAGCACTCATGCACCGTTGGCGTTTTCTCGTGCCATCCCCATTTCTGTTCGCAGACCGACCAGCCGCGCCAGTACGTACGTAAGTACGATGCATGTGAGTCAAGAATGTTACAAACATGTGCATTGGAAGGGCGTGTCGCTTTTTCTTACTGCGAATAGTCAAGGTTGAGGCAGGGTGGAGGAATGTAGAAGGGCTGAGCCATGGTTGAGTCAAAATATGGGTCCGGTGATCCATGAAGGGCCTAGTGCGTCAATCGGTTGTCCCCACATTTATCCGGCAATATTGTCACTCTTCGCATACCTCGCATTCTGGTCTCAGCAAACACACTGAATGGACGTTTGAGTCATCATCTTGTTGCGCAACAACGTGATAGCAATGTGCAAAGTCATGCTTGCTGATAAAGGTCACACGCCCTCAATCGGCACGAAGCCATCGCAACACTCGCGAATGGAATGCGACCGCTTCGTCACAGGATAGGTGTAGCCGAGCACGGTCCCTCAAGAAGCAGCTAACATATATATTGATTGGTCATCTACCGATATCGCTCTCTACGCCTTCCAACGGAAAGCAGTAGAGTTCTTCTCAGCAAACGTAGACCCAATCTCACCCCACTTGATCTGGCTAAAGGTGACTGTAGGTGCCTTCTCAATCTGTCGGATAGCCTCTGGGAAGCCCTCAGTCGCGTTGCAAGGACCAGCACCGTTCACAGATCCATCGAGCCATTGCATAGCACCACCCTCATCCCACCAGATGCTCAGCGCGAGAACCATACCGCGAGCCATTGCGTCACCCATACCCTTGTGGCCACCAAGCTTGGTGTACATCTCGGCGCCGGGCTGAGCAGAGCAGTACTCCTGGTCCATGGTGATGTTCTGCATGGCGTTCTCGATGACAACACCGTCCTGGACATATTTTCGCACGATAGCCTGGAGAACGCCATCCTTGGCTGGGAACTGGGTGACAACAGTGAAGGGCTTAGTGGTGTCGACCTTGAGGCCAGGACCATAGTAGTCTGGGGAGTTTCTGTGCTTGTACGGGTTGTCTCCGCATCCATTCTTGTCGCACAAGCCAGCCTTCCCGCACTCGTCGCCGGTGCAACCGAAAACACCGGCTGTACTGCAAGTATGAGGCGCGATTTGGTTGGCACGAGAGTTGGCCTCCCAGATATCCATCTCGTTGCAGCAAACACCTTGTCCCTTAACGTTTCCCTACGAAGAGTCAGAAACATCAAACGAAGGGGAGGTTTGTACTTACTACACCATTGATCCAGGGAGTGACGTAGCACTGAGCATCGCAGTATCCCGTACCATAGGTGGCACCGCCTGGGTTGAGCTGAGAACGTCCGCCATCAGCTTCCATCTCGCTGAGATATAAGGCGCCGTTCATGCCGCATGGCAGCTTCGACATGTCGACATCAAAGGCCAACTCGTTACCCGTAAGTTGCAACATCTCGTAGTTCTCCTCGTCCTCCGCGAGAACATAGACCCTAGGGCTCGCAGCTCCGCCACTGGGGTTGTACATGTCCAAGCGGAGCTCTCCATCGTTAGTGTACACACCCATCGTTGAGTAGTCTTGAATGCCTTCCATGATGCAGTTCTTGGCGCACGTTTCCTCATCAGGGCAGGCTGTTGGATCAGCTCCACTTCCCCAGCTTCCGCAACCCAGTGTTGAGTTGCCTTTCTGGTGAATCCAATGAGCCGCTGAGTCGGTGACAACAGCAGTGTTCTGAGATTTGCATCCTCCAGCCTTGGTGCACTTCCAGGTGGTAAGCTTGGGGTGAACTTCCGGTGTGCTTCCTGGTGTTTGAGCAGTGGCTAAACCCAAAAGAGCAGCGGCAACGAGAGCGTAAGGTGCCATTGTGATATGACCAAGGGAGTGTGATCTTGAGAGAGTGAGGTGCAATGCATACAGGAAAGCAAACTCAGAACCTATATATACCTACCTCAGTAATCAAGTGAAGCCAAAGAGTCTTCCCGTGTCAAAGGTCCTGTATGCACATAGTAATTTAGGATACCGCGGACCACCAGAGCCGCAATATCACAAGTAGAGGAGCCTCAATGTAGTAAACATCGTCAATGAATCTGGCGGCTGTGTCTGTCATTGGCTGCAAGCTTGGCCTCGGCCTCAATACCAAGGCCGACTTTGTTTCGGACCCTCGCTGTAAGAAGTCGACATCGCAAAACGATCCGGAAGAACATGCATAGAACATTCATCAATATATTTGAGACATTGCTATTTGTTCAAATAAATTGCATTTGATTACGGAACCCCAGATGGAGGTTGAACGCGGGGCATTTACCCGGTGTTTACTCGGCGCAAAAGAGCTTGACTTATACAAGCAGGTGCGAGTGACTTTGGCATGCCTCTCACGACTACAAGACCACCGGTACTGCGCCGCGGGGCGCGTAGCTGCAAGCCGCGACTGCAAGCATGGAACCAAGGCAATGCGTGGCTGGGAAAACTAGCCTTGTTTAAGGGTCAGCGGTCCGACACCTCTGGTATACCGCGGCACGGGACTCGTCCAAATTTCTTCTCTTCAATGCGCCCTTTAACGACGTCCATCTCCGCAAGCCTTTCGTGAAGCGATCTTGCTCAGCTCCATCTTCCCTTTCGCCCAACTGTCTCTTCGACATAGACCATGCCTGCCCATCATGTCCTTACCGGACCTATGGTCAAGGCAGGCCCACAGACGTGGTACTAGCGATGAGACAGTATTCAGGAGCTCGATGCAGCGACTCTTGTGCGCACACTTGAGTTTCATATTCGTCAGTTCCCTGATCTTGCCACAGCGGCAGAACAACGACTATCACACTACGTTCTTGTCGTGCCTCGTTGATCGGATTCGAGATTAACAAGAGTAGATCGATCATCTCTAGATCTCCTTGAGCCGTGTACGATTCGTGATGGCCCTGTGTGCGACTGTGCACGTCTTGGCCAGCTCTTCCATGAATTATCGGTCGGATGCCCCCGGATGCTGGTCGGATATGAACCAGGAAGATACGAGCTTGTCAGGGCGCTCCTCTGTCGCCGTATCTCAAGGGAGGGTTTCCTTGTGCCTGAGGAAAGGAAGCCAATCTTTTGTCATGGCTGACATATCGAAATGACGTTGCATCCGTCGCTCGCTGTTGCACGGAGAGATATCTGAGTAGCAGTCGAGTAATGGAAAGAACGTAACGTTTCGGATGTCGGGTAGGATGTTGGGGTATATCGACTGTCCACTTTTGCCCAGCAGAGATTGTCGCATGAGCTAGTCCGATAGGGTGGCATTGCTGCCCAGTTAGGGCAGTATCCACTTATCGGGGCATTAGTCAGTGGGTCTTCGTTATGGTGAAACTCCCAAGAAGCATCCCTGCTCCGCAGTAGTGCCGAGAGAAGTTCTAACGCTCTACGCATGCCAAATCAGGGCACACCTGACCGACGCCCCTAGCTCTCCGCATTTGCGAACGTTGACGGGATTGCCGTGCCGACACCATCAAATGCGCCACGGTATCTAGACTGGCCAACAGGATTACATTGCGACCCTTCCTACGTGTAGTCCTAAATATGAGGAGGAAAGCAAAGTCTTAATCATTGCTTCTGGCAGCAGTCGCCTACGCGCACCTCAAAAGTCGGGTTGCTATGTATCCCTACGAACGGTCTCACTTCGGTGACGTCCGGTTAGTGCCAAAGCTGTGAACCCATCCGGCCATGTTCTTTGGCCAAAGTTGGACAAGGAATGCCGGATATTGATTCGCTGGTGACATTCACAGAAAACTCAGAGAGCCCACCCTATCCAAAATATGCGAGTCGACTATAGGCTATATTGCATATAGAAGAGCCAATACAAGGTCGGTATGATTTTTCTTCGTTTTTGTCGTTGTTTTTTGCAAAAATGTCGCTGCTTATGGGTACGCAGCCAATGAACGCCTATATAAGGCCTGACGCCATCATAGACCGCTACAGTCTGGAATCTGATTTCGAATTGTAGTCGAAAGCCACTTCTAAGCATATGTTCACTACCGGGGAACTGGAAGCACTTTGTGTAGCGTGGAGGCGGAGGTTCGGCACGGCACGGGGAAGCTGCCATTGATTGCTAGAGTTTGCCTCCCACATCTAGTTTTGACGGCGCACATGTAGTAGCACTTTTCGGAGGACAGCACAAGTATGAACGCGCAAGCCCGCAGAATCTTTTCCTCCTCTGGATGATGAGGCCAAGCAAAGCTGTCAGAACACGGAACGGTTCGTGAACCCTGGAGACCCGCCAAAACACGGCACTTGAATCTGCATGTACATCCTGCAAGGCCTTAACACTTCAAGGTCCAAAAGCAGTTTGACATGGAGTCTGATCGACCTCTCTCCTTTCGCTCCTTCGGGCAAGGCAGGCCTCGTCGGAGCTCCTTCCACGCCACAAGCGTCGTCCTCGACGCGGTGACGTTAACGCTTGCATGATCCCGAACCCAATTTGACTCGCTAAAAGCTCCCGACTCAAGCGTCCGCTGCACGCCTCATAATTGCAACCACCATATCCTGACAAAAGTAGCGAGTAACTTTCCATACTTGGGATTTAGCTGAGCACTAATGGCCACTTGGATTTCTTTTGGCAGCAGAGTGGCTGCAAGTTTGGCCCAGGCACCACCTGACAGTCCCCTTATTTGCATGGTTAAGGCTTAGTGAAGCACGTTGCCGATCTTCCAGTGCCTGGCCATATCGCTCTGCCCCACAAGGAACCTGGCTCGAACAGTAACCTGTGTCGACTACCGTCGCAAGGATACCCAGAGGAGCGTCGGTTTTCTTGCTAACAGTATTCTAGCGTTCGCAGTGCCAGGAGAGACACGGCTCGGAGAAAGTGTTGAGACGTCTGTGAGGCAAGATCGTCGACGAGGGGAAGCTACAGATGTCAAAAATACAATATGCTGCGAGTTCGTGTTCGAATCGTGGTTTTCCAAACTCTTAAATCCTCCTCTTCGCCTACATAACCTTATTTTGACGATTCGCACCGACGCACCGCCGAGTATGGAGGACCGAAGTGGTTCGGTGTTGGCGATAGCCATCACATTCATGATCTTAGCATGGGTCACTGTTGGACTTCGGTGCTATGTCAGGTATGATCCACCTCGAATTCACGTTTCTGACCGCAATACTGACCGAAGATGTAGGATCTTTATGGTCAAAGGTTTCGGCATCGACGACCACTGTATGGTCGTTACCCTCCTCTTCTTCACAGGATATCTGGCATCACAAATCGGCGGCGCAGTCCATGGCACAGGCGTGCGACGTGAGAAACTTTCCGACGAACAAGCGCAAACGGCCCTTCACTTCTGGTTCTTCTGCGAGATATTCTATACGCTGTCGACATGTATGCTCAAGATCGCCGTTGGTTTCTTCTTGCTACGCATCACCGTCGCACCGATGCACATCTGGCTTATCCGATTCATCATGGTCGTCTCTGCAATTGTGGGTGTCGCATACACATCGGTGGTTATCTTCCAGTGTAAACCCATCTCCTTTTGGTGGGACCTGAACCCCAATCACACTGGAACTTGCCTATCAGGTACCCTGGTCATGAACTTTACCTTTGTGGTTTCTGGGCTTAACGCCTTTGCCGACTGGGTGTTCGCGATGCTTCCCGTTCTCATTGTCAAGGATCTGCACATGAAGAAGCGCATGAAGGTCGTAGTTGCTGGAGTTATTGCTCTTGCCGCAATGTAAGTATTGAGCTCCCTTGTGTGCTAGCATATCTGACCTGGATCAACAGTGGCTCGACAGCAACAATCATCCGCCTTCCTTACACGACCTCACTGAAGGGATACAAGGGAGATTTCCTCTACCGAACAACCGACTTTGCGATTTGGAGTACGGTAGAAGTAGGGTTGGGCATAACAGCTGGCTCTATCGCCACTCTTAGACCACTCATGAAGCAGGCCCTTGAGATTACTCGATCAGCCTCAGCTCTACCATGGAGTAAGCCTTCGCAGGGTTCACAACCGCTGCAGTCGGGACATCAACTCAGCACCGTCAAACCGTCGATCAAGAAATCGATCACGATCACCACCTCCAGAGCTCGAAGAGAGAGTGCTAGCTCCGACGAGGAGATTTTCCTAGGCGGTAAGAGCCTACCATCCGAGTCATGGCAGCAACAGCAAGGACTGCCTGGTTATGTCACGTCCACAGTGCTAGATGAACGTGGGCAGCGGCAAACAACAGAGAAGAGCCGTAAACACATAGCGGATCTGGAAAGGAGAGGCAGTCCTGGTGCGGCTAGCGACTCCACGATTGACACGAAGTCATCGGGAAAGGCTGCAAGGGTACACGAACGCTTCTAGACGACAGTCCTATAATACAGTACATAATAGATACCCCTCAACGATATAGTTC
>Ga0058698_10000566_pt1 | contig 19945 bp, 23 predicted proteins | sample AgamicAsSfe_FD_67288 | JGI IMG/M metagenome (GOLD analysis project Ga0058698, IMG submission 67288) | Agave microbial communities from Guanajuato, Mexico - As.Sf.e | ecosystem: Host-associated > Plants > Phyllosphere > Phylloplane/Leaf | place: Guanajuato, Mexico | collected 2012-05-30
CCAAGTTACGAGATAAATATACCAGTTGGTCAATCGACCCCACCACCATCTCGAAGATCCAAAGTCAACCAAGGTTGGTCTCTTTCTACGCGTGATACATGTGCTTCAGCTCAGTTAACACATGTAAGGACTCTTGACCGCCTCTGCTTATACATGCCAAACTGCCACGTCAACGTCAATATGCTCAGCGCTACGATCGCCAAGCAGTTATGATCATCTCATAAAACTTCAAGATATATTCGATAAGGATCTTACTGATCCTCTCCTTCCATCGCTCACATCAGTATTATAAGCCTTTGCGCCTAAGTTTCACCTCATCAGGCGGCTGCACAACCCTGAGACGCTACGGTTCGGCAAATAAATGAGTTTCTATTTCTCACGGAGCGACGTTAGAGAAAATGAGGTACATGTGAAGCATTGTCAATTCTAGAACGCAAGCTTCCGATTCATTCATTTGGCTCGTTTGGGTTAAAACCTGTCATGAACACACGTCTACTATCTCTCAAAAGCTAGTCAGATCGTTGTGCGACTAGCCACTTTCGGGTCTTGATGGGCCGGTATTGACAGCATGTTGGCAGATTCGGGATATGCTCATAACTTGTTGAATACTTTGAGAAATTAAAACATTGCGCATACCTCATGGACCGGCCGTAAATGGCGTCATATGTCCTTAACTTCATCTATTTGGTCTTCGCCCTGTAGATGTCCTCTTGAGTCCTGAGCTCTTGCTTGAAGTCTTTCGTTTGTTTGGCAACCCTGGAAAGATGCTCACGTTTCAACTTCCCCATACCGCTCTTGTTATCCACAAGTGCGATGTTCATTGCCGTAGAAACTATGTTTCTGATCTGCCGGCCATTTAGAGCTAGCTTTTTGCCATCTTTCTTAGCCCATGAGATCAAGTCTTCGTAGTCTTCCACAAGCTTCTTGCGCCTGAGCTGGTCCAGGAACGACTCAAAGATCGCGAATTGTTGGTCTGAGTCGAGCTCGTCATATTTGATAGCAATATCTTTGTATGTTAGTGATGCTGAGATATGCACAACGTAATATTGAGACTTACGGATACGGCTTTGCACGGCAATATCGAATGACTTCATACGGTTAGTTGTCAGGATCAGTATCCCGTCATAGTACTCGAGTACTCGAAGAAGTACTATTGAAGTTAGTTTTGGGAGAACCTAGATATAAAATGTTGTCTAACCTGAAACCATGGCGTTACGCTGAAGGTCGTTCTCGCCGTCGCCTCGTGCTTCGAGGAAGACGTCTGCCTCATCGCTGGAGATAGTCAGTCTAAAGATATTTCGACAGTGTAGGGCCTGTAACGCACAAGAGTAGCACAGCCTCCCACTTTCCTGCAAGATCAAAGACCTTCTGTAAGTTGGCTTCGACCTTGTCGCCTTCAATACCGATATCAGAAACTCCAACGGAAAGTAGTGGTTTGCCTGCCATCAAAGCTACACTTTCTGCGGTGAGTGTCTTTCCCACTCCCGGAAACCCTATATAGTCAATCAACAAATCCTCAAATTCATGGATAAGCATCTGAGAGCATACCATAGAGCATGATGACGAGTCCTTTGCCCTTGTCTGGCGCAAAGTCTTGCAGACCCCTCGATTCGCCAGGTTTTCCGTCAATCAACTTCTTGCCTTCTTCGTGGGCTTGTACAGACCACTTGACAAGATTTTTGGCTTCCTCATCGAGCTGTAGCTTCTCCTCAAATACAGTTGCATCCGCTGCATCTGGTGAACGGAGTCCGTCTACAAGTAGTTGAGCCCATTTCTTCTGTTTCAGCGCGTAACCCAGGACCCTGGGCGGACAGTGAAGGTACTGGTCTGGAGTCATGGAGTGTCCCGCAGGCAGCCTGTCCCAATGAAACTTGTAGATCTCCTTGAAAATTGGGTTTGCTCTCCGCTCGGGTGATAGGCTTTCGAGCTCGCCTTCGTAACGGCGGAGATTTCCAAGAATAGGAGTTCTGGGTGAAAGATACTCGAAGAAAGAGTCAAAATCTACCATTGTTGTTCCACCATCAATCTTGAAAGATAGGATTAGCCACGACCATGAGTGTATGGGTATCGCATACCTTCTTCCTGCTGATAGAACGCGCCTGGTTACTGGCTTTGAGACCCCCAACGCCAGTACCGGTTGAAGAGTCGTCTGATTGCCTTTTCTGTTCTCCATCTGCGTCCTCGGATGCGTGAAGGAGATTTCGACCAGTATGGAAGTGAGTATTGCCTGTATACTTAAACATCTGCTTACCTTTCACGGAAACGCAGTACTTGACGAACTTCTTGCCTCGGGCAATCAATCTTTCGCGCAATGCTTCGAATGCATCGGTAGGAGATGTATCGCCATTTGTGCCAGGGTTGGTGTAGTACTTTACGGGGTAGAAGGGTAACTCCACAATACTCCGCTTGTCGGAGCCCCAGTATGGTATCGACATCATGAAAGGGACTCGAGTGAATTCGGCCCCGTTCCAGTCGAAACAAAAACAAACCAAGTCGAAGTCCTCCTCTTCCGTGACGAAGCCGTTGCAGCTATAGACTGTGAAAACCTGTGGTTCACCTAGGAAAGGCTGGGCGTATATCACAGTGCCGGGAGGGAAGAGAGTCCAGAGCGCCGCATGTGTGATCGTTTTTTCGTTAATGAAAGCCTCGCGATTTTTGAAGTACCGATCGATGGGCAGAAATCCAGAAGAAGTTGAGATGATCTTCAACAACTCTCCAAGATCCGTGCGAGCTTGCTTTTCGTCGTCACTTTCGTTGTCGTCTTGTACCTTGACCTCCTGCATAGCTTCAGTCCAGGCGTATATGAGTCCACTGTAAGGCGAGCTACATTCGGTCACTTTTTCGGACCAACCCCATCTGGAAGTGATCTTTCCAAGTAGCTTCTGGAGAGGCTCGGACTCGATTTTAGCCTCTGAGTGATAAGGCTCACTCTCAGACTGTTGAGATCGCGCAAGTGTTAGTTTTTTGAATGTGAAAGCTCTCTGGTTTTCGGGCCCGATGGCTTTTTTCTCTTCTTTCTTCGTCGCATCGATGTTCGTAAAGTCGCCCAAGTCCGGATCCCAGCGGCTGACAACTACCACGTATCGTGGCTCCTTTTCTACCTCAGGAACATCAGCCTTGGAATCAGGATTGTCGGCATTGTCCTATATTGTTCATTAGAACGAGTAGTGGTACGTAGTATAGGCTAGACACACCTTGGATGAGCTGTAGCTGCTATCGTTTCCAGAGCTAGAGTCTCCATCCGTATTCTTGGCCTCGGCGAGCTTGTTTTCGTCAGTCTTCCCATTATAGATATTCTGGAGCTCACACAAACCACTACATCTTCAGCGGCAGGCTTGGTCGTCTCAACCACTGCGTTCCGCTGTTCGAGTTGAGTGATTCGAGACTCGAGTAATCTGATATATCGCTGTTCAAGATCTGCAATTCTAGTTTGATTGGAATCAGGCTACACAATAGTTAGTTGTAAGCAAAAAATGTCGGAAGTGTTGGCATACTTTGCTTTCCACTGTATCAGTGGAAATGGATTCCATACTGGAAAACTATCGTTCTGCAGAATTGAGGCAGCGGATACGAGGCTATGAGTCAGTTCAACAACAGACGGCTGCCCCTTCTAATGAATATCTTGCTGCGCGTAGGGCCTGCCCTTGAGGGCTCACAGTTCAAATGCGGAACTGTAGTGCGAACACATGACAACACACTATTGCAAAGCAGCCACAATCTTACGTTTTCCCTTCGAATTCGGCACTAAAAGCCTAGATCTGCATCTCTGTCGTATCAAGAGCAGACTTAGGGAGTATTGGCAGGGTAGAACTGCTTGGTTTGTCCGAGGCTTCGCTACCAATGTGTTTTGATTGAGTATAAATGCAGGGTTCTACGCCAGGTTGGCTGCAATAGGCCGCTCCGTCTTGTGATAACAGCATCTTGGTAGGACAAGGCTGCGTATCAGCCCAACATAAACCTGGCAATTGCGCAAGTTGGACGGGGCTGTGTAATGCATGTAAGACGTACTGATTTTGATCTGTATCCGTATCGTTCGATCGTTGCAGTCTTATATACTGCTGGGTGAGATGCAAGGAATTATCGATTCCTGATTTCCAAGAAAGTGGCTTCTTCTGACCCACACTTGTGGAAAGAGTTACACTCTGTTGCCTTGAACGGTTAAAGACGGCTTTTGACGTGTGTTCGAGCTTGGAAATATCGCATGGTATATAGTGCTGGTTCGTACATGTCTGTTCGCAATACATTGAGTTAAGCGTTCCAAGGTCGTAGGTGGCACGGTTTGAGCGGGGTAGAAGATCATGCGTGCTGTCTAAGAAGGCACACCCGCATCTGAAGCTGTAAGACTTACGAAGTACAAGAGATGAGCTTTTTACCTAGAGTATGAGGCTGTGATCGCAGATGCAGTGGAATGCCACGGCTTGGCGACTACGCAGTGCAAGCCCGACGCTAGCATAGCCTAGTCGTATAGTAGCTGACGCCTGGCGACCGTGAACCGGATATTGTTGGTCTTACATAAACCTGGCGGGTAGTATTATGCTGCAGCTTGCATGCTGATGAGTCTTCTCGTGCTCATCTAGTGGCCTTGAAGCAAAAGAAGGGACAGAGACTTACTTTTACTTGCTGATCTAACACTACTGGTACATGAAGAATGGTAGCTGAGAACTATGTCACAAGGCCTTGAAAAGAGTCGAGAGATGTCCTCTGTCTGGTTCCCAAATTCTGACTTAGCGTGAGAGGCGACTTTTCTTCTACACAGGTCCTCTCTAACAGATGTCAGAACGCGAGCGCTTGCAAAGCAAGTACTTACCGGCCATGATACCTTTATTAGCGAGAAGCTTCCCAAGGCAACAAGAAAGATGAAAGAGGAACTGGAGCGCATCGCAAAAGCTGGAGGGCGGAGCAAGCTGGAACCAGCGCCTGGAGAAGTCGAACCGAAGGATCCACTAGCAATGTTAAAGAGAATGTCGCTACAGGACTTGTCAGCGTATGTCAGTGGTCAGACAGAAGCACTCAACAATGCCCATGTGAGCTTAGAGGAAAAGCGATCTAAAGGCCTCCACAAAATCTCTAGCAGAACACAAAGCTTCGTCTCGGAGTTTGATCGTTTTGTCAACGCCTACTCAGGCATCGTTAACATCGTCATGCTAGTGGATGCTCAACACGGTGGAGTTGCGTGTGCGACGTTGGCTTTGCTGTTTTCTGTAAGAAATCCCTGGAAGTGACGGTCGCCTGCTGACATGGTGGTCTTGAGACCGTTAAGATGAAAGCGAAAGAAGAAGAGACAATCATCACAGCTATGCAACAGATGTCGGATCGACTGCCAGATCTTCGCGTATATCAGAGGATCTATCCCGAACCGAAGCTAGGTGCGATGCTCATGGACGCGTACATGGATATCATATTACTTGCACGTGAAGCAACATCGTATTTCATGAGCTCTACTTGGGGTCAGCACAATTGTTCAAATTAGTGAAACGATACTTAACATGATTAGGACGCCAGATATCTACTATCGGGAAGCCTCTCCAATTCGAAGTCATGGAACAGTCTATGAGAAAGAACTTCAGCCGAATCAGACTGCGATGCGAAGCGTTGTTGGCAGAACGTGTAGACCACTTAGCCCGTGAATTGAAAGGTACAGCGTTCTTGTTGAGCATCCCATACGTATGCTGACGGCCAACAGATCTCACTGACAGGTTGGACAGCAATACTGTTTTCGAAATGGCAGGCGCGCTACAGCTTTCGGATTATCATACTGAAGACGCAGTCCAATCCCTCAAACAATACCGAGAGGTTTTAGCTTCAGTTTTCGACAACGACAGACATCGAGCGAAATTGTGTTTAGCAGATTTTCTGGATTTGGATGTCGGGAGACACTGGCAAAAGAGTGATTCCTGTCTTATCATGCTGTCCGGACGCAACGAAAATGGAGTGAGCTCCCCGATGTCTTGGCTCTCTCCAATGGCGGTTGATATGATCCTATCGTTGCTTTCCGAGAAAAGCAGAGTGCTCTTTGCCATGTGTGAAGGATCTAGCACTCTGGAGACTACGCTAGCGTGTTTGACATTTCAGCTGCTTGAGCAAAATCCAAAGGTGGTGCGAAAGGTTGAAGAGTGGTATAAAATCAAGAAGCTGATATCCCGCCGCGGCTCTGGGAGAGTTGAGGCGCTATCTGAGGCTCTACTGGGGATTATCGGACTGCAAGAACAGCCTGTCTTCGTTGTGATCGATCGCCCGGAGCTCAGCGAAGCAGATCCAGCTAGTGAGTTTGCAGAAACGATACTGCGAATGGTTGAACAAACGGATGGCGTTCTGAAAGCCCTAATTATCCATAGAGCAGAGTTCTGGGACTGGGAGCAAAACAAAAGCCTCATCCTTAGGAAGGGTACGCCTGCTTCAGCATGTCAAGCATTACGCCTTGACCAACGTCGTTTATAGAGTATTCCGTAGCAGGGGCGCTGTGAAAAGATGGAAAGTTTGTAACTATGAAGAGTCAGTTCGAACAATCTCATCACATCGTGCGCTACTAGAAAGTCAATCTCTAGTGCCTGGTGGTAGACTGCTCAGGATGCGAGCGCGAGATGGATGAATATTATGTCTTGTTCATCGCAGGCGGAGTGGATGAATGATGATCTGAGGGAGGGGCAATCGACCTGTCACTCTTCTTATCGATACGCACTTGCGGTTTCTTTGTCCAATTTGTCCCGCAACTAGGTACCTAGAACATTCGATCAGAGGAGCTTGCTGTCTTTGAGTCTGACTGTTGTCTGGCTTGTATCTCGTTGTTCTCATCAGATTCGTACCTTGGTGTGCGGTATGATCGTAACAGATGCGTTGCGGATAGTAAACAAAATACGGGCGCAGGCGAGTCCCGGAGGAGATATTGGGTGGTAGTTTCAGCATCGGTGTAGCAGTTTATTCAGATAACCCCTCTCTTTGTAGAATCGAGTTCCTATCGCACCGACACTTATCGGAGAGTTGAATGCAGCTTTCAAGCTGACCGAATGCTCAGCAACTCAGCTGCACAGTGGTTAAAGCGAGCTATCTTTCATCGATGCGCGTCTTCTGTGAGTGGTGCAAGAAACGTCTTCGAACAGGTGCCACCCCGTTCTCGTGCTTGGAGGCATAGTCATGCCCTCGCAATCAAAGTATATAATGCACCCTCTTACGCCCGGTGCACCCGTTTATGGTGTCGATGCTGACAGGACAGGGGTGATCATTCGTGCTCGTTCAATGAGCCGCAAGAGGTTTAGCTCGCGATGACCTTTATTGGCCAGGCGTACATACTTATCACTGACTAGCATTGTCTGCAAGATACGCGATTGGCGAGTACCACTATCATTTAGTTGGTGGGTACGGGATCATGCTGACGAGGAGAGCGAGTTGGACCTATTGGTGTACTTTACATGCGCTAGCTGCGCTTCGTGAGATGCTTGTTGTAACAGTCGAAACGTAAATATGCGGTTTGCGGTTGATGTAGAATGTATAAAAGCGGTGCGTTCCGTTGAGATCGGCGCTCTTACACTCTCTTCGTCAAGTCCTCGCATCAGAACTCCTCAATAATAATTCTATACCATTATCCTTCGACATCAGGCTATCCACTAAAACATCCACCATGGCCACAGGGACATCCTGCTCGACCGAGTGCATCAAGGTGCTACTTCACACTGCTTGACGTTTTGTCTTCGCTAACCACCCCGCTTCAGGGCTCAATTCACGCAGGCAATCCCAAAGGTACTATCGAACAACTCCATGGCCTCTCCGTTTACATGGTTGGAAATCGAACCACTCCACGGGCAGTCATCTGCATGTACTCGGACATCTTCGGACTAGGTCTTCCCAACAACAAGATCATCGCCGATGCCTATGCCGAGTCAGGAGAGTACCTAGTGCTACTCCCTGATTTCTTCAAGGGCGATCCGGTTGGATTGAAGGTTGCTGATGCATTGCTCCCTGTTGACGCCGCAGCCCAGAGTACCTTTGCCAAGTACACAGGTATCCTGACGAACATACCATCTTTTCTCATGTGGCAGAGGAGGCATGGGAAGGCGGAGTCAGATAAGATCTGCCTCGACTTTATGCGGGAGCTGAGACGGGCGACGCCGAGCGAAAGGAAGATCGGCATGGTCGGATTTTGCTGGGGAGGGAAGTATGCTGTTCGCACGGGATTGGAGAGCAGCATGATCGAGATGGAGGGAGTGAAGAGGCCGCTTGTCGACGCGATCGTGGCGCTGCACCCAAGTCACTTGGTTGTTCCTGACGACGTCGAGGACTTAATGGTTCCCACGAGCTTCGGGTGGGGCGTAGAGGATTTTGCCGTAAGTTATGAAACGAAGAGCAAGGTGGAGGCATGTCATGCCAAAGCACAAAAGGAGCGCAAGGGGTTTCCGGAGATCGAACACAAATCGTACAAGCCCGGGAGACATGGGTTCGCGGTCAGAGGCAACCCAGACGACCCACAGGAGAGGAAGGCCTTGGAGGATTCAGAGAAGCAGGTGTTCGCGTGGTTCGAGAGGTGGCTTTGAAGCTGCTCCACAAATTGTGTATAGTTGTACCTAGGTGAACCGCAGCCTGAAGTATCGCTGTGTTCTGCGTTAGTCCGCGTCAATGTAGCATGTACTGGGTACCTCCAGGCTACAGGGTCATTCTGGTACAATCGGAATAATGTGCTTCGTAGTCCTAAATTGGTATATCGTCTCCGCATATCCAAGCATTCCCTAGATGCGGCCCAGCGCCATACGCCCATCCTCAGCCCTTTGCAGAGCTCATTAGTTCCGCCTGTACTTTAGTGGAATGTTCTTCTCCACGACGCCCCTGAGCTCCAGCCTCTCCCACTCCTCTTGTGCTGCCTCCTTCTCTTCATGCATCTTGAAATGCGCGATATCCTCGGGGTGGTTCAAGTCCTCCTCTTTGACGTCGTCACCACTGTGGTACTTTTCCCAATGATGAATCTCGTACTCGTACTCGTCGTCACCGTGGTGTCCTGGGCCCATGCCAAAGTCTGGAAGCTTGACGTTCTCTGAATCCTTTTGTACGAATTCGGCCAAGGTGATGGAGCCGTCTTTGTTGATATCGAACATGTCTAGGATAGTCTGGACGACCATTTGCTTCTTTGTCTCGGAGATGGAGGCGCTGGAGGGGTCTTCGAGGCCGTAGGTTCGGCGGATGTCAACTGCGGTCCAGAGGCCGGTGCTGTCGTAGTCGTGTAGGTTGAAGAAGGTAGTTGCGTCATAGCCGGAGATGTGGTGCTCCTCTGCGAGTGTGTTAGACGCTGCTCTTTCCTATGCGTTCATGCGGGGATCCCGGGAAGTCTATACCAGCCATGTGTCGCGTCGCCCAGTCGGCGTCCGGTGGGACTTCTACTTGTGTATGCTCATTCCCGCCATGCGCCGAGGCGTTGAGGGCGCATGACAAAAGCAAGAGCGCGCTAAGCGGCAATTTCAACATGCAATTCATGGTTTCCTGGGGGCACGTCGCAGGAGAATGTACCATGTAAAGGTTGAGTTGAGTCGTAGCCCCAATGTTGACGGCCAGGGGCTCGGTTCAACGACTGGCCAGCCGCCGACACTATGTCATAGGGGTCTAGACATTTCCACGTGCCTGCGTAGCCTTCTCACCGCACCGACAACACCACAAGCTCACAATGAACGTTCTACTCCTCCTGAGCCTGCTGCTCTTCATACCGTTTCTCTTCTTCCTCGCATTCCTTGCTGCATCTTCTTGCATGGGCGACGGCTTCCGCGCAAGATTTGCTGGTGTCACATTCAATCCCCGAAACGCATCCTTTGGTCGCAACTACACGCGAGGCTTCGGATCTGGAGCAGGAAGCGCAGGCTGGGAACAAATTGAGATGGAAGACATGCTTGGAGAGGACAGCGACTCGGAATAAACAGCACAAGAAGTATGGCTTGACCGCCTTACAGGGTATCTTCATCTACACACTACCGCCGACGCGCGCCTTCTAGAACTCTAGATCCTGCTTCTTCGGCATCGCACTAGCACCCGCCGCCTCCCTTACAGCCTCCTCCTGCGCCTCAGTGTCGCCTTCCATCGGTGGCAGGCTGAACTTTGCAATCACAAACTTCCGTCTGCTCAATGTAAACGCCATATCCTCGCCCAAGTCTTCTGCTCCACCACCGCCGCCCTTTTCGTGGAACACGGGTAATTTGTGGACGGCAAGCATACCCTGTGGTCGTTCCTCGTCCTTTGTGGTGCCCGCCGATTGTGCAAGTGCTTGCATGCGCGAGTATGGAAACGGAGACAATTCGAGTACGCCGTCTGAGAGGATCTCCATCCAGCGGACCAGCCCGGAGGATCTTGGATACAGGGTTAATGGAAGCGTGACAACGGCGGTCAGACGCGTTTGGTATTGCCGGAGGAGCGCGCGCAGAGCATGGAGAAACTGAAGTATGTAGGTCGGATGGGCCGACGAGGAAGGGTATAGCGCTGGCGAGAGAAGAGAAGGTATCACAACGCGATGTACCGTGTGTGGTGGTGTTGACTCGAGCTGCTGCCGTATGTTTTGCAGAATCGAAGGGAAGGGCGAGGCAGAAGCGCCTGTCGGTGGAGGTATCGGCACATAGTTGATTGCTGTCCCCACCGGGAGCGTGAGACGTTTGGCCAGATCAAAGGTATGGCAGAAGATTGTCTGCTCTTCTGCTGCGTCGCCTTGGTTCGTTGTTCTCTGCGCATTGGGCGAGCCTGTCGCAAACCTCGTCAAAATTGTTCGGAATATAATTTTGCATTCCCAGAATATATACAAGACGCACCTCTAGCACTCTCAAATTGTCCAAGGCCTTCATACCTCCACGCGATCTTCATCTTCTCTGCTCGCTCCTTTCCTTCCCTCCTCTTGTCCGACTTGTCTTCTGATATGCCAGGCAATTCCCTACCCCACACTTCACCCATGCCTACTACATGCACCTTGTGCCCCTGCACCACACCTTCCGCTGCGTAAAACCTGAGCAATGCGCCGGCATAGTCGGTCGTTCCGCTCTCGCCTATGAGTATCGAGTTTCCCAGCGCTAGCCCAGCATGTCCCGCGAGAATGCCATCGAGCGAGGGTGTACCGGTGGATGTGGTGGGGCGGCCATCGATGGGCGAGGGTCGTACGCCGGGGGGCGTTGGCACAGGTTGAGCTACTGCAGGAGAAGAGGGCGAATTCAACGCGTCTTCTCCTGTTGGTGCGCGAGACAGTGCTATGTTGCGCTTGCGAAACGCCATTTTGAGGTGTTTTGAGCTGTGAGTCGCGACTCGAAAATGTTAGAGGGGCTATCGATAAGACAAGTTAGTGCCAGACGTCATCTAGCCCTTGACCCGTCAGCCTTTCGCGAAATGAATCCATGTACTGTGTAATGAAATTGCCGCCAGACTTTGGGGCTTGCATTGCATCTTGTTATCCAACACGAAGCACCTCAGTCCTGGTCTTTGTAGCACCGGTAAGACAATCGAGCCTGCCGCACCTAATCCTGCCGGCTTGGATCAACCTTAGCTAACTAAACAATCATACACTTGAACGAATCTCAACTTCTTGGGCTGACCTGGTTGGTCGTCAAACTACCCTCAGCACCATCCAGTAGGACCATCGCATTCAGGCATTGAACTACCCAGGAATACATTACGCTAAGTCGTATCCGGCTAGAGCATCTCCTTAGTGTCCTTCTCCATCGAGGCCCTTACTCAATGCTCTCGGCACCCCAACGCCAATCTATCTTCACTTCCTCCTGAAGGTCTATTGACATTGAGTCATGGCAGAAGATGGGGATATTGAGTCTGCTTTGATTCCAAGTCTGTATAAGCCATCCGCTTTACTACCAATCGCACAACTCAAAGATCAACTGCTCTACACGATAGAGACGTACCCTGTGACTATTGTTGTCGGCGAAACAGGCAGCGGTAACTTATCCAGATTCAGACAGAATCGAACTCTCGAGCTGATTATATCTAGGCAAAACAACGCAGATACCAAAATTTCTGCTTGAGGCGGGTTGGTGCAATGGCGGCCAGCAGATAGCCATCACCCAGCCCCGGCGGATAGCATGTACCAGTGTAGCTGCAAGAGTGGCAGAGGAACTAGCGACACCGCTCGGCCAGAAAGTCGGATACAGCATCCGGTTCGAAGATGTTACGTCCGCAGCCACAAATGTAAAGTTCGTCACAGATGGGCTGTTACTACGCGAGATGCTTGTCGATCCGCTACTCTCCCGGTACTCCGTTATCATGGTTGACGAAGCACATGAGCGCAGCTTGTCATCCGATATACTGCTGAGTCTCTTGAAGAAAGTACTGGTGAAAAGAGAAGACTTGCGCGTCGTTGTGAGCAGCGCTACACTTGAGGCCGAACGCTTTCTTGACTTCTTCAGTCCCGATCAAGGCGAGAAGGTTCATGGCAAGAGCAAGGAAGAATTCGGATGCATTGTTGGCATCGAAGGACGCACATATCCAGTTGAGATTCAATACTTACAGGAACCAACAAACAACTACGTCGAAGCATCAATCGACACAGTCATCAAGATCCACGAGCATGAGAGCGAAGGTGACATTCTCGTCTTTTTGACAGGGCGCGAGGAAATAGATGACGCGATTGACAAGCTGGGCGACCGTATTGCCGATATGTCTTCGTCTCAGCAAAGACTCATGCCTTTACCTCTCTATGCCGGCCTGCCCACAGAAGACCAGAATCTCATCTTCACAAAGCCACCGCAAAATACGCGACGCGTCATCTTCAGCACCAATATCTCAGAGGCGTCTGTGACCATTGATGGCATCGTCTTCGTGATAGACTCAGGATACGTCAAGCTCCGCGCCTACAACGCCAATATCGGCATCGAAAATCTCGCCGTTGTCCCGGTATCGAAAGCCAGTGCCACACAAAGAGCAGGTCGCGCAGGTCGAACGAGACCGGGCAAGTGCTTTAGACTGTACCCAGAGAGCGTGTATGAAGGCCTGGAGGAAGCCACGTTCCCAGAGCTCGCCCGCTCAAACCTCGCCCCTGTAATCCTGCAGCTTCTTAACTTGGGAATCACAAACGTAGTGCGATTCGACTACCTCTCCCCACCACCATCAGCACTCGTGACACGCGCTCTAGATATGCTGTACTCTCTGGGGGCCTTGGACGCTCACGCTCGGCTTACAAAGCCCTTTGGTATGCGTCTGGCAGAGCTTCCTCTCGAACCAATGCTTGGGCGCGCTGTGTTGAAAGCGGCTGAACCAGAGTTTGGTTGCTTGAGCGAGATGCTCACGATAGCCGCTATGATGACGCTCCAAGGCAACGCCTTTGTATCCCATGATGGGGGAAAGAAACAGCTCGATGCAGCGAGGCGGAAATTTGCCGTAGCAGAGGGTGATCATCTTACACTATACAACGTGTACGAAGCCTTTGTGAAAGCTGGTATGGGCAACACGGCATGGTGCCACTCGAACAGTCTTAATCACAAGTCCCTCGTCAAGGCAGTCAGTGTCCGGAAACAATTGGCTGCCTATCTGGACCGTTTTGGCGTCAAGGAAAATGTTCTCGCATCATCGGGTGTACTGAGAGTTGGTGGCACCCCACTTGCGGAGCGTGTCCGCCGCTGTTTGACTACCGGGTTCTTCGCGCATGCTGCGAGGATGAAGGCAGACGGGACTTTCACCACCGTGGACGGGAAGACGACACTATGGGCTCATCCAAGTTCTGTGTTCTTCACGAGGAAGGCTGATTGGGTTATATACACGGAGATTCAGTCTACAAAAGACAAAATCTACATCAGAGATTTGAGTACAGTGGATATGGACTGGCTGACAGAGTATGCGCCAGAGTACTACAAGATCAAGAACGGCGGTTGATGAGATGGAGAAAAGGAAGAATCTTGCGGGTATCTATCAAAACTAAAGGCATAATTACATAACATCGTGAAATGACTGAGTGTCGCGCCATCACTTGCAAGCTTCCACGAATAACTCGCGCATGCCCTTTAGGAAGCCTGCTAGATCGCGTGTCTCGTTTAGTCTCTCCACAACCGTCTCGACTTCTTCGCGCTCAACCTTGGGCCGCATCTCTAACACTCTGTAGTCGCGTTCGCTAGTGTCTAGCTCAAACCATGCCTCGCGATCCCACTCTCGCTCGTCGACGTTGGTATACACAAACTTGAGTCGATCGTCCTTGCCAAGTCCCTCGATTCTCAATCCCAGATAGTTTTCCCAGAAGTCGAGTTCCGGCTCGTTGTACCGGCTCTGGCCATCAAGGTATCTGCGGTGCTTGAGTTGGGCTTCGCGACGTGCGGAGATGGTCTTTTGCACTTCAGCAATCTGTGTGCGGAGGCTGTCGCGATGCGCTAGGCGCTCGTCGCGCTGGAGGGTAAGGGCGGAGATGGCCTCTTGCATCTCAGATGTTTCTTGGGATTCCTTGGAAAGAGTCTGGCTGTGCTGGGCTGTCTTGAGTTCGAGAATCTCGATGTCGCGCTTCTTCATGCGTTGATCCTCTGCAGTGGAAGTTAGCATACAATCGTCAGCGCCGAGACAAGCCATCTCAACATACCATGGAGTTCTGCAACGTTCATGCGAAACTGGTTGCGTTCTTCGAGCACTCGTCTTCGCCCATTCTCGATAAAGGCGTCAAATCGTGTAGTGAACTGGTTCATGCGACTGCGCAAGTCGTCGAATCCGAAATTGATGCTGGGTAGTTGGTCGGCCATGGACGGCGCATCGTGCGAGGAAGCGCGCATGGTGGTGCTGAGTGAGGGCTCGAAGGTCGTCATGGTGGGTGTGTTATCGCAGGGTACTCTCAGTATTCTGTGGTGTGCAGCGATATGCGATTATGTCGTGGATGCGGTTAGATGACGGTGGTGACGGTTTCGATGGTTGCTCCGTAAACAAACATCCGCGCTAATGCGGTAGGAACAAGAGCGGGGCGCCTGCACGTGCCGACGCGACTTTTGGCGCTAGTGGAACTTTTTGGTTTGTTCACTTTCATCATCGCGTTCGGCATCACCAGGTTTGACAGACATCTTCTCCGCTCCCGCCTACGACCATTTGCTTCCTGTGCCCGAAGTATGAGTTTATACCGCAGCGCTGTTACCGATCGAGAACCTCTACGACAGCCCAATGGCTGACAAATCGCTCAAAGACCTGAACTACGGCCATCCTGGCGTCGCGAGTTATGATTTAGAAAACAGAGGATGGGCCTTTGCTAGGAATTATAAGAAGCGAATCTTCAAGCAGATTCTGATTCCAACGACCTCGTCTTCTACGCGAAATCATGCGACACCTAAAACAGCACCACCGTTCTCTCTAAAAACACCAGTGAACAGGACGAGCATACAGGATGAATTCAGCAATACAGTTCAAGACGACCCCCTGCTCGCTCCGGCTACGGAGATAATTCCGGACCTGGCCTTGGTATCTGCTGCTATCTCTTCCGCGGCTTCGACCTATGACCCTCTCGTCAGTGGCCTTTTATCTTTCGGTTCAATCACGCCCAGGGGTAGAGATGAGGCGTGGCAGATGGCTGCCTTGCCCACCGGGGAGACCGGAAGTATACTGCAGTTGTGTATTTTGGATGACGAAACGCATGGTTGGACAACCGAACCGAGGCCATGGGTACGAGGGCAAACGTTGAAAGCCGCAGAGAGCGCATTCTGGAACGAGGAAGCGGCACCGATACAGCAGGTTTGCTTTGCACGTTCAGAGGAAAAAAGGCCTTTGCTTGCCGTGCGACTTCCCACACGCACTGTTCTATTTCACCCGGACTACGTCCGTCAACCACGCGCTGCCGCAATTTCCCCGTTCTACCGTCTGCCAGCTTCCACCATCCAACCGAACCGCATACTCAGCATACATCAGAACGACACAGGTGGCTTTGCCCATGTCGATGTTGCCTTTAACCCGGACTTTCAATTACAGTTTGCGTTGGTCGACCAAAGCCAAACGTGGAGTGTATGGGATATCGAGCATCGGCTTAGGCTTGGCAGATATTCGGCTTCATGCATGCTCCGCGGAAAGGTCAATGAGTCGGATGACGGAGACACAACTGGCCAAGATGGCTGGGCGAGGGTTCTCTGGGTCGCCGATGTTACGACCTTGATGGTTTGCAATAGGCGCCGCTTGAGCATCGTTAGCATCAGGGGCGGATCTACTTCGTATTTGCCTTGCCAAGAAATATTCAGCGAACGGTCCGCGGACTGGATTCTGGACGTCAAGTTGCATCCAAAAGACCGCAGTAGAGTATTCGTCTTGACCTCTACTCGAATTTCACTGATTGCAGTCACTCCACCGAGTGAGCTCCCGTCAAGTGCCGACGACACAGGCGCTAAGATACTTCTATCATGGCGGCACTATAGGGGCGCTGAAGATTTTACGCTTGGATTGAGTGCGCAAATGCTGGCAGACGATGGTATGTGCCAAGCTCAACCTATGTGAGAGGCCGACTGACAGATGAGCAGAGACGTGCGTGATGATCCATTCTCGTGTCAACAACCTCGTCCAAGTATACAGCTTTGTCGAGCGTGATTCCGGGCTCATTACCGCCCCTGACCCGACTCTGCTAACTCTATGCCTTCCGGACCCAGGGCAGATTACGAACATTTTCATCGAGACAATGGAACAAGGAGAGTTGAGGTCCGAGATTGGCTTTTTCCAACTATTTGTGACGCAGTCTGACTTGAGCGTCCACGAGCTCATTGTATATACCCGGACCTCTACGGCGGACGACAGGATCGAGGATGATTATGCCATTGCGGACTTTGAGCAAAGCACGATAACACGTCCCAGGGATCCCCCAATCAGGTCTCGTAAGATCAACAAAGACGAGGATTTTGTAAGCCCTGACGGACTACCTACAACAGCATTGCCATGCTCGAAAATTGCAGCGCCACAGTCGCATTGGCATGACAATCTGAATGATAGTACTGCGTACGAAACACGAAACAACAGCCTCTTGGGTGAGGTGATGTCGCAGTCCAAGAGCTCAGCAGAGGAGTCTAGCGCGATAGATGCGGTGGCGGTCATGGACCAGGTGAACGAGATGCTGGCAACTGGTGCAGACTTGCCATCTCTACCATTGGGTACTTTGTAAGTGACCCCTGCTCACATCAGGTATAAACTAACATTCACAGGATGGAGTTTACGCGCACGCATTTCGACGTTGCAGATATTGACGAAGCTTCGTCCAACTTCGAAGAGTTGTTTTCTTCCGGATATGAACAAGACACAATGGACGTTCAGCGTATTGCACCTATGTACGTGCTTGGTTTGGCTCACGACAGCGACCCTACGATTTCGGACGTGTACGACACTATACTCCAGACATGGATTGCGCCTCTTCCCACAGAAGTGCCGATCCGCGTTCGTCAACGCTTGGAACGTCTGGCTCGGCGGGTTGCCACGGAACTGATGTTCTCAAGTACTTGTATACGTGATGATCGAAGGCAGGTGTCTGCCTCCAGCACGCAGCATGGACAAAACAAGGGCGGTGGTGTCGCGTTGCCCATCTTGCCATCAAGGCCCAAAGAAAGTGCTTTTTATCCCGTTTCAAACTATCCGATCTCTCAGCCACTACCGACACCACCATACTCATCTATGCCTCCGCCCTCTGTGCTGGGGTCATCTCCGCCAGAAGCGACTCCCACTCCTCCCGCCCTACCCGACCCCCTCAGTCGCCTCAACAAGTATCTCTCGACTTCCAAAGACCCGGCGATAATCCACCCGAATGTGGCTCAAGGTCTCGCGCACTGGCAATTAGGAAGTGATCCTCACGCGTACGATTGGACCAGCCTAGAGCGTGCTCTCCAATCTGAAGATCTTGACGAAGAGAGCCAACTGCAACGCGAAAAAGAACGCAAGAAGAGAGAACGTCGGGAGAAACGCCAACAGCGCGAAAACGAGCTTATGAAGGCCAAGCTTGAGCTCACGAGGAGTAATGCCGTCAGTCAGCCTACCGCGTTCCCTAGAAGCTCTCCAGGACCCATGTTGGGCGGCATGGGGAACAGCAGTCAGGTATCAAGTCAAAGTCAAAGTCAGATCCAGGTACCACCTCATGGCGGCAGCTTCATGATGCCGCAAAGTCAAGTCGAGCGCGGCAAATTTGGAGGGAAGTTGGACAAAAAGAAGAAGAAGAAGGGTAGGATTAGTGGGTTCTAGTCTTGATGGCCTTTGGGCATATACAGAACATGCACTTCCGAAATGATGTCTGATTCGGTGCCGTCATCAGCGCGGAAAGAAGGAAGATCTTCCCCTCAAAGTGGGGTTGGAGGGGTAGCCTCCCCATACCACCAACTACATAGCTTATCCTTACCGCGGATCCGTTCCTAGGTATCAAGTACTTCATCCATCATCTGCGTCCACAAACTATTCCACAATTCCCTCTGAACAACTAAATCAACATGTCAGGTTTCCCATCTCTCCAGCCCGCTTTCACAGTCCGCGTCGACATCGATGCGCCGATGCAAGTTGGAGGCCAGCATGGCGCGCAGCTGGTCATCGTTCCAATGGTTTCCGGTACGGTGAAGAGTGAAGAGGGCTTTGAGCCGAAGTTGGATGGAGAACTACATGGTGTTGGCTACGACTACATTCACAATGATGCCGACGGCGGAAACATGCGCTTGGACGTGAGGAGTCAAGTCAAGTAAGTGGAAGGCTGACAAAATCGCATTAGGCAGAGCATGGGCTAATGGTTGCACAGGAACCACGACGGCACAGTTCTGGCGATGTATTACAAAGGTACTGTGAAGCTCACGCAGGGAGTCGGCAAAGTGCTGTCTGGTGCTCCCGATGCTAAGACAACTGACTATGGCGATTCATTTGTCAACTTCTCTTTCGAGACGGGAAATGAGAAATACAAGGAACTTCAGAATGGAACCTATGTTGCCGCGGGCCATTTCGTAACGGGTGAAGGCAAGCCGGGCGTTGTGGTGGAGTACAAGGTCAGTAAGGTTGTGTACAACGCCAGCCAGGGCAAAATGTAGGAGGTAAGTCTGCTATCGTATCTTTGTTTGATGGGAGTACTGATTTCTCCTAGGGTTACTGTGGGAATATCGCGATCCTCGTACTTACTGACTGTATCAAATGCCTGTATCGGTTCTCCGCTCTCATGTCTTGACCCTCTTTGCTAGTGCGTGCTGAACTACCTTCACCTCGTCTCCTTAAGCCACATCGCAGGATCGCAGACATCTGTGGTTCGTGACTGATATAGAGTAAAATCTCATTCACCTTGACTAAACATTCTTACCTGTATCATTTGCAGCGGGTGGTGCTGTGCGTTTGCCTTAACGCTCTAGATTCGTTACATCCACGACTTACTCTTACTCCCGGTTATACTACGCTCTCTGCACCGTAGTATCGTTGCCATATTCTAGGAGCCAACCAAGAGGTCAGCATCACTGCGTTACGTTTGAGAATCATTGCTAATCTGATGAATCAGACGCCCATTGCAAGCTCACCAGTAGGATGCCTGCGCTGCCGCAGCCTCTGATGGGTTCGGCAAAACGGTACACTGCGGCCATGTTTGATAAGCATTACGAGGATGAAAACTATTTCGGATTCGAGACGCTTGTTGACCCCAATACCTACAACATCCAGGTCAAGGCCTACATGGACAAGAACCGATGTCGTCTTCAAGATTACATGGTCTTAGTCGGCACATACCACACTCACTTCGGACGCCAAAAAGTATGGGCGCGGCCCACGGGCTTGGAGGTCGAGTATTACCACGGCTTGCCGGAAGCGCTCGAACTTGCACGAGTAGATGATCTGTTCGAAAATCGCATCTACTACGTCCCGCCGTTCAGCTACATGTCCACCTCTCAGAACACGCGTATGAAGAAGGAACGTCTTTACGGTATGAAGGTAGTTGAGACAGTTGTCAACGTCGTCTTCCTGAAGCAAGGCTGGCTCGTTCACTTCGAGGTCGACTCTGATACAGATGCGCTGGAAGCTTTCAAGTATGCTTGTATCAACTATGAGCCGAGGAAGA
>Ga0058698_10000567_pt1 | contig 19940 bp, 19 predicted proteins | sample AgamicAsSfe_FD_67288 | JGI IMG/M metagenome (GOLD analysis project Ga0058698, IMG submission 67288) | Agave microbial communities from Guanajuato, Mexico - As.Sf.e | ecosystem: Host-associated > Plants > Phyllosphere > Phylloplane/Leaf | place: Guanajuato, Mexico | collected 2012-05-30
CTTACATATTGGCGTTTGAGCCCAGCTTCATTGAGATGCGGCATCTGGATACGGGCCTACTGGTGTATATATTGACGGCAAAGAATGTGCGGATGCTACATTCCTCAACAAGAGAGGTAAAATCAACGTCGTCAGGGTTGAATTGAACGAGCTGACCCTAAATGCAGATTCTTTACGCTTACGAGGATGAAATGGGGAACGACGTTATCGCCAGCTTGGACTTCTGGAGCAAACCCAAAGATGGTGGAAGTAGCTCTAGTAACGCCCTGAGTAGCAGATGAGCGACGACTCGATCATGAAACATTCGAAATTGTCATTCAGTATGTGCTCTATCTGTATGTGAGACCTGCTCGCCCAATATGCGAATATGCACTTAGTACTTGAATCTGGTAGCATTTGCCAAGCCACGTCGCTGGGCTGCCGAATAGCAGGTGCGATGTGCTTTGCACTTGCCTCTGCGAAAGATTGACAATCTCCTACCTTGCCGTACCAGACATCTGACTTTGCCTCAACTGCATCAGAAGAGCTCTTCCTATCGAATTAACATACAGCTTCTTACCCTTATTTCATTCAGGGTGTGTTGCCAAGAAGATCTTTCTTGCTCCTTCACCCACATTCTCCCTGTCGTTATGCTCCAAAGAGGCAATAGTGACGCCGCAAAACGAGTGCGACAAGCCAAAGCAGCACCCTCTCTGCCAAGACGAGATAGACGCTTTACTCTTACTGATCAAGCAGTGCTCCACGAGCAAGCAGTTGTAGCTGCGGTACGTGCGCATGAGATAGCCTACGGCCTACCACGATCTTCACTTGAGGAAGACATGCCAACCTCATCCAATCGTCCATCCTTGGAGCGTCAAGGATCCCATATAGCTCGACGTCTCTCGAACGCCAGCTCCAAGAAGAAAGCGAAGCCACCAATTCCATCTCGATCTGACACTGCAGAACGATTAGCTTCGACTCCGTCAGCAATGTCAATCTCGCACTCAGTGGTTCACCCCATGCCGACGCCCACGCCCACAATGACTACCTCCTCCGGTCCTGGAATGCATCTCAAGGCACGCAACGGCAAGTCCAGGAGCGAGCAGCCTTCGGCCGAGAGTCCGACAGTGTCGACGCCAACATCTGGGAACAAGTTGAAGAAGAAGGCGTCATATCTCATATCGTCAGGAAGTGCGACACCTCTGTCACGCTCGGAACGTGAAGCCAGGCATAGTTTTGCAGTGCCAAGTCCAGATCCTTTGGCCAACGACCATCTGGTTCTCCGTCAAAGCCCCCCAGTGGCCACATTGTCACGACAAGCACAGTACGCTAAAGACAAACCCGAAGTGGACCGTGCCACTGCCAATAATAGCCAGGACAGCGCGCAGAAGAAAGAAAATGTCAGGGCTGGTTCAACTGCTTTGTCCATATTCAAATCCAGAAGAATATCGATGAACCTCACAAGCACGATCAAGCGCGCATTTAGCCGTCAAGTACCTACAGCTGCGTCCGAAATACCACCTCAGCAAGTCAAGGCACATCGACCACATTATGGGAGTGACTCGACGAGTGCCTCCCGACACTTATCTCAGTCGACTTCTTTTACTGCTATTGACGGGGACCTCGATCACTCATCCTCACGCAGTCTGACACCAGTCCTTCGGACGCCAGATGCTTTGGACTTTCCTGCACAGAGAGTAACCTCCACCTCATCAGCAGACCACTACTACACAAAGTCCCGCGTGACAAGTTGGATGTCAGACTCAAGTAGAGACCATACTACCAGGCCCCGTGAGCTTGAACCTGCGCTACCAAGCATATTGGAAAGTCCCTGGCGCAATACGTCACATGCTTCATTACATGGCCGGAACACGCTGAGAAGCAGTCATGAGACGTTTCCAGATGTGCTTCCCGAACAAGATGAGGAGGAGGATCTGGCATCTGCGGTAGAAGGCCAGCCAAAGCTCGACAGTCGGAATTTACTCTCAGCACTGCGTACACACATGGCAGTAGACCGAAGACTCCAGCAGCGCAGCAGCGACAACAGAAATGTATCCAAATCTACACAACGCACATGGAACTCGTCGGGTAGAGTACCTAGTGGAGATCAACAGCATCAGGCTATAAGCGCGGAGGAGGACGTCGAGATGCTAGCTACCATCAGAGACTTCGCAGTACCAGACTGCGCTTACGAAGCTGCTAATTGCGAGGACGCGGCTGAGCAGCCACCATCGCCAATGGCTCGGGGAACGATGATCTCTCCCAGCGTATACTCCATTAGGTCAGGCATCAAGGAGAAATTAAGGTCGCCAAAAGACAGCGTCATCTCCTTGCCGGATCGTGCTGCTACCCCACCAGGGACTGCATATGTCACCGAAGCACATCAGGTCAGCAAATGGTCTTTGGTTGGGAATACTGGCAATACTGCCTCAACAACGCCTATAATCAGCACCTCTGGAGAATGGCGCTCGTGGGCTGCAGACGAACTCGCAGACCTGGAAGCAGCTGTAACAGGACCTGCGACAAGTATGAAGCACAAACGGTGCGGTCTGATCGCGAATAGCGCAGAAAGACGCGCCGCCGCACAAGCAGTATCGTCCGATTCGAGAATAGTGAGCAGCGTTAACACGAGAAATGAGGACGAAATACCACTCAGGCGTCCTAAATTGCTGGGAACAAGATCCGACTCGATGAACGATCGCTTCCCTATGCTACCACTATCTCAAAAGCCAAAGAGACCCAGCCCAGCTTCATCACGGAAGACATCCTCGACGAAGGCGTCAGCCCAGAGAGAGACTGAAAGCTCACCGCCAGCAGAGACACGGTCCAGCACTGATGCGCTCAAAGTGGATCATGCAACAATCGCGAGGAAGAGGTCGAACCTCGCTCTGCACGTCATGGCCACGTCGGACATGGACTCACCAACCATTCCAACACGATCACCAGCACGCACCAGGGAAGAGCGAAAAGCGCGGAAGCCGAAGCGTCAAGCTCAACTCCACGAGCAGCCCTCCCTCGCTCTCCTCCTAGCTGAAGAGCACTCTCGCGAAGCAAGTCGGCCTCAACCCGATCGAACTCCCACATCGTCTATTCTCGACGAAGGCTGGTTGGCACGCCTGCAAAGAGGTCCGTATGCTCAAGACTATCCGTCATCTCCTGGTAAGCAAAGCAGTGTTGACTCGCTGGATCTGTTGTCGAGGAGGAAAGGGACTGGCATAGGTGGACTCGTGAAGGGGATGAAGCTTGGAGGAGGGGATGAGAACACGAGACCGAGTCCGACGAAGGGACAGGTTATGGTTGATGACTTTTTGGGGAAGAGGTTGAGTAGAGGATGGAGGGAGATTGGGGAGGGGAGGGAGGTTGGGCAGGTCAGCTCGCCGAGGTTTTTGTGAAGACGGCAAGATTAAAGAGGAAGCGGTAGTTGTGGGGTAAATGTTTCTATTGCTAGGATATATAGCTACTGGTACCTATCTTGTATGAGCGTGCGATGAGGAGAGCACCAAAGCTCATGACGTCAACGCTTGTTTACTAACAGTGACGGCAGCATCAGTCGAATATTCTTTCACACGCAACAGCAATACATCATGGACAAAGTTGAGGGCATCGGTCTGGCTATGCTGGATAGCAAGCTCGATCTCGAACAGTACCGCATCCCAGATCTGCCAGCCTCGATGTACTATATCCCCAACTTCATCACGCCTGCCCTAGAAGTCGCACTCCTCTCAAAAGCAAGCCTTTCACAATCTATCATTCGCCTACCTGTCTACTCTCTCGCACCTACTCTGGACCCATCAAGCCACGACTGACCTTTCCCACCTCTCCTCCAGATCTCCGCCTCCCGCTACATAACCCTCCCAACCTCCCAGCGCCGCCTTCAAGTCTACCCTGCACCACTCTCCTCCACCAATGTCCTCCTAGCCACGACCACACTCCCGTCATGGCTAGCCAACCCGATCCTCCCCACCATGAAGCAGCTTGGCGTTTTCGGAGGGACAAAACATGGGGAGCCAAATCATTGTCTGGTCAATGAGTATCAGCCCGGAAGGGGAATCATGCCGCATGAGGACGGAGAGGCGTATGAGCCTGTCACGGCGACGATCAGCCTTGGGGCCGTGGGAGTGCTGGAGCTGTGGGGAAAGGGGCGGAAAGACGTGGATGAGGAGAAGGAGAAGGTGTCTGAGGCTACGGATGAAGACACGGACGAGAACACGAATCCGGCTTCAGACCCGGCGGCGAAACAGGAACGGAAACAGCCAAGATGGCGGATATTGCAGGAGGAGCGAAGTCTGCTGGTCACGCGCGGCGGGGCATATACGCAACTACTGCATGGCATAGCCGAGACGGATCGCGACGAGCGGCTGCGTGAAGTGGTGAATTGGGATATGCTGGCGGACAAGGAGAGATTTGGCAATAAAGGCGTGTGCGAGCGTGGCACGAGAGTTAGCTTGACCTTTCGAGACGTGAGGAAAGTGGCGAAGGTTGGGGCTAAATTGTTTGGGAAGAGGTGATTATGGGGTGTCTGGGAAGAGGTGGACGGAGGCGATTGAACATTACACATGAGCTAGATGAGATTGAAACGGACGAGGATGATGACGACGCGGATGTGCGTGGATTTAGTGGTAGCGAGCGCGACACAACCTGCTTCTTTGGGGATATAGCCGAAATCCTGCAAGAGGTCGTTCGGAGGTTAGACAGCGGTTTGAGGTCAGACAACGAAGAGATGAACACACTGGAGAGTGTTGGAGAGCGACAGCGACAGCCTCGTCAATGTTATGGCGGCTTAGCCAGACGAGCTGGAAAGCAGAGGATTTGAGCCTGACCAACGACAGACAGATTGATCTACCGCAGCCGACGGTTCTGTCTTCCAATACTACCTGCATACCGGCCGGGAAGCACAACATGCCCAGATCGAGCGGGAGCTCAGCTGCATTTGCTGGCTGGGAAGTCATGTCTCTGCAGTGCAGTCTCCGTTGCGTAGCCGCGTCGTCTGTCCTGCTCTCTCGTCGGCCACCATGCCTGATGCGACCAGATGTGATCGTCTCGGAGCAGGACGCGTTTGCCAATGACATTGCCAACTACGTAGATACATCCTGAGCCTCATACTCATCTTGACCTCGTGCCTCAACGTCCAGGTTATTGCCGGGCGCCTACAGTATTGGTAGCGTCTGAACGTGCTTACTACCGGTAAGCGCCGTCGCGACTTAATCCAGGATCGCATGTCTCATATCTGCAGGTAATCTTCTGGAACGGCTGGAATGGCATGGTGGCTTTACTGGTCTGTATGAAGGGTATGCCCGGTTGAGCGTGTTTCAAGCATGGCATAGCAACTGCGTAGAGTGGAGAATTGTAGACAAACGGTAAAAGGCGTCACTGGTTCACCAATGGTACCTGGACTAGCAGATGATGATGCAGGATGTGCCGAGCGGCGTGATTGGAGAGATGTCAGACATGTCAGAGGTGTGCTGTCGCGTGGTCCCTGCCTGGCTTGATGCTAAGCCTTTCGTTGAAGCCAGGAGCTGGGTAGATCGGAAACGATGGCAAAATGGTAGTATTCCAATGTATACTCACGCTACACTTTCGAACTGTAATCTACAAACGACAACGATATCATTGATGCGCGTCACTTTCGACAAGGCAGACCGGCTAGATGGCAAGCATCGATGTACCTTCCTACGGTAGATGTCGTCCGGTTCGCATGCGTTTGTGAAGTCCCGCAATGTCTCCGCAATCCCCTTCAGCTGGCTGGACTTTTTTTTGTCTTTGTGCCTGCTTGTGTCTCCTTGCATCACCTCACAACGACCAGAGCCAGGAATGCATCGACAAACTACTCTGTATCTACTCTTACCGGCTGCTCGTCCGCACTATCAGACAGCCACATCCCATAGCACAGCCGTTCCACCCCAAGGATGCCTCCCTCTTCTCACTTTCACCTGCCCTGATTTTCTCCTGCATATGGCGTTTGGACGCATCCTGCAGCCAATCCTTCGCTAACTCTCCTAGCGCTATGCTGCCAACTGCACGGTGCACACCTCGCCCACTTCCGTCACATCCAAGCAATTCTTCCCATTTGTCAATGGCGGTGAGACAACGATGGTTTGATCCTCAGCTGGCACACTTAGCCCAGTTCAGACACTTTCCTCCGAATTGTCTCGGGCGTTTGCACACTGTCGACTGTGGTTACTGATGCTGCCATCAATTGTGCGATCGCCGAGTCGGACAGGGGAACACGGCTGGAGCGCTCGTTCGAGCTTTTCTCTTGTGCGCGCTCCTTGTCACATTCCCTGGCCTCCTGGGCTTATAACCCCTCTGCTGCTCCCCCTCTTGATGCTTTTGTTTGCTGCATTCCCTAACTTTTTCTCCATTCACTGAAAGTCTGATCGTTACATCGAGCTTGCCCTCAATCGCTCTCAGACAGATCTCTAACGGCCCACCAGCATTCTGCCCCACTGCCACATCTACGTTTCATCTTATCCTGAAACACGCTCACTTGGCTGCGATCCTGTCTGCAAGCTGACGTCGCTACTCTCGGCGTGCACTCCGGTCGTCATCACATTCGACCTTCACGTCAGGCTCTACTTCACTTGATTAACAATTCTCTCGGTATGCCAGCACCCAAAGACGTTCACCTGCTCCTCCATCGCGCCGCCTAGCCATTGCCCTCGCCACTGCCTACTTGCTCACGCGTCGTTGATTTATGTACATGTGAAGAGTGCACGCACTAACACAACACGCTCTTCAGGTACCAGACTTTTCCCAAAACCACCAAGCTTCAACAAAAATGGGTCGTAGCGGCTACGAAACTACCGGCCTCGCGCCACGCCCCAAGCCTGTCTTTGGTCCTCCTCGTCCTCCCAAGCCTGCGCCTGGCACGACCGGCAACATGGGTCCTCCTCCGAAGCCCAACAAGCCCAAGCAGCCTCCAAAGAAATGAGCTTGTCAAGATGAAAGCGCAATCTGAAAAGTGCCTCCGCTGTACGTCCGCCATGTCTCCTCACACTTGGCTGTGCTCAAGCTAACCCTATCGCAGACAACACTTCTCAGCCTGTCGCCATCCAATGAGCAAGCCTCTGCCGTCAACTTTTCACTTCGAACTTTTGTCTTATCTCATCAGCTTTTTGGAACTTTTGCGATCACTTTTGGAAGCACGATCGACACTGTCCTTCATTACACACTCTCTCTTTCAATACTTTCGCTCACACACAACACACTCTGCATCGCAAAGGCGTTCGACTTGGACATGACGAATGAGATACCCATCGACTGTAGCTGGCCGACGTCGTCGAGCTGCTCGCAAGCAAGAGTTTTGGCATACAACACCGGAGTTTTTGTTCTGTTTCTGTTCCAAAAGGCAAAGAAAAGCAAAAGCAACAACATGGATGCGTTTGAAATGGCTGGATTGCAGCCACGACCGGGGGAAACATCTTGATGACCTTGATGCGCCGTCGAGCTTGCATTATCGTCAGGTCGCCGGTTGTACAGCGCACTGATGATGGGATCTTGTTGGGGAGCCTGCTCAAAGAGTGCGCTGTTTAGGGAAATCGCTTGGTTGATGACATTTGGGTGATAATGCTTTGGGAAGAATAACTTTTGTAACATCATTTTGTTTTGTCTTCTTGGCTGTGCTTGGCTGCTTCTTGTATACTTAATCAAAATCAGACGCTATGCCTTTCTTTCAGGTGTTTTCACAGTATCCTTTCGTGACAGTCTTTATGCTGATGCTCATGTACCGCTTCGTGATTGAGTAGAGAAGTTGACCCCGGACTGGACCCCGCTCTTCCAATGTCAGGCCTCGTCACTGTTGTCCTTAACATTGACAGCCACCATCGACCATCGACTGGTACTTGTCTATTGCGCTTCCACATCTCTGAGCTTATCGCCTTCACGCTACATCCGCATACATCATTTTGTGCTCAACCGTCTTCACCTTGGACTGCGCCCCAGCCTCCCACCACCACCACTCACTCCGTCCACCCCCTCCACCACCACCAACATGACATCCTCCACCGCGGCCTTCACATCCCTCAACTTCCGCACCATCAACATCGACGCCCTCGACGCCGACTCCTCCGCCAACTTCGACCTCGCCTCCCTCACGCCCGGTGTGCAGCCCGTCAGCGGCGCAGAGCTGCAGTCGCGCGTGGGAAGAGTACGTGGGATTCTGAGGGGAGGAGATTCCGAGGGCGCGTTGAGGGAAGCGCTGGCGAGTGCGGTGTATGGAGATGTGGTGGGGAAGGTGTGTATATCTTTTCTTTGTTTGGGAGGGTGGGGTGGGGTGAGAGGAGGTATTGGGAGAAAGAGTGGGAGATGGGTGTGTGGGCGAGGCGGGATGCCAGCGTTCGGTCCGGAAACAATAAACATCATAGAGGGAATCAGTGGTGCTGGAGGCCTACGATCTTCCAGGTTCTGCTCGAATTCGCCCACATCCAAACCGGGATGGCTCAGCAAGCCGTCAGACCGGCCAGCAGGCGGACAGTGCAGACAAAACATCCACGAACTGCAAGCTGACACTTTCCCTCCTCCACAGGAAGCATACTCCTCAGCCGTCGTTGAGATCCTCCAATCAATACGGCAAGCCGAGATGACACCTCTCCTCACACGCATATACGAGTCTGACGGCGGCGTCGAGCTGCTCGATGTGCTGATGAAGTACCTGTAAGTGTGGGATCGCCATCTCCCCGAGTGCACCAACTCTTCGTCCTTTATTTCCATTTCCCATGCTGCGAACATGCCCACCAGATCTCAATCCAACGTCACACTCGCCACAAGCACCAAAATCCTCACCTCCAAACCAGAACAAACTCCGTGCCAGCAATCACAAGTAAAAGCTATTAATCAATACCCACATTAGCTACAAAGGCATGAACCAAAGCACCGCCAGCAGCACCAACGCCACCAAAAACGTAACGCCACAAGCAACAGGCTACTCTCAAATTCAATCACGCGGTGGTGCAGACGGCGGCGGACAGCAGATGAGTGTGCTGCTGAGTTGGCATGAAAAGGTGAGTGACTGAGCTTGCAAGTGGTCGTGAGAGCGGAGGGATGCAACAAGATGTGCCGTGAATATCAGCTGATTTGATGCGAAAAATGCAGGTGGTCGAGCTGGCTGGTCCCGGGAGCATTGTGCGCGTGATGACGGATCGACGGACTGTATGAGCGGGACGGTGTCGGGATGCGGTGCATGAGCTCTCGTGTGTCATTGGGATGGCATATAGCGTCTGCAAGTGTGGTGGCACAAATGGACGATTTAGACTCGGGCATAGACGGACGGACGCACTGCCATTGATCTGTGTCGCGATCCAGTGTCTCTACTTAGATCGGGCGAGTGCAAGCTATACAGTGGTGGTCTCAGAGACAGGATTGGTATTTACTCTGACCCTCGAAGCAGAAGAGATGAGAGAAGCTGGAAGAGCACTGGGCATGGCAGGGGGGGCAGAGCTAGACTGTGAAAACATATATCGCGATGCCCAATCAAAAGCCTCATGCCTTCATACGTAACAGCGTAGTACAGCTCAAATGATACAACTTAGATGGCACTCCGTCTTGCTCATTCCTCACGCCTTGCTTTGATACCTCCCCGAACTACTTCGTGCTATCATATCTTCATCGCGCCGTCCATTCATACACTTCTCCTGCATCATCGCCCGTAAACACCCTTCTGTTGTATGCATACACGCACGTGATAGCAGCCTTCCTAGCTGCAGGGCCCTTGTCTGCGCGATCCCGTCCACTTCTGCTGACTAGTCTACTACCCAGACTGGTACTCGGTCGCGAGCTCTCTCCATACGCCAGTGTTTTGACAAGCTCGAGACGCCAAGTGCCTTCGGGAGTGTTGGCCAATTTCCATATCTGCGACACAAGTATCAGAAGACTTATCCGCATGTCGTGCTGGTCGCCTGGAACTTACCTTTGCTGTCCCCTGCGTATGGCCTGTCATGATATACTCCCCGCCCAACCACTCACTACTCGACGTGGCATAGAAAGCACAGCTGCTGATCTTGTCATCGAGTCCAGCACAGAGGTTCTGCTGCAGGATCAAATCCCCGTTGATAGTATACAGCGTTGCAATCATGCCGCTGCACAGGATGATGTGGCCGGAACTGTGATCGATTTGCGCGTGGTCGACGCGCTCCTTGTTGTCCAGGACTCGCAGGCGCTCGTGGCTGTTTAGGTCCCAAAGGATAACTTTGCCGTCGGTGGAACTGGAGAGTACCGTGCTCAATGTCCTGCTGACGACGAGAACGTTCACGGCCGCTAAGTGTCCGTAGAGGCCAGCTGTGAACTGCACATCGAATGGGCCAGAGGAGTGCCCGTCCACGGACCATATGGTTATTGTGCAGTCGAGACTAGCTGTGATAAGTGTTGTTTCGTCCGCAAATGCGGCGACAGTGATGTGGTCCGTGTGGAGTGCTTCGAACAAGTCTAGGAGCTGTCCTGCTTTGTAGAAACGTAGACTGCCGTCGGTGTTTCCCCATTCGACGTAGACGTGGTCTTTTGGTGGTCGATGTGCTTGGAATGGCCCGGAATGTGTCAAGCGCTGCGTGCCAAGCGACAAAGACAGATTGGAGATTTGACTGTGTGCGTCTTCTGCCTCGAATTAAATGAGTGTATGGGATGATCAGTTTGCAAACTTACTGAACATTGGTTCTCGAACTTGTTCCAAGCTGGCAAAGTATGTAGCAAGGGGCTTGACCTTTTCGGTTGCTGTCTGTCTCGATGGGTGTGGCTTCTGGAATACCTGACGTGGTGTCTGCCCGAAGTAGCGGATGGTATGCAAGTAAACAAGCTTTTGTCGCGCATCTTCTATCTCATCGAGATCCTTTGCTCCATGATAAGACAGGTGATGGAAAACGTTAGCCGCTTCAATGGCAGCACTGCCTTGCTGCTTGTAGCCGAATACAAGGTCGATCCAGGCGTGTAAGTGCTCCGAGACGTATGGGGACTCCAGAGCCTCGCGTTGCTTCGCGATGAATATCTTTGGATCTTCCTGTGCCCATGGAGGGAGCTCCACATTATTCACGGCTTTCCCGGTGCTTTCCTTCTTGCCGAAGTCATACCCATTGACGTTCAGCAGGAACTCGGGCATGAAGTAGAACTCTGGTGTCAATTCTCTCACGTCGGACACAGTCTCAGCTGACGCTGACAACCACGTTCTCTCAATGGAATCGAAGAGACGCTCTGGATAGTCGAAAGCGCCACCCTGCTGCAGGATATACGAGCGGACGAACGGCTCGAGTCGAATGAGATATGATGTGACTATCATAGCTGAGGAGTAGTGAGTGCCGTAATGAAATGCTGGCGTTTCGGAGTCATTCATCTCGGCGAATGCTTCATATCGTTCTCGGTATGTAGCTTCGCGTTCGGGGCTCTGCGCGCCCATCGGTTTGCTCAGGTCTCTGTACACAGACGTATCGTCAAGATCAAGCGTGTCGCTGCTGTAATCACGCAAAACCCAAGGGAATACAGGGTATTGTGTAAGATCCATAAACGTTCGACCAGACATCGTGTTGACCAGCATGAGGTACTGGAAGTTAGAAAGCTCTCCACGTACCCATTGTGCCGTAGCTGGATTTTCCGGCCCAAGATTGAATATTCTCGAGCCAGCTGATCGAGCTTTGGGATCTGACATTGCGAACTGATCAACTCGCCACTTATGTGTCAATGGAATATCCGCCTTGCTAAGGCTCCGACTTTGAAGGCTTGTATAAAGAATCTCTCGACTTGCTGCAGTCAGTGTCGTGATAAGATAGCTGCGACCATCCACAAAGAACAGCTCAATAGCGACGTCACGGAGCAGGAAGCGACGCTTAGAGATATTGATGATGTCGGCCCAAATTGCGGATTTAGTCTTTGAGAGCTCTGCTCTTGTATCCACGTCGTCAGCTTTGACGCCAAGTATATTGACAACGTACTGGTCCTTCTCGTCTTTCGGGGCCTCATCAGCACTGACCACCTCACCATCAGACTTCTGGAAGAGGTTATCAAGTAAGTACAAGCTTTTCTTGCCAACAATCAGAAGACTGAACACGGCTTCGAGACCTTTGATCCTCGTCACATTGTACACTTCTAGAATTCGCTCGCCCTTGGAAAGACTTCTCATGACCTTCCGATTCATATCAATGACATCGTATTCAGCGCCTTGAGGTTGGGCGAGGACCTCAAAGTCATCGACAATTTCATTGCTATCACCTTTTGGCAGAGGAGGGGCGATCTTCGCATCAGAAGCGCATTTAGCTTGTGTCGCTTGAGTCCTCGATGTTGAGCGCGATTGGGTAGGTCGTAACACTGTTCATGAGTTATTAGTCGACCAACGCAGCAATACATGATGCGCTAGTATAGAAAAGCACCGCAGATACAGTCACAGAACACAAGTCTGGAGAGTTTGGTGAAGGGTGCCGTGAAGACTCTACTCAGACATGTATTATAGCACAGTGACTTAGGAAGCAATCTTACCTAGGCCGGGAAACCCTGTTGATGCTGCCCTGGCTCTTTTTGGGACATATGAGATAACCTTCGATGGCTGTACAGGCCGCAATCTGACCTTTCTACGCTCAAAGCCTTCAGCATTGTCGACGCAACAGGTGGTCTTTTCGGGAGGCTTCTCAAACAGATCTACGCCTACCAAATGCGCGTCAAGCTCGCAGAACCTCGATTGCATGAACCTATCATTCTCTTGATGGTCTTGACGAGCTCGTTGCCACCTCCATTTCTCGGCATTATAGATGTTCTGCCTCCATGGCTCCCCTCGAGACTCGTGTTCAAGTACTGCGTGCAATTCTGCAAGATCATCGACTTCTCGCTTATGGAGTCTCGCCTCCCGCTTCTCAATGCGCGCGATTGCAGTCGTCGCGATTGTTTGATTCTGTTGCTCGTGCCCCATTCCTTCCTCTCCAGGACTGGATAAGAGATGGAAGATGTCTCTCGTGAACGACGACGTCTCGGCTAATAACGCAAAGCTGGGCGATTGCTTCAGTAGAACCTGCAAGAAAGCTAGTGATGCCGTGAGCTGCTCAGAAGCGATTGCAGAAGAGCTAAAATCTGCGGAACTCTGCTTGAACAATCCTGCGAGTACATACCACGCACTGGGATATGTGACTACCAGCTCCCGCTTCGCAATAGTCTTGAAGAAAACGCTGAGCTGGAATGAAGAAGGATCGAGAGGTCCTACGTCGATGCCAAATAACAGGCCAAATAGAGCAGCCCAAACGAAAGGTGATACGTGCCATTTGGACAGTTTAGCCCGCATTATATGATAACCTCTGGTTCTGACTTCGAAGTTCCTGCTGTATCGAGGACCTTCAGTGATTAGCAAATGAACCATGATACGAATTATGGAGCATATTGTTGTTGCATCAGCACTGTCGAAGAGATGTAAGAGCCACTATAAGCTTGTCAGTACTGAGGAGACGAGGAAACAGAAGAACCATTCTAGCAAAGTGTCGATATTGATCAAGAAAGAGGTCCTGAGAGTGTGCCTGGAGAGTGCTGTGAAGATTGTACTCAAATTCGAGGAGCTAAGAAAACAGATGAACTGCTCCAGTATAATATCGAGATAGATCGAAGAAGTCTTGAGAGCAGTGGAAAGTGCCCCGGGAGAGTACCATAGAGAATTATATAAGAGGTGGAGACTGAAGAAGCAGAAGAGAAAGAAGAAGAAGAGAGGAGGGGAGAGAAAAGAGAATAGAGAAGAAAGAGCCCACCTTGTTAGTAATAGTCTTGGCGAACCTCTCAGTACCGTCCACAGGACTAGCTACGCAAAGATAGTCGGTGAAAGCATCAAGCACCAACGAGCCAATAACGAACCCATCGTTTTGATCCTGTAGTGCATCTGCTGTATTCTCGTGTGATACTTTCTGAAGCGCAGACGTGACGAACAGGGCCGTGATTCGCATTCCATCCGTAGTAGCCAAGTGTTTGAGCAGGACTGACATTGCTTTCTTACAGGTGGGTATGACCTCACTACTGATTGTCGCGCATTTGAGATTGTCGAGAAGCTTTTGCAGCAATCCTAATCCATGGATTAGCTCTATCTTCCTAATAAAGATCGTGGAGAGTGCCGTAAATAATACATCTTGGAATGCGTCTGTGGGTTGCATTTATGGGTGACATACGTAGTTTACTCAAGCGCTTAGCATTGAAGGCACTGAAGCGGTTTCCGCTCAGGAGGACAATGAATTGTTGATAGAATACCTCTTGACATTTGTACCGTGACTGATTCCAGAGCCCACCATCAAGCACCAGCGTACGGTAAGCCAGCATGTTCTTGATCAAACATGACTTAGGATTATTCAAGTCTATTCCGACGAAGCCGAGAATGTGAAGCAGCAATTCAGGCATGTAATCAGCACATGATGTCTGTGGTGCTAGCAGTGTGATGTGCGGCACATCATGCTGAAGTAGGATCTCTCCAACCTTGACTCGAATGAGCCAGCTCATGATTGCATAAGCATTTTCTCGCTCGAATGCTTCGCTAAGTCGCCAAGAGCAGTCTAGGATTTCGAACATTGCGGTAATTTCCTGTATCATCATCGTAATAGTCTTTGCCGTAGCAATACGTCTAAGCAAGAGTGAAACGCCACCGCTCAGTTGCCACAAGGTATCGGGCCAATAACGTGGTCGAAATGCTATGACACCATCTGTCAAATGACCAAGATGTGCCTTATCACGCAGGTGAATAGCGGCTGAATTCACAGTATAACCATTGCCATCAAGGGTCGAAGAAATATGATGCAACATGATGTCCGTTGCTGCCGTTGTCTTCAGCAAAAGCTTGCTCTCATCCTCGTCGTAGCTAAAGTGCAGCGAGGTATTCACAGCTAATACAAGATCACTGCGTAAGCGTTTCGTGCGAACGATTTCACCGAGGCTAGATTTCGAGTTCTCATGGTGCGCCATGCGCTCATCCATCATAGTCAGGTCTGCGGCGGCAGAGTAGGTGAAAAAACTGCTAAATTCCTGGAAGTTGCCACGGTATCTGGAGGTCAATTTGTAATAGACGAAAATCGCTTCTGGAGTTAAAGGCACATTGAACAGATGTAGACTGAGCAAGCACCACCTCGACTTTAGCACATTGTGGCCGATGAGAGCAGCAAGATCGTAAGGGGTCCCAATGAACGCCCGTGGCGACAGCATGGTTGCGGGATATGGGCACTGAACGTCATCTACAGGAACCCCGTTGACGAACAAAGTGCTTCGTTGTGCAGGATTGTGTATAATTACGATGTGATATTCGACCCCAATCTCAAAAAGAAACTGCTCGAAGACCACCTTATTGATGGTCGAGGTCTGCAACACGAGATTTCGTTTGCCCGATTCAATGTATACCAGGAAAGTATCTGCTAAACCGAAAACAATTGTATGGCATTTGATGTCGTAGCTTTCTACCTGTAGCCATATGCTCAAGGTGTAGCCTTGCTGCGGAGATGGAAACGATGCGCCAACATTTGCGAACTGTATTGCGGCATATCCACCGAGACGAAGGTCAAAATGGAAAGCAGGTGGTGAACTTGTCATGCTCCTAGCTTCTGAGCATAATCGTTTTAAGTCAGGATGCGCCTCGGCTAGACGGAGAAGAAGTCTCGCCACTGATAGATCAGGCAGGCCCACCCGAAGTAAGCTACTCAGCAGCAGTGTTGTACTCGTCGCTACTGCAGAACCTTGATCGGAGCGTGAGAGCTGTTCTAGCAAAATGCTTATGACTGTCGAATCATGTACTGCCACAAGATTGTGCTTACTAGCATTGCACATCTGGACCAGTGCCAAGATAATATGCTGTGCAAGAGGTGTATTCGCCCCAGTATCGCAGCATATTTTCCAGCCTTTCAAAATGATCGGGACCATCTTGTAACACCATAGTGTCTCGGATTGAAGTGTTTGTGCGAGCACAGCAGAAGTGGTCGCGGTGCTGCCATCACTGGAGTCGATGGCTCCTTCCGTCTCATCTGAACGCAGACGTAGTCGTCGAAACAGGCTGGTCAGATCGTAGTCCAGAAGAGCCAGGGAGAAAAGGAGTCCAAAGAACTTCTCATGGCTCTCGCTATCACCAAGCACCCCAGTGGCTAGGATCGCTTCACCGAAGTCAGTCCACGCAGTATCATGAGTCTCTTTACCAAAACATCGTCGGTTGAGGATGTTAGTTGATAACGCCTCCGAAACGAGCTCAACCACAGCAGTCAATAGGTCAATTAGATCAAGCCTGATCCCGCTCACGTTATCACATCGAGTATAGCAGCCAGAGAAAGCTTGCAGGGTACCAGTAACAGCCTCGAACCCACCGAGTGATCTGAAGGACTCTTTTGCGAAGTGCTCATCATGGAGCAGTGATGCGCGAAGTCGGCGTAGGAGGTCACTGAGGTGTCGAATATGCTCAGATGATAATTTCACATAAGCAGTTTCGTAAATGAGATTGGTGATGCTGTCTTGCAATGACAGAAAGGTGGAGCCATCGAGACGGTCGATAGGGCTGGTGGTCACATCGAGCCTTTCTGCCTCACTCATGGTGGGAGTACGAGGCAAAGGCCAGTGCCGCAACTATATTCACAGGCTGGAGCTTGGGCCACATATCGACGTGGCGTGAGGCGAGAGCACTGTCTTCTGGCTCGTTGCTTCAGTACCAAGCGTCACAGTGGTCGGGCGAGAGTCGGATCGAGCAGCCCCCCCGCAGCACTGGACTCATGTACGAGGGTGGATGGCGATGGCGATGGCGATGGCGATGCAGTGTGCTGAAGCACGACCTCACGTGACCTCTCCAGCCACGCCAGCCCCGTGTCATGTGAACGATTCCGTTATCTAGGATTGTGGGGTATAGCTTGGTTACGAGTACAGTACATCTACCCATCATCTCCCTTCCGCCAGCTTCTATCTACTCCTTCACTGCCTGCCTCCTGCTCTTCCTCTCAAAAGCTTCAACTTACCCCGACTCTCCTCACACCTGCATCCTGCACACCAGTCTACCCAGCATGAAATCTGTCATCAGCCTCGCGGCGCTTCTGCCGCTGCTGGCCGCTGCCAGCCCTCTGCTCAAGGTGGCAACCATTCATAACGAAGCTGCCCCAATCCTATCGTCTGCCATGGCGAAGGAGATTCCCGACTCCTACATCATCGTGTTTAAGGACCACGTCACACACAGCACTGCGTCTTTGCATCAGAACTGGGTTCAGGACATCCACGCCTCCACCCAGAACCAGAAGAACGACCTTCGCAAGCGTTCACAAACACCGTTCCTGGATGATGTTTTTCACGGACTTAGGCACACCTTCCATATCCCCAATGCCCTCCTCGGTTACTCTGGTCACTTTGACGAGGATGTTATCGAACAGATCCGAAGACACCCAGATGTAAGATATGACTCAATGACAAGCAGTCGGAACCTCGGCTAATCTGTATGGCACCATAGGTAGACTATATTGAAAAGGATTCGGAAGTGCACACCATGAGCGAGAATGTCACCACAGAAAAGAACGCCCCTTGGGGTCTTGCTCGCATTTCGCACCGAGACGGCTTGGGCTTCGGGACATTCAACAAGTACATCTATACGGAAGATGGTGGTGAGGGTGTCGATGTCTATGTCATCGACACTGGCACCAACGTCAACCACGTGGACTTTGAGGGCCGTGCCAGCTGGGGTGCTACCATTCCCGCCAATGACCCAGATGAGGATGGCAACGGCCACGGCACCCACTGCTCCGGCACTGTTGCTGGCAAGAAGTTCGGTGTCGCCAAGAAGGCTCACGTAAAGGCCGTCAAGGTTCTCCGCTCCAATGGATCTGGCTCCATGTCTGATGTCGTGAAGGGTGTCGAGTACGCTGCTGAGGCTCATCTCGAGCAGGTCGACGCTGCCAAGAAGGGCAAGCGTAAGGGCTTCAAGGGCAGCTCTGCCAACATGTCTCTCGGCGGTGGCAAGTCTGTCACTCTCGACAAGGCTGTCAACGCTGCTGTCGATGTTGGTATCCACTTCGCCGTTGCTGCTGGTAACGACAACGCCAACTCTTGCAACTACTCGCCGGCTGCTGCCGAGAAGGCCGTTACTGTTGGTGCCAGTAACGTACGTCTTACAAGACTCTCACCTTTTTTTAATGATGCAGTGCTAATCTTGCCTACAGTTGGCCGATGAGCGTGCTTACTTTTCCAACTTCGGTAAATGCAACGACATCTTCGCTCCTGGCTTGAACATTCTCTCTACTTGGATCGGCAGCAAGTATGCCACCAATACCATCTCTGGAACATCGATGGCTTCTCCTCACATTGCTGGGTATGCTCAATCAATAACAAATTACTGAAACTATGCTAACACCACGATAGTCTCCTGGCCTACCTCCTCTCCCTCCAGCCTGCTATTGACTCAGCGTACGCTGTCGAGACAATCACCCCTGCTAAGCTGAAGGCTAGCCTTCTCTCCATCGCCACCAAGAACGCGTTGTCCAATGTCCCCAGTGACACCACCAACATTTTGGCATGGAACGGTGGTGGAAGTGCAAACTACACCGAGATTGTCGCCAAGGGTGGCTACACCGTCGGTGCTATGCCTTTCGAGTCTGTGAACGAGCAGCTCTCCGAGGTTGTGAAGGAGCAGTTCTCCGAGGTCAGCGAGGAGGCTGTTGAGATCTTCAGGAAGATTGAGGGCAAGCTTGAGGACTTCTTCGTTGAGGAACTCAAGTCCCTCAAGTCTCACGCATAGAGCACCGATGGTACGAGTGGAGTTGCTCTACAGAGAATACACACTTGCGATGCATACGTGTATAGATCATGGCGTTGCATAATACATCGGGATCTGGTTCAGGCTCTACGGCCTATTTATCACTTCTATCTCCTACCTGCTTTTATCACCAGGGCTTTTCGCCAATATGTGGCTCATATACAGCTTTTAGTCATTTTCTCTAGTTCAGCAGCCTGGACCTCGATCATCTCCATAGAATTAATATGACTTTTGTCACCAAGTTACACTTTGTTCGGGCGGCAGACTATGGTAATAGTTCTTTGCATAATTTGTAGCAGTAATGATACTCACCTGCAGCTACCCTGCCGCCTGCTTGAACCACAACATCCGCGTCATCGTCGAGGCTGATAGGGACTCGTTCCGCCAAACATATTCACATTATCCGCAGGCGCTTCAAGGTGCACAGTTCATACTCCCGTCATTCTCAATCAATCCGTACCGTTTCGCACCCATTACACCTGTCAGAAAGACAACAAGATACACCCGGATCCACACAGGCACCATGTCGGACGCACCGAAGCCCATCAGCAGCGTTAAGCTGGTTCTACTAGGCGAAGCAGCAGTCGGAAAGGTATAAAGCTCGTCACACTACTGCGCCGTCTCCTTCCACTCATACACCCTTGGCACAGTCATCACTAGTCCTCCGCTTCGTCAACAACGACTTTCAAGAAAACAAAGAACCCACGATAGGCGGTCCGTTCGCCTCGACTACCCCTCCCCTCTTTCCTCCACGCTGACACCTCCACCAACAGCGGCATTCCTAACACAGAAATGCGCCCTGCCCACCCGCACAATCAAGTTCGAGATCTGGGACACAGCCGGGCAAGAGCGCTTCGCCTCCCTCGCCCCCATGTACTACCGCAACGCCCAAGCCGCCCTCGTCGCATACGACATCACCAAAGCTTCCTCACTCGTAAAAGCGCGACATTGGGTAGCCGAGCTGCAACGGCAGGCCAGTCCGGGAATTGTCATTGCGCTGGTGGGGAATAAGTGGGATTTGGTCGAGGCGGGTGGTGCGGAGGAAGTGGAGGAGGAGCCGGTACTGCACGAGGATGAGGATGAGGAGGGTGAGATTGAGAGGGCGGGAGGTGCCGAGGAGGATGCGGATGGCAAGACGAGGAAGGTGAGTACGCGGGAAGCAAAGGCGTTTGCGGAAGAGGAGGGATTGCTGTTCTTTGAGACGAGCGCGAAGACGGGACGGAATGTGACGGAGGTATTTACGGCGATTGCGAATGCGATTCCGGAGACG
>Ga0058698_10000569_pt1 | contig 19868 bp, 24 predicted proteins | sample AgamicAsSfe_FD_67288 | JGI IMG/M metagenome (GOLD analysis project Ga0058698, IMG submission 67288) | Agave microbial communities from Guanajuato, Mexico - As.Sf.e | ecosystem: Host-associated > Plants > Phyllosphere > Phylloplane/Leaf | place: Guanajuato, Mexico | collected 2012-05-30
CCATCACGTCGAAACTTGTAGACCATATTCCCCCATGGTTCGGCCTCTCGTCTGACACGATGGTCAAATTCATGTAATTTGAAACATCAGAGAGAATGCTTGGTAATCCAAGTCAAGCAGCGAGATGAACTTACAACAAGACTCCCAGTCAAACTGTGCCTGACTACTCTGATCCCCAATTTTCTGCTGGCAGGGTTTGCAGTAGAGATTTCGATGCAACGCAAAAGGAACATCAAAATCCCCGGGCCATGTCAGCTCGACGACGTCGTTTACGAATAGGGGAGTAGCACCAAAGCCTGAAGTAGGCGGATGATGAGCTGATGTTTCAAGGTATTGCTCGACCAAGAAGCTAGAGCTCTGAGGGTTCTTGTCAGGCATCAGAGATTTGTCGCCCGGCGCTGGGAATGTCCATAGAGCCTGGGTTGGGCAATCGCAGTCTTCGCCCTTGGAAGCCATCGTGTAGATATGTTGTGGTTTGTGAAAGGTGTTGACGACTAAGAAACTGGAGAACTGTTCCTTGAAGACATGTTATATGAATGGAGATTATGCGCGCATAGCGATAAACTTAGACTACTCCGGGTAACAAAGCGCTATCGAAATCTAGCCCTCAGCCCCGTGCAGCTGTCGTATGTGCCGCTGACGACTGCTGTGAGTGGGCTACGTCAGAATCAGGCGTTCTCTATCTAACGCAAAATAGCGGAGTGGAGTTCGCGTACAGCTGCTACGCGCAAGGCTGCTTGCATCAAACACGCAGCTGTGGAGGCGAAGCACCGAAAACCAAATCACAAACGTAGAAACGCCGGTGCCTTGAGTTATGCGCCAGATACTTGATTCTTAGTGTGACAGTTGTTGTTGCATTAGCTACATGTTATGATGGGCTCGATGCTACCCTCCCATCAGCACTGATCTCTAGGAACGCATGGAACGAACAAGTAGAAAGCCGATACGTTATGTGTTGGCGCAGGCAACCGTGTTTCGAAGACTTGGAGCGAATTAACAACTTGTGTTGAGCACGAAATGAATAGATGTACAAAAACGCGTCATGCAAGTGACCGGTCGCGGTGGTGAGAAGCCAAGGCCGCTCGAAGTCAACTATACACACATGTTGAGAGGCACGACTTCACGATTTCACCATGTGAGGAAGTACCTTACCTGTCGTTGTTGAACCTGATGTTCCACGAAAACTTTAACAATGTCGGCTCAAACCTGTGCAGCGATGACGATGATAGTACATGAAGAACAACCTAACGTTATAAAGAAGAAACTTCTGACGATTGTACATTGAAGCGCCAATTTGTTCATGTACTAGAATTCTGGCAAAGCGGCAAGGTAGAAAGGGAATGCGACTCAAAAGTGTAGAGACAGGAAATGCGTCAACAAGGCCCACATGCAACGATTTCGGTAATGATCAAGACGAAATTTCTAAAGGAAAAGCCTGTTAGAGTTCAGCTCTCAGAACGGGTTGTAAATTAGTCGTCACTCTCTGAAGTTTTGCAAAGTACTCTAATGTTTGGACTTCGGTACTCATCCTGCTGGAGTTCATCTCCATTCGACTATCTTATCACAACCAGTGAACAGGGATTAACAGATTTGAAGCCTTGAACAGCCTTACGAGTTTCTTTTCGCAATGGTTTTGCACGTATCGACCGATACTTAGTATACGGGTCAACACCCATGCCCGCATGGTCAACATGAATAGCCATATTAGATGTATTGCCTCTGCCCTGTTGGCGGCGCACGGCAAGGTGTTGGCAATCTATCGGAGTATTGAAATTATCCGAACGCAGTACAGAACCACAATATACATGCTGGCGGATCTGCCAAGCAAGGTAAGTCATCAGGAACAGTACCTCAGGATTGGTCTGGCAATACTGGAGCTCGAATCTGTTATCCCAGACATGGATTTGTGAGTTGGTCAGCTAAGGAGTGGGCCCATAGTCAATGTTGGCACGATGACTTGCGACTTAGCGGTATTGTTCTTTGGAGAACCTTGAAGGCAGCTAAGACACAGTATAAAATGCAGCAATGCAGCCTTCGTGACGATCCATCGCTCCGCTGGGAAGGCATCGTTTTCATAACTCCCGTCGTTACAGTCAACTCGATTGCACCACACTCGCTCTGAACATATTGCACAACATGCGCTTCATGATTCCACAGTTCTTAGCATTGGCGGCCTCAGCTGGGGCTGTTGGTATCGCTGTTGTACTAAACAATTCAAAAGAACCTGTTTACGTATGGTCTGTTGGCGGCTCAGTCGGTCCCCGTCATGATATTAAGGCTGGTTGGTACCAACGCAGGTTTTGACTCAAACCCTAGCTGATGATTCCAGGTGGTATCTACTGGGAACAAATGCGTCGCGATGAGAAGTCTGGAGGTATTGCAATCAAAATTACAAAAACCGGGGATGGTCTGTACACAGGCGCCCCTCAGCAGGTATGGGCATATAACCTGGATGGTGCTTCGGTCTGGTACGACCTCAGTACCGTCTTTGGGGATCCGTTCGCTGGTAGCCGTTTAGAAGTTGCTGGAGATAATGGGGGTCTCATCGTGTGGGCAAACGGGACTCATCCGGGAGGTAGCCAGGTCGCGTCGGCCCCGAGCGAGGGAAACATATTTCTCACTATCGATCCTGCTGCTTGAGCATTAAAAGATAGCTTGAAGATGCAAGGGACTAGAACGCCCGAGAATGGCTTTATGGAATTGTCAAAGTGTCACTGCCCCAACGGCACAGGTGCCGTTGATGCCTCACAGTAGAGCAAGGTGATGAAGCGACATCTGTGAAAGACTTCTCAGACATGTTCGAGTCAATCGAGTTTATGCTCACGTCGTACGGCCGTTGGAACCGCCCAGAAAGTATTTCGATAGTCGGACAGCTAGCAGCGGTATGGTGGGCGATCATTACTCTACTCGATTCGACGACCGACAGCGCACGTGGGAATCGGGAGCTCCTACCAAATCCAGTAGCCATCCAGAAATGTCCAAGGTGGTAGTCGCCACAAATGTGGACGAACTGTCAAGCGTGCAAGGCATGGGGTCGGCCGTGCTCTGAAGGTGAATTGGGTCTTCGGGTCGACCTGTGCGCAGCCTGCCACCATCTCGAGCGGCCTTGCCAACTCAAGTGACGACCCCCTTAAGCAGTATCGACTACTTCGTCTCGAAAGGATAGTGAATGCTGGAACTGTGTCAATATCCTAGAGGATGGCGACCGACAGCTGTTTGTGTGATGCCGCGCTCTGCTGTGCCCTGTTCCGTGCTGCCGTCTCGTTGCGTCCAGGCTGCCCCAGCTGAGGCCTCAGTCGCGTGGTCGCGAGTCATTGCGCCGTTTTCGCTTGCTAGCCACCCAGCTATCATGGGTGTTACCATCCAGCCGAGATGCCGCCGCACAGCCTTCATAGCTAATGCTATGCCGCAATCTGCCTTCATCTAGCAACTGCACTTTCTCATCTTACCTGTTGAGTTGGTGGTTTGTGTAGCCTCGGTTGTGAGGACCCAACCGGCTGTGTCCTATCTCCAGTCGCCGTCTGTCACCTGCATGATACCACTGCATGATAGCAAATGCAGGCGGTATCGCGCCATGAGCATCGGGTGATGCAAAATGGAGCCGCATCTAGGTGCTGATCCTTCCTCTGTCAGCACGATCAACTTTCGCAAGAGTGCGATATGCGATAGGCCTGAAGTGGAGCATGCCCACCCCTTGATTCTTGCGACATCTCTCAACCCCTCGTGAAATGCTTGGACAAGACCAGATGAGAAACCCATCACAGAGTGTCACGTATTAGCCGCCCTTGGGTATGGTTGGCGTGCAGAAAGCCCGGCACCGCTCATTGCTAGACGCGATGCCGCCCCGCTCCAGGAACGGCCCTCCGCAAAAGTCACTGGCATGCTAGTTTAGCATCCGTCTCCCTGCGTCTGTAATTCGCTTGTTGCACCATGTCTTATCAACCTCCCGCCTGGAAACACCCTGGTCACATTGCACATGGCGGCCGCTTTCGGGGCCACGCAGACCTTTCGAGGCAAAAGGCCCTACCTCGCCCTATGCCAACGGCGCTGGAGCATGCGCCTTCTATTGCCATGCTCCTGGTGATTGGCTTCTGGGCGGCGACCCGAAGCCATGTATTCGTCGCCATGCCGCTTGCCACAACTAGAAGCGTTCCGAGAGGCGGATCAAATTCTGTACCACAATCAAAAGCCGATGTTTCTGGCCCCGCTGACGCCTAACAACAGTATCGTCTTACTTGCTGAAGGCTGAAGGCTGAAAACCATTCTTCCGCGTCAGTCCGCGTCATCAATCTTATTCCCACTGGACATCACTGGAGATGATCATCAGCTCACTACTGGTCGCGCGACTCATGTCTTGTACCAACACACACGATTCGGCAACATAAGAGCTTTACCTAATCCCACCACTCGACAAGATGAGCGCGAGGACGTTAACGAACGTCGTGAACGATCAGACGGTTGCGCTTAACGCACTGATTTACGGATACGCGGGGCACAGCCTGGTCACCCCGCAACACGCCCTCCAGCAGATATGGTGGACCGAAGAGCGAATCAACGAGAAAGTCAATCATGAATATGTGACCTCGAGGTTGCAGCCAAAAGAAAGGGAACGTCTCACCCAGCCTGTAGGCTTCGGCGACTTGAGCGACGATACCTACATCGAATGGATACTGGAGAAGGCGCGACGACTATTTCTGATATTGGTAGAAATTGGCGAAGCGGATCGAATTTTCGCTGTCGTCGATAGATCGTGGGACGACGATGATCTACCTCTCGAAATGGACGACATCGAACAGCTTTCGCTCTCAAACCGACGCGATAATCACGCCAATGCTCGCTTCTATCACACCCAGTTCACGTTCTTATTGAGAGAACTACGAGAAGGCATACACATAGATTATGCGCCTAATGAGGAGATTCCAGTCGAAAATGTCATGTCGCTACCTGTGGCAGTAAGCTTGCAAGCTTGGTCGCGCATGCATCTCCCGAAAAAGCCCAAGGACATCTTCGTTCGTAGAAGATTTGCGCTAGGTGATGCAGAGACGCCAGACGCTTTTGAACAGGGTTTCATGATGGACGTTGAGAGCGCTAGAATGGTCGAGCATGAGCACTTTGCGCCAATCTGGGCCTCGTATACCGCTAAAGGGGTTGGCTACATTGTCACCAACTTCGTAGGCCACCATACACTTCGCACATTCATCGACCACCGTAATCCCACCCAATACCAAAAACTACCGAAGCCCGATCGGAGATGGCTAGTGCTCAATTGGATGCATTGTCTGGCGGATGCCATTGCGACACTGCATCAGAACGGGTTCTGCCACTCTGCTATTCGACCTTCCAACATCCTTGTTGACGAACAAAACGCTATAGCCTTCAGCGACATCGGTAGTCTAGAAACGTTCCAAAAGGATAAAAAGCCCGATGCCATGGATGCCTACATATACAGCGCGCCGGAGGCAAACAACAGCGCAGGGCCGTTCGACCCAAATGGACCTGCACCGTCACCCGTCGTCCCGAGTACTCGACATGCATCAATAATGAGCAAGAGCTCGTCTGGATCCTCGAGTAGTAGTGGCTCACAACGTCAGAAGCTTACCAAGGCTCCTACAACCGATTTCTCTGGATTTAACTTCGGATTCAAGAAGTCAAAACAGAAGCCAGTGCCAAAGAAACGATCGCGAGTCCACGAATCCGAGACGGCAGATATATTCTCCCTTGGTTGCGTGTTCTTGGAGATCATTACGTTCATGCTCAAGAAGAAACCGCATGATTTCGTAAAGCACCGCACATCGAAACAAAGGACCAACACTGGCGGCAAGAATTCCCGGACGGACTCATCGTATCATGTCAATCTTGACAAGGTCGAGACTTGGATAAATCTGCTAGAAAAGGCCTCGTTCGAGCATGACGATGACGCATTTCGTGCAGTACCTCACATCTTGCAGATCATCCGAAGCATGCTTAGCAGAGCGCCCACAGTACGTCCTGCTGCGCGCGACGTTCGCGACAAGATATTTGATATTCTTTTCAACTATACGTCTATTCCTGATATACACTGTGGTGCCCACAAGCATGATGTTGGCATTGCAACGTCTTCGTACTCCGGTTCGGACAGGGCATCGCTAATGACGATGTCGACAATGAGTTCTATGAGCTCGAGTACCTCGGACACGGATACGATCCGCTCAAGCACGACCCGGGTGAGCTCGATACTGAACTCTTATTCCGACCGAACTACCTTACATGGTATTGAGGAAGACGACAGCTCTTCGATAAAGACGTTAGAGCCCATAATCGCCCCTGGCCACGTTGGCAAATCTTATGAGTCGCCTAGAGAAGCGCCCATGCCTCCAGGCTCTCCCACTTCGCCTATATCGCCACGTTCCCCTACATCTCCATCGTTTGCCCGCCCTTCTAGCCCCCTGAGGCCGACTTCATCAAGGGGAAAGTCGTGGTCTAAGCCGTTTATGCTGTTACCGTGAGGCTTGAAAGAAGTCTGGCCTCAGCATAAGGCTCAAGAAGGCATCCCTTTCAATACTCGGTTGCATGATCGGTAGCTTGAGATAGCTAGGCACCCTACGTACTTTGCGAGATTGCGGGGTTTTACACATCGGCAAGCCTGGGCTGCACGTGGCAGTACTCACCCCAGGACCGCAAGGTGACCCAAACAGCAGGATCAAGAAGGCAATCGTCGAAGAAAACAATGCTGTTGTGCGAAGGAGGGGTATGCACGTGGATCGTGGCTGCTGAAAACACAAGGCTTTGGTGAGCTATGATGCAGGGATTGTCGTACTTCCGCGGACGTGTGCATACCCCATGTTCCACACGCATACTTTCTACCCTTACTACATTATAGCGCAAGAATGCTTAATACATACCAACAACGATAACCCTGAGATACTGTCTCTCCGAGTGATCTTTTGAGCATCTGCTTTGCACACACGAAACCATCACGGGTTGACTCTGATCAGCCAAAGTTGCCGAAGCGGGGCCTCCCGGTATCCCGCTTAGTTACATCTACTCTGAATTCAAGGCTGCACTGTTGGTGACCCCAACCCCGACCCCAGGCCATGCTGCTCAACCCTGATCCTGTTGCACTCCTTATGGGATAGTCCATCGCTAGTATATTGAGGTCACTTGCGCAGGTCTCAGCATAAACACAACAATGCTAGAAGCTCGGCATACGTCAGTCGGTTTTGCAGACGTCCACGTGAAAACCCAAAGATTCTTGTATTCACGCTTTTCGACACATTGTAGTGCGTAGCCTGGACGCTGCACTTGACTTCTGGTCGTTGTTGGGTGGTTCGAAATCACAATCCGGCCCCATTTGATCCGAATGGTGCGGGGAATCCATCGGTCTGACAGCCAAGACGCAGATCGCAGCTGATCAGTACTTCCTCTGCATCTGACATCCGGCAGGTAGACATGCATCCCGGTATGCATCTACTGCGTTGCTCTAAGATCATGTCGTGGTTTCGCACTATCAGCCTTGCTGTGTTCGAGCCAACATGCTCATGCAGTAACTCTTGGACATACTGTAACTACTTGCCAGGAGTCAAGAATCTGATCAGCCGGTCCAGCCACGCGACTATTTTGGCATGTGCAAACCTGCACCGAGCTATTCCAATACTGCAGTGATCGTCCAAGGTGTACAGCCACCAGGATCATCCCGCCGCTATCCCCAGAGCCAAGAATATCGATATGCAGCTACGCAGCCATCACAGGTACCTAGGTACCATTGAACTATGCCGCTATTAGTCACCTCCTTGCTGAAAAGCTTAAAAGGCGTCATCATCTTGTCAATCTTGACTATTCTTCATCGCAACCCGGATGCGCACCTGGTATCCGGTCCTGTCAATATGCAACTTAGTTTTGGTATAGTCGCGAGCTTCTTAGCATTGGCCTCTACCGCTCATACCGACAAAAAGATCTATTCACGTCAAAGCAATGGCACGGAATACAAAGTCGGATACACCCCTTTGAAGACAGACTGGACAGATACGGTGGGAACCAATCCATGGCCTGAATATCCACGACCACGCCTTCAACGGCCTGACTGGAAAAACCTCAATGGCGTTTGGGGTTACAGAAATACTACCAATGGATCAGACGCATCGCCTCCGTTTGGACAGACACTCGAGAATCCTGTTCTAGTCCCCTTCTGTCTCGAGAGTGCTCTTTCAGGTCAGTCCGCTCAGGCTTCCTACTAGGCACAGTACTGACGCTGCCAAGGCGTGACAGGTAAGGGTCGCATGTGGAGTTGGTACCAGACCACGTTCGAAGTGCCCACGTCTTGGCCCAGTGACAACAGTGTCATTCTGAACTTTGGCGCTGTTGATTATGAAGCCACCATCTTTGTCAATAGCCAGAAAGCTGGTTTCCATAGAGGTGGATACTTTGAGTTTAGTGTAGATGTGACGCCGTATTTGAACATGAACGGGACGAATGAGCTGTAAGTTTACCCACTCAGGGATTGAGAACAAAGCTGATGAGAACGCAGACTGGTATATTCCTTTGACCCGACAGATGTGGATGATGTTCAGATACCAATCGGAAAGCAAACCTTGAACCGAGGCGGAATGATCTGGTATACGCCTTGCAGTGGTGAGAAATGTCCCTGTACGAACTGCACGTGGGACACAAACTGACTTCGGACACGTATCTTTAGGCATCTGGCAAACCGTCTGGCTTGAATCAACACCGAAAGAGCACATCTCCAAACTCGATCTGACAGCAGACATGAACGGGAATGGTAAATGCAAAGCATATTTTCACATATGCCATAGCTAACATGACGAAGTGAATGTATTTGTGCATAGTAGCACCAACTCTACGAGCACTGCATACGAGATCACGGTTCATGAACTGAACTCTAATGACGCTAAGGCGACAGCGACGGGTACAAGCGGATCCTCATTTACCTTTACTGTTAGCTCACCGGAGCTATGGACTCCAAGCAGTCCGGTCTTGTATAACATCACGGTCAAGATGGGTAGTGATACTATCCAGAGCTACACTGGATTTAGGACTGTTTCCCGAGGTGCCATCAACGGTATCCAGCGCCCGCTCCTAAACGGACAATTCATCTTTCCCTTTGGCACTCTGGATCAAGGCTACTGGCCAGACGGAATTTACACACCTCCAAGCGTAGAAGCCATGGTGTACGATCTCAAAGTACTGAAAAATGTCGGCTACAACATGGTACGTAAGCATATCAAGGTAGAACCGGCGCTCTTCTACAGAGCTTGCGACGAGATGGGAATGTTGGTCATTCAAGACATGCCTTCGCTTCGACCAGACTTACCAGACGGTGTATGTGGCAGCAAGCGCTTAGCAGGCGAAGCCGCGCAAGCAGAGTTTGACCGGGAGTTGGGCTTGATGGTCGAGCAGTTGAAGTCGTACCCTAGTATATTTGCTTGGACGATTTACAACGAAGAATGGGGTCAAGCTACTAATGGTCCTCCGTGGCCCGAGTTTAATCTGACGGATATGGTCCGGAAGATTGATCCTACTCGTCTAGTCAATGCTGTCAGCGGCTGGACCGACCACAGAGCAGGTGACTTTGACGATAATCACCATTACTCCACACCCCAATGCGGAACGCCATTCTGGTCTAACCAAGGTAGCGGCTATGATTCTGCCTATGATAGCTCACGCATTGGCCTTCAAGGCGAGTTCGGTGGCATTGGAACCCAACTTGTGGAAAACAACTTTGACCACGCCTGGTACAAGGAACTGAGTAGCCAAACTGCATACGAGCTTACCAATGGGACCGGATGGTGGAACTATCGTTGTCACGACTTACTCGTGCAACTGCGCGAGCAAATTGATCTATTCGCATGCTCAGGAGGCGTTTGGACACAGACCACAGACGTGGAGGGGGAAGTCAACGGAATGATGACTTACGACAGGAAGATCATTCGCATGAACGAGACGATGTGGAAGCAAGATATACAGGCGCTTTATGACGCCGCGGAGAGAAGGGCCAATAACGCTACGATGGTCATCAGAGCTACAGATATGGAGGGGTTGCAGTACGGTATGTCCTGAGCGGACGGGAAGATCCATATAGACTATCGGCAACTAGTTTAACCCCCGGCCATTATCGTCTAATCATGAATCACAGCTATAGTTCTGTGCATAAGTGGCTTTTGTTCACTCTCAGCTGCTGAGTCTCTGCCATTCTCTCTCTAGCATACCAAAGATTACCACATCCCACCACTGTCCCTCATACCACACGCTCTCTCTCTCCCTCCCTTCAAGCACAAATCCCAACTTCTCATACAACCGTACAGCACCTTCGTTGTAGGTGAAAGCTCGAACTTTGACTCGGTGCAGACCTGCACGTTTGAAGGCATAGTTAAGCGCCCAATTGATGGCTTCAGAACCATAACCCTTGCCCTGGTATAGCGGAAGGATATCAAGTCCAATCTCAGTGTTCCGGTGATGTTGTTTGTGCATCGGCAGCGCATGCATATGAAGCTCACCGACGGCAGTACCAAGTTGCTCGTCAACCACTTCTCCATTCTTCCTTCGTTGCGCAAAGTCTTTCGATCGGTCCTCGTCATTCATAAGGGTAGTTTCCGTTGTGTGGGGCAGCCAGATGATGGCACCCAGGAGGCAGTCGTCGAGTAGCCCTTTCATGAACGATTCCGAATCTGAAGTGCTAGGCAATTTGATATTATTAAAATTACTGTTTGCGAAACCGGAGTGGTCAGCGCTTATGGCGTGGAAGACAGATATGTCGCTTGGACGGATAGCACGGTAGTGCAGCCGCTGACTAGACCATGGGTCAGCCTGAGGCGGGGACCTTGTCGACATGCCTTCGACTATTCTGGTTATGGCAGGGAGGACGTCTCGAGAGGTTCAAGTATGCGTAGTTCAGCTTGTGGCAAAGTAGTGATTGTAAAGTTCTTTGAACTGAACAACTTGGCAGACTTTGAGTGGGAGGTATGTTGACAGGTAGATAATGACTTGCAATGATGGGTTCAGTGTGATTACGCCCTTTACTAACATCCTTCGCGTGAAAACGCCCTTGCTAGCCATGAGCCGAATGGAAGAATCCAGGACTAAGCTTGCCTAAGATAGGCTAGCGAGAATGCCGTCAAACAAACGATGGGATAATTCGATCCATCTCACCTGTTCGTGGGTCACTGCAAAAGGCGCTTCGACAAGTCACAAGACATTCGTGCGATGGCGTCCATGCCGGCAAAATGTGGACGTGAACGCTGTGATAGAAAAACATGTGTGATAGACAAACATGCTATGTTCACACAGAGTCGAAAGTTGTTCTACAAGGTTTATCCACAAGTACACTGCATTCATCTTCATGCTCTCACAAGGATATCTCGCCTCTCCAGGTGCCCTCAGTCAACCCAAGCGTTTCAATGCAATGCTGCCACCTCGGGCCGCCTCTTTCCTTCCTTCTCAGATATTGTAACAGCTTCTGCCTCCTGTGCACCAGCAGCCGCAGGTTTCGCTTGTTGTGCTTGTCGCCCTTTCCTCTTGACTGTAAGAAATCTGCCAGGGTTTTGATCTTGGCGGTCAAGATGGCAATCTGGACTTCGGAAGAGCCTGTATCGGGTCCGACTCGCTTCGCGGCTGCTGCTTTGTTTGTCTCTGGGCGGACGACGCGTGTTTCATCAGCACCAGACCGACTCAGCGATGGGGCCTTGGGTGGAAATATTTTGTCGGTCTTGTGGCGTCCAAATGTCTCGATACAACGTGAGATGTTCACACGCATACGATCTTTGCTCGACCCGTTTTCAAGGGCCGTAATACGGGCGATGGCCTCAGCGGCTCGGGCATGATCCTTCTTATTTTGCTCTTCAATCTCTTCAGCCGATTTCTCGATTTCCGTTATCCTTCCAGCATATATGTCACTGCTCCATTGGGTAGATGCAGGTGTGGTGTGCTTTTCAACGTCGCTCAGCGGCACAGCTAATTCTTGGCTCTTCTGGAGCTGCTGGTAAACGGTTTCGGGATCGAAGGCATAGTTAAGGTGCTTCTGGTCCTTTGGTACGTTTTTGCCTTGTTCGTGTTCAATCGGCTTTCCAGTATCGAACGACTGCACAAATGGTGTGGAAACGCCACGGACAGGGTCTCCAAGACTGGCAACCCGGCCTTGTTCGAGCTCAGCGCGGCGCGTGAGGTTGGCAGCCTTCTTCCTGTTCCGCTGGGCGACTATGTACGGGTCATTGGCAAGGCGTTTCTTCTGTCGCTCAATTGATTCGGCGTGAAGTCGCGATGTGGAGGCGAAAGTTCGAATGGGCAGGGTGAGTTGGTATGACACGGATGCGGCTGGAGGGGCATGTCAGTACGAGGCACTGGAAAATGTTCTGTCGTACGTACATGTCGGCGCCCGCAGGCACGACAAAGCTGGTATTCGCGGCGGCATTGCTGGCTACACACTCGCTGCCACCACCCTCGAATCTTTTGCGGATCCATGACCGGCGACTGGTTTCGCCGATGCCGGCAGCGCTGTGACGCGAAGCCCGTTGGGGACTAGCCGTTCCCACACGATATTCGCATCGTCCAAGTCCCTCCACCAAAAGTTCCCTCGCACGCAACACGACAACTTCTCTATACCAACCAGCTTGTACAGCGCCAAACCGTCAAAATGGCTCCTTCCAACCTTCCCGCCATCTTCAACCCCACCCAGCAGGACATTGAGATGCTCCTGGCTGCTCAGTGCCATCTCGGCAGCAAGAACCTCCAGGTTCACATGGAGCCATACCTGTGGAAGACCAGGCCCGACGGTGTCAACGTCTTGAACATTGGCAAGACCTGGGAGAAGATTGTCCTTGCCGCGCGCATCATCGTCGCCATTGACAACCCGGCCGACAGTACGTTTGCTCGCGCAATTCGAGACCGACAATCTTGAAAGATGCGACCATTTGCGAAAATGGAATTTGGCTGACACCGTGTAGTCTGTGTCATCTCTGCCCGTCCCTACGGACAGCGTGCCGTCCTCAAGTTCGCATCGCACACCGGTGCCACCGCCATCGCTGGTCGTTTCACCCCCGGTAACTTCACCAACTACATCACCCGTTCCTTCAGGGAGCCCCGCCTGGTTATCGTCACCGACCCCCGCACCGACGCCCAGGCCATCAAGGAGGCTTCCTACGTCAACATCCCCGTCATTGTAAGCATGAAATCGCGTGGAATCAGCGATTGAAGCAGGCGGACTAACATGTGACAGGCCCTCTGTGACGGAGACTCACCTACCGAGTACGTCGATGTTGCCATCCCCACCAACAACAAGGGTCGCCACGCTATTGGTTTGATCTGGTGGATGCTTGCCCGTGAGGTCCTCCGCCTCCGCGGCACCCTCGCCAACCGCGAGACCGAGTGGGACGTCATGACTGACTTGTACTTCTACCGCGACCCCGAGGCTGAGGAGAACAAGGACAGCGCTGGTGTTGAGGAGGCCAAGGTCCCTGGTGCCGACGAGGTTGGCCCTGGTGCCGTCGCTGATGGCTTCACTAGCGAGTGGGAGGTCTCCGGCGCATCTGCTGGTGCTTTCACTGCCCAGGCCGCCGCTGCCCCCGGCACCAGCTGGGACGCTGACACCGCCGACTGGGCTGCGTCTGGCGATGCTCAGACTGGCAACGAAGGCTGGGGTGCTGAGACTGCTGCCCCTGCTACCACCACCCAGTGGTAGATATCATCTTGAGCATCTTCGTCAATTCTTCTCTTACATACCCTGTCTTTGACAACCACTGGCATGTCGGCGTAGGAGTAGGGAAAGGAAAAGGAAAAAAATGAGACCATTTGACAAAAACTCAAGAATACCATGCTTTCAGTGGAGAGGGTCGTCTTGAGGGATATGATCAATGCTACGCGCTTATGAGGGAAAGATATCCATGCTTCTCTGAGGTATGGGGGAAAGCCCTGTGCTGGCGATCGGGTTGTACTTAATTGGCGCCCAGTCCTTCAATGCGAACCTTGCACCATGACTACCACGATCACCTGTCCCCACTGTTGATATGATTCCACTTGAGCCTGTAAAATGCTGAGCCTGCCAAAGGTTAATGTTGTCTCATCCATGCGTGAGCCATGTGCGGTGCTTGATGGATTGGTACTGAACTGGAACACACTGCGATGGTTGCAACTAATATTCTTGAAACGTATACAATTGAAAAACCTTTTTCGTCAATCCATAATCCCGTGTTGTACGTACAATGTCATGCCAAAAATCTATAGTTCAAGATATGTACAACGAAACATGATACCGAGCATTTGGCGTATGCTTCACCAAAAGAATTGTCCACGTTCAAGTCGCATGGACAGATGCCTCTAGATGTCATATGTGACGCACTCAAAGCAAGGCGAAGATGGCAACTACACCCGCGAACAGAGCACCCATGCCCTTGAGCTTCTTGGCTAAGCTGTCCGCAGCAGCACCAGTGGAGGCAGGTCCAGAGGTTTCTGCTCCACCAGATCCAGATGAGCCAGACTCTTGCGCACCGGAACCTCCAGTCGCTGTCGCGCTGGAGCCCGCAGATGTAGGGGTTCCGTTGAAGTCATGCTTTTGACCCAGCGTAGGAAGTGGCGATGTAGGAACAACCTCCCAGACCGATGCAGTGTAGTCTGGGCATGCGACAGGCGAGTTTGTTGGGTTGTATTCCGATGCCTTCACGCCGGTTGGGTTGAGTGTTGCCCACACAGCAGAGAGGTTGGGGAAGTCAGGTTCAACTGGAGTAGGCTTTCCTGCGGAAGTCATTAGTCTAAATGCATGCGTAGAGTGCGCCACACAGAACGTACCTGAGCGAGGGAAGCCATCCGGCGGTGCAGAAGGGCTGGCTGGGTCGACGTGAGGGCCATAGCTGATGAGTCCATAGTCGTTTTGCTCCTCGATCCATTCGTAGATGATGCTTCCAGACCAGACATCGGACATTTCTCCAAATAACGCCTCCTGATCCTTGAAATCGCGGGGCTTCACGGTGTTGCAACCCGTCTCCGACATGAAGATTGGGATGTGCAAATCCTCGGAGTTCTTCTCCAGCTGGTCGTAACCCGATTGTTGGTACGTACTCTGTCCACACCAAGAGTAAGCATTCAGGCTGAAAAAGTCTAGGCGCTCAGACGCATTGCTACCACAGGCCAGATAGTTCTGAAGCATAGGTCGGAGAGATGCGATGTCGGCAGCTGAGTACCCAATAGGGATACTGCGGTAGCCCTTCTCATCGCGATAAGCCTTCATGTCTCGGGCAGCGGCCTTGATGTAAGGGGCGGTAACAGAGCCATTGGCAGTGGTAATAGCCTCGTTACCAATGAAAAAGCCAGCCACGTTGTCGTATTGATGGAACTCATCCATGACCTTGGCAAAGGCGTCGCGTTGATCGGTCTCCCAGCGAGGAGTGTTCTGCTCGACTTGGGTATCGAACGTGTCGAGGTCGACCCAGATGTAGACTATCAAAGACAAGTTAGCCTCATGCACCTTGGGGAACTTGTGTTCACAAAGCTGTTGCTTTGCGCCAGTTGACAATGAAAAGCTCATGTCCAAGTTGTAGCTAGAAGCGAATTGTACCCCAGAGGCATACACTGCCCCCAGTACAACCCAATAGACACAGACTTGATCTCATATGTGCGGTGTACGTACTTCCAGCGTCAGCGAATGTCTTCATGCAATCGGTGTGATCCGCATCAGGATCCACATGGTAAACACGGATCGAGTTGGCGCCGATGGTCTTCATGAGGGCAGAGTCGAGACCACATTGTGTCGCGTCGATGAGGGGATCGTCGGGTACCAGTTGGTAGGCGATACCTGCCGGCTTTGGTCAGTAGCTGTTTTGGTTTCACGAGCTGGCGTTCGTACCCTTGACGAAGAATTGATTGCCCTCGCTGGTGAAGAACTTGGAGCCCTTGACCTCAATGGTAGGAATAGCCGACGCGACAGAACTCAAGCCAGCCAGTAGGCTCAGCGATAGAAATTGAACCATCTTGTAGCACTGCGACAGGTGATGGGTTTGGCCGCTGGATCCTCGGGTGTGGTTGCGGGAGAAAACAGGTCGCGATAGCTTTGCGCAGATGTTGAGCAAATGCACTAGCTCGCCAGAAGCACAGAGCAAACAGCGACGGAGCCGGTGAGTAACGAGTGAAGGACTGAGCCGTAGAGAAAGAAAGCGCAACGAGGGTGAATCGGTTGAGGGAAGGAAGACGAGAAATACCCGTCGACACAAACAGACTTCCGAACCAAGCTATCAATCCTTCTAATCTCCATCACGTATCGGGCAAGCACCATCATGCCTGCTTGCCGCAAGTCCATCCAGCCTTCCCTAAGCGGCCCCAGTAGCAAGGCACGAACGGCAACGAGGTACATCATGACATTGGAAGAGGACAGGCGCAGTGGGCCCCAGCCGAGACGTGCGCCTGTGTCGCGTCGATCGTCTGAGCTTGTTATTGGTCAATACGCGTTAAGCCTGCTGGCGTGCAGCCTTGATACAGCTAAGCCGTGCACGGCGGGAAATCGCTTCTGCTTGATTGCCTTAGCGCGTCAAGGCTATGTGGAACCCCTCCACGGCTAGAGAAGCCGATACTGCAACACAACAACGGGTATTGGTTACGCCCGTTTCATCCTTAAGCCTTTGCATTTAATGTTGAAACAAAGAGACTCGATGAAAGCCGCATGCAGACTTATCGGCGCTGACACCAGACCTAGGACGTGTAAAAGCTCATGGGAAGGATGCTCGATGATCAGGACAACTGTCGCACATAAGAACTAGAGTACTAGCTCTACTCTCATTTCTAGTACTGTGTGCGGAGTATCCAGCCGAATTTGAAAGATTGCCCAAGTTCACAAGTAGAAGACTACCACTAACAAAACCATAGACAACAGGGTACACTGCCCCATATAGGCTGGTGCCACGGAGCCCGAAGTCGGTGGAGGAGACTGTTGAATCGGACATATTGAGGCATTATAGGTAGTCGACACAGTCTGAGGATTGCGAAAGACATTATCAGGATCGAGCGCCGCCTTGACCGTCTGCAAGCGAGGCACATTGCAGCCCCAGTAAGACCGCTGTGGATCCCCAAGCTCAGGGTCGACATAACCTGGATATGCACTCTGATCTGCGCCCGTCTCATTCTGCACCAGGAGGCTGAGGCCGGCCAAGAAGCTCTTGGAGACATCGCTGACGGGCTCAGTAAGACTGACGACGTAGCTCTGCATAAAATAGAGCGCATCACGGTGCCAGTACGCGGTAGCCGTCTGAGAAACATCGGATATGGCGCCGCCTTCGAGATCCCAGATGACGAGCCACACGGGTGATCCTTTCTCTGTCGCATTGATGTACGAAAACATCAATTGAATGGTTTCGTTCGACATCAGTGTCTTGTTCGTCGTCTTGACACTCTTGGCGTAGAAGTGCAGCGGGAAGCTGCCAGTGGCTGTAAGAGTGGGGTCGCCGAGGCCCATGAATGGCACGGTGACAACGGTGCTCTGCGCAGATACGGCTGAGCTATTGGCAGGCATGATAGACTTGGTGTCTAGCGCATCGAACTCAGATCGCGGCCCATAGAAGATGCCATTGATGATCATCGAGCCTTGGCTGAGAGTGACAGTGCTGGAAAACTGGCGGCTGAGATTGGGCTGCGAGACGAGTGTTTGCCAACCTTGGAATGTGCTTGTGAAAGAGGTCGTATCCCTGACCGTGATGTTGTACGCATACTGGGTAATCTCAGATGGCGCAGGTGCAGTCTTCATGGTGAACTCTGTAACAATAGCGAACGAGAAACCAGCGCCTCGGATAGCGAAGAACAGGTCAGGGTTCGTGCTTGCGCTGGCTGTCACAATGGAACCGTTTGCGACCACGCACTGCGCTGATACGATCTGATCAGTTGCCAGTCCCAGCTGTCGACTGAGTGTTCCGAGACCGCCAATGGTCATGTGGCCACCTAAGCCGATGACGTCCACTTCACCGTATGCCATAACCCGCCCGAGGGGTTGCAGCTTCTGCGAGAGGTTTCCGAGAAGGTTCCCCTATACAAGATGTTCAAGTCAGCTGAGGAAATAACGAAGGGTCTTCTAGTCTGTTCAATGTTAGGAGGCGACGTACTGGACCAAAAGTAACCGTCTGATCAGTCTCGTTGTAACTGAAAGCACCCATATTCTTCATGTTCACTACCAGGGACCCATTGAAGCCTCCCAATCCTAATTGTAACGCAATTATTAGCAACTCCACTACCACGAGTCTTCTTCGTGGACTCTGCCTTACCATAGTTCGCATAGCTATGGCCGCCACTGCGCGCCTGTACTGCAACTCCTGCTGTATGCGCACACTTGACGGCTTGCGATACTTGCTGTTGCGTCTTTGGGGATATAATTGCAGCTGGAATATTGAGGTAATCCAGATTGTATGGTGTCACGTCCCCTTGTAAGAACAGTGGGTCTTCAGGTAGGGAGTAAAGGTTGGTGTCGTTACCGAAAGCCGACTCCAAACATTGTAAAAACGTGCCGTTCGAAGCTTTAACAGCAACCGCGGCGGTGGGTATGGTTACCAGCCAGAGGTTATTCATTGTCGATAAGAGATGGTTGAGCAGAAATCAGGCAAGGTCACTTAGCGGGCGGATGAAGCAGTTGCCCGGCTTTAGAGTATTCCGTCCGAAACTCATCTCATTTCTTTTTGAATGGCATGGTCTGCTTGGATTCTCGCCCGGGCTGCAAGCTCTAGTGAACGAGATCCAGCTGGTCTTACATGCAGCTGTCTTACACCTCAGCCGGACGGACTTAGCAAGCCACGACGCCCCGCCGCCCCCAACAACTCCTCGTGCGCCATGAAAACGCAGTGTCAAGAGCCGTAAGGCTGCAGCGTGCCTGTATTTTGGGAAGGTTGAAGGCACGATATCATCAGACTCTCAATCTGCAGATACAGCCGGTCAGTGCGGGAGTGACGAACGGAAGATAAGGGCGAGCAAAAACTGTTAAAGAAGTGCTCTTACATCAGAAACATGAGGACATGTCCGTAACTAAATACGCGTCGTTGCAGGTTAGTTACCCCGCATCTTACATGCAACTAGTAATTGAGGCGCGAATACTAGCCCTTTCCAAAGGGCTAGTATGTGCTTTAACTTTTTAGCAAGACGTAAGCACTCTAGTGCTCTAGCAAATGCTAGCTGCACGCGGTCCGTATGCAATGCGCAAACTGAAGGTACTATCATACAACTTATAATGGCTTACTACATGCCCTTATCATTCCAATCCATTCTTACTTCAACTGTTCGGACAATGCCTCGTTGACTTTCACGACTGGCTGCATCGTCCTTATCTATCGCTTTGTCGAGAGTATGCATTTCTACTTCTGCGCTGACAAGAGCAAGGTCTGAGTTTGATTCGTTTTGTCGTTCCAATCGGTCCCTCCCTCTAGTTGCAGACGAAAAGGGATCGAGAGCTAAGGACCTTGAGTGAGGGGCCGATCTCGATGTGAGACCGCGTTCCCAAACACGATTAAAGAATGGACGCATAGTGGGAACGCAAGCAGCTATGATAACAATGTTTTGCTCAACCCTGCCAAAGCATTAGTACATAGGCTTTAGTTTTGATGAGGGAACGTGACGTACAAGCCCCACAGGACGAGCGGTACAGGTTTCCATACTACGCATTGATTAGTGTCGTTCTATCATCGTCCCTTGAGGAACTCACAAGGGTCTGTCGTGTCTGTAAACAGTGGTAGATATGTTCCCTTCACTGTAGTGACGACTGCGGACAGCATAGTCATGCTCATCATGGCAATCAGCCCTGCTTTTGTAAAACGAGGCATCTGAAGATTCCAGAATGCGCGTGATGGAACAATTGCTAGAACCATGTCTGTAAGTGCAGTGTATGCACAAAGCCAGTAAGAGAAGTAGTTGACAATATCCGGGTT
>Ga0058698_10000570_pt1 | contig 19807 bp, 31 predicted proteins | sample AgamicAsSfe_FD_67288 | JGI IMG/M metagenome (GOLD analysis project Ga0058698, IMG submission 67288) | Agave microbial communities from Guanajuato, Mexico - As.Sf.e | ecosystem: Host-associated > Plants > Phyllosphere > Phylloplane/Leaf | place: Guanajuato, Mexico | collected 2012-05-30
ATACATTTGCTCGAGCCTAGTTTGCATGTCACCGACTTCAGAGATCTCCCTGCAGGACTCCCGAATAGGATACACACAGCTCCTCACGGAGACTAGACCACGAAGTCTTCTTTAGCAATACGCTCTCTGCCTCGTCCCGGTACACACCAGAATACACACCGCCCTCATCTTCTGCACCAAACGCAGTAGACAAACGCGTTTCAGAAACGGGTCTCCGCTGCATCTGGACCCTGCTGCAAGGCAGATACAGGTATACCACCTTGTCCACGTTACACAAGTCTGCACACACAGAAGCACAAGGCCGGTCAGCAGGTGTCACACAGGATGTGCAGGAAAGAGCGTAGTATGGGGCTCCACATGCACACCGCACGCTCAGGGATCATGTTGGATAAATCGCATGTGCGCTGTGTGAGAGCGGTAATGGATGAGGAAAGGGGCCGATGGGCGGCATGGGCATTGTATGTGAATGGGGAAGAGATGCCGGTGATGGGCTGGTGTACAAAGGTGATGAGCAGCAAGCTAGAAGATGGCTTGTGGTATCGAAGGCTGTGACGTTGGTCTGGTTTGGGGTTGAAGAGGACGGACGAGCACTTGAAGGGTGCGTCGTGCTCCTCCACTAAGATCACTTGCCGCTAACGGACGCTAGGGTGTTGGGGGTGAAGGCTTTCGCTCAGCCTTGTCTTCCTTCGTCCTACACACTGCTCCTTTCCCGTCCAGCATCAGATATCTCTTAGTCAAGAAGAAAGGCCACACCGCTCAGTCACGATCGGTATAATGATAGAAAAATAGCGAATATGGCGTCACATCCAGGGCGCGAATGCTATCAATCCATATATGTACGATAAGCCTACTCCAAACAGACACTTGTCTCTTCTCTTGTGTTCAGTAAGTGCTCATCGTAACACCCAACCTCCCTCCGTCATTAGCAAGTATCAGTCCATTACAAAAGCTGCCCGCCCGACTCGCAAGATACAATATTGTTCCACTCATTTCCTCTTCTCCCCCAAACCGACGTGCGGGGATAAAGTTCGGATCGTCGACGCTCTCCGTACTGGGATCTCTGCTCTCAATAATAGTATTGGCCATTTCTGAGGGAAAGACTAGTATATCTAATCAGCGGCAAGTCTCTAGAGTTGGGAGATTTGGAAGACGTGCATCCAGGTGCTAAAGCGTTAATCCGAATACCGTGCGGTGCAAGTCCCGTGCTAGCGTGTTTGACCATATGTGTGATGGCTGCTTTGCTCCCTGCGTATGCCGGCGCGCACTGCCACTCACGCAAAAAAGCGCCAACGCTAGATGTGATGATGACTTGTGACTGTATACTCGGTACCTTGCTGCCTTCTCCAAGTGGCTTACCAAAGCCACCATCCAGTGCATTCTTGTTCCCTGCATCCAATAACTCAAGGAAAGCGAACATGCTGAAGTATGTCGCAGTTGTGTTGACATGGAATGTCTGCGCAAATTCCTCCATGGCTGTGTCTTCGAATATGTTCTTTCGCAATTCTTGGACGCCGAGACCTGGCACGAAGCTTGATGTTGGACCTAGAATACCAGAATTTGCGACAAGTAGATTGATGAATCCGACATCTTTAGCGATGGTATCAACGGCGGCTTGTAGTGATTCTTTCGATGTTATGTCGCATTGCAGTGGGATAAGGCTTTCATGCTGTGCAGCTGCGAGTTCGAGTTTGTCTTTGCGGCGACCTAGAATGTATACTTTGGAAGCACCTGCAGATACGAGAGCTTTGGCTATCATAAGACCAATACCTGGGTGCAATATTAGCGGTGCGACTAGAATCGTGGTTTGTTGAGGACTGCAGTGAGAACTCGAATCAGAACAAGATCATATGGAGATACGATACCTGTACCTCCGCCCGTGACAACAGCAATCATCTCCTGAACATGGAACAAGTTTAGAATATCCATTTCAGCGCTCGTGTACCACTCGGTCCTTCGCGAAGTGAGTAATCGTAACGCGAATGTTCTTGTACTATTGCTCTCAGCTCACCCCCTGTTTATTGATTGGTAATTCTACATATGATAAACCACTTGGAAACTATAAATGAAGTTACACATAACTTGGCAACGATGTTAAGCTTCAGAGTGGGATTGACGCTTGTAAGATGGTGAAGTGCGATAACGCCGCAAAATCCGACGGCGTCTCCAATGTCCATGCGTCGGCTTACGAAACCAGTGATCAAGATCGAGAAACGAACATCAGAGTAATCCGTGACGCTCTTTGATCAAATCTGCAGCCTAAATGCCGTTAGCAAAGATGGCTGTCATATAATCTCTATCGGTATCTTACCTTCTCTGCCCCAGCATATACACTAGCCTGTGGCCCACCACCAGCGACAAGAGGCCACGTGCTCGCATCTACTACGCTAATCCTGCGTGTTCCATAGACTCTGTTTTGCGGGTCGACAACACCACCGTCTTTCCTTGCCATCATAGCGGCCGTACAACATTGATGCGCGTTACTTGGCTCCAATGCTGCTTTGATACTCTCTTTGATGTCGTCCTCGTTTTCAATGCCTGGCGCGGGTGCTGTCTCGATAGGACCAAGGATAGCAAGATCAGGTGTGGCCATAAGTTCCCGGTTTTTCATATAGATGGCATACAATATATCAAGATCGGTCGAATCGGTGATTGCGCCATAGTCAATGAGTGGGGCATCGAGGACGTTAGTAGATTTTATCTTGATAGATCCACGGCTAAAAGGACGCGTCATGTAGATACTTGTCTCTGGTCCAGTGTTCCATGACAAGCCACCCACAGCCTCCGTGTTGATGCCCTTGGTTATGATGGCACGCTGTTTCTCGTAACCAGCGAGTATGGATGGGTCGATATCTTTGCCCAGTATATCGGCAGGAGATATTGAAGCCGCTTTAGACATAATTGATACGGAGGCGTTTGTGAAGTTCGAAAGAGGCAGCTGAATGATTAGATTGCCAGTTGTACCAGTAAGGTCGTATGCGCTCGGCTTCCCCGTGTTATAGAGAACGCGTTGCTCCATGGCATATGTAGCGTTAGACTGCAAGGATCCACCGTTTGGAACGTGGTTGGACGTGTCTGGATCGATCAGTACTTCTATCTTCTCAAATTGGTAATTGGCTACGTACAATTGTAATTCACCTTCAGAACTAGATGATCCTGCAGGTTGCGACCGACGCCAGGGAGCTGGGAGATCGGCTCGATACCAAGATTCTTGAGATGAACTGGGTCACCAATCCCAGAGAGTTGTAGTATCTGTGGTGTATGTACGCTTCCAGCAGCTATAATGACTTCTCTGCTTGCTTGGACAGTACCTCTCGTACCATCGGAAGTGCTAATATGATCAACACCTACAGCGGTGAGATTTTCGAAAACGACACGCGATACTGCTGTATTCGGAAGGATGTGATAGTTCGGTCTTACAGCATCCCTGTCGTAGCGGTTGATGCGAGCTGAAGAACGCGTCTGTATTTTAGGATCGATAGAGCGAAGAAGGCGGAATACGCCTTGGGCGCGACCACCGTTGGGATCCAAAGTCGGCTGGATACCCAAACTTAGTGCTCCATTGTACTTATTGGCTATACCGGCAGTCAGTTTTCAGTAACTAAAGTTGATTAACACCGGCTCACCACTTCCTGGGTAGTCGTACGGAGCATGACTGGCTTGCACCGGGCCGTCAGAGCCATGTATGGCGACGTCCCACGTAATGTTATGACGCGCCGCATATTCTGCATCTGGTGCTGTAAAGGTCTCACTCTGATTCAGGTCAGCGTCATGTTTCGAGACCCAGGAGACCATATACCTTCTTGAAATACGGAAGCAGATCGAACCAACCCCAGCCCGTCGCCCCCAGCTCCTCCCACGCGTTGTAAAGCTCAGCATCCGATCGATGGAAGAACATCGCATTGACTACAGACCCACCACCCACAACTCTACCACATGGCACACCAAATGACGCATTGTTAAGCGCGGTTTGTGGTGTACTCATCAATGGTAGCCAGAGGTACGGTACTGGGAAATATGCGCCAGGGATCATGACGCCGTCCTCTTTCAAGTCGAAAGGGCCATATTCGATGACCAGTACAGTAACTGTTGCTAAAAGTTAACTGAAACATCTTGGAGATTGGGTGTGATCTACCATCTGGATTCTCCGTCAAGCGATCTGCAACGGTAAGCCCTGCAATACCACCGCCGACGATGACAAAATCATAGGTCGTCTCATTGGTGAACTGCCTCGCATCGACGACCTTGGCAGTGCGTCCAAGATGTGAGCGAGCCTGCACGATCATCGCACAACACAAGGCGAGGACAGTCAGTAGCAGCATTTTCAGATGCTGGAAGGTAAGGAAGGATGAACATGTTGGAGGGGAGTAGCAGACAAGTGATCTTATCAAAAACCAACCTAGCCATAAAGTATTGGATGTGCATACATGAAGATCCAGGAGTTACTTCCAAGCGACCTGTAGGCCCTGTTTTCCCACGCAATTATGGCAAGAACGGAATAGATTGCTTGCTGTAATTCATTGGTCGTTGCTACTATGGCGGACCGGGCCCCTGGCTCGCCTGTCCTTGCACATGGAGCGCTAGAGGGGAGAAACGTTGTGAACGGTGTCCATGCATCGTTCTTGCTCGCGAAAGGAGGTGGATATACAGGACATACAAGGCAGGTAGGAGGAGCCAACGGTTGTGGGGGCTGAGCCATGTTGGAGTGTTAGTCTGTGTCTGTGCGACTTCACGTCGTCATAGTTTCCCAGCCCAGTCGCGTCGCGTATCCTTCGACTCGATCGATCACGCGTCAGCCTTATGGAACCCGGTCTAACACTACAGGCGTCCACATGTAGCCATTGCAGAGATCGCAACAGAGTTGTAGACATCTATGCGCGGTTCCGTAATCAGCCGAGCGACACAAACCAAGATTCACGACCATATCTAGGTACTTCCACACAGCCGTCGCAACCATGCCAACAGGAAGCGCAGGCACACATGTCAGGCATCGAACGTCAACGTCGGCCACGCTGCGCTTACAGCGCCCATATTTCCGTAACATGCTGTCATGAAAGCATACATGTACGAGGCAGATTGATGGCCTCGTGGGGCTAGATGCCCAAGGCGCTTAAGACATCACCACAGCGATGACGCACCAGGTAGGAAAAGGACCTACACAGATGCTCACATACATAGTGCGTAACCGCAACCTAGCTTCCAGGCAATTCTACGAGCATTGGAAAGAAATACAGGCGCCGAAAGTAGGTCCTTAAACAGAGCAACATGGTATTGTACAATACCAGGAAGTACGTACTTGCTTCTTAATATCCCTTCATCCATTACCTCGACGCTGACACTTGTGCTTGCAGATCCACACCTCCGGCTCTATGCTCCGCATTCCCTCCACCACCTCGGCGCCGAACGCCACATCTGATTCCTCGCTACTCACCACATCTGTAGAGTTCGATGGCATTGCCACGTTCCTCGCACCAAGTCTAGAACGATTTACGCGTGTATTTACAGATTCATATCATGTTGAAATAGTCAGGCTGGATAAGCAGGTCCTCTTAGATAGAAAAAGGGCTGGGTGGCAGAGTTGTTGCGAGCGTCTCAGAGAAGATCGTCTGTATGGTACAAGAAGGTAAACTGGTGACTTTTACATAACTACATGAATGGGTAGCTGGGCATCATTGGACTGAGTCGCAGTAGAGGTGAGCAAGATACAAAAAGGCACGGACACTCTTCAAGTTCTCAATCTTGCGAGATATTGCTGAGCATATAAGAGCTCTCTCAAAAACGCCATATATCTAAATGCTGAAAACACCCTCGGACCTGCCACCCCATCATCATCGCATCTTAGTCATAAATATCATAAAGAATCTATGTCACACAACGCCAGAAACATCTAATCCAAGCTCTGGATCTGCACCTTGATGCAACCAGTCTTGGGATCCGCAGCGGTCTTGAACGCCTCAACCGCATCCTCCAACTTGAACCTATGAGTGACAAGCTTGCTCAGATCAATGACACCGCTCTTATATAACCGGATGGCCTTGGGCCATGTGTTGCAGTATCGGTACTGGAATTGCAGATCTACCTCCCGGGTGCTCAATCTCATGAAAGGAATCTTCATCTCGTTCTTGCCGACACCGATAACGAAGACCTTGCCGCCAAACTTTACAGTCTGAATACAAGCGTTGATGGAACTTTCAACACCAGTGCACTCCATGGCATGCGAGGGCTCAACACCATCTGTGAGTTTGAGGATGGCATCTTGGAAGTCGGTGGGTGAGTGGCTGAATTCCACTTTGTGGGTAAGAACGCCTGGGACTAGCGATTTGGCAAAGTCAAGACGGCCTTGATCAATGTCGGTTATAACAATGGGAGTCGCGCCTGCTGCTTGGCAGCAGAGAAGAGTTACGAGACCGATCGGACCAGCGCCACAAACGATGACTGGGTCACCAAGGCGGACGTTTGCACGGTCCATTCCTGCGAGGGCCACGGAGAGAGGCTCAAGCATGGCGCCGTCCTCGAAAGTCATGCTGTCGGGGAGCTTGTGGCACCACATTGCTGGATGCTTGAGGTAACGACGCAAAAGACCGGTGACGGGAGGAGTGGAGAGGAACTGTACGCGCTCGCAGCCGTTGTAGCGACCTGTAAGGCACGGCTCGCATTCACCACAGATGATGTTGGGTTCGATGGCTACACGGTCGCCAGGCTTGAGGTTTGTTACTGAGGGGTGGCAGGCCATAACTGTGCCGGCGGATTCGTGACCCAGGACGTGAGTGTCCTCGACTATCATAGGACCAATGCAACCCTGAGAATGTTGTTAGCACATGCCAATGCTCTATCCGCGCCCTGTTTCGAGGCAAAAAAAAAATCAGAACATACAGCATGCCAGAAGTGGATGTCACTACCGCAAATACCGGTGCTCTTGACATTGAGAAGAACCTCTCCTGGCTTCAGGTCTCCACCTCTTTGCACTTCCTCCAAACTCGGTTCCGCCTCCGCGACCCAAAGATCGTGCGCGGGGTTCGTGTAAACACCAATGTTCGCCTTGGTTGAGAACTTGACATCAGTGCCATTCGACTTGCTGACGCCGTTTATCGCTGCTGGCGCAGCCTCAGTGCTTGTGCTGTTCATCTTAGGTTTCTCTTCGATGTTGAGTGCGTTTTTGATCTCCGACGCCCAGCTGTGGAAGAGGGGAAGAGATGCCATTGAACGAACGAAAGAGAACTATAAAGCAGGGAAGGAAGGAAGGAAGGTCCGATTGAAAACCAAAGGTAAACAAATGGGGGACGTCCAGGTCAATAGATCACCTGGCCTCAAACTTCTTTACCGCGGCCCTTCTTTTCTGCCTGCAGTTATCAATCTAGCTACCGCTGCTACCCAGACTTTACCCTTCCGCTCCTTCACAATTGGTGCGGGGCATTTGTGAATAATACCTCCATTCATTCAAACGTCACCCCCGAAAAGGACCAACCCCACACACCGCCTCCAGAAAACAACTTTCCACGAATGGGAGTGCGTGCAAGTCCGCAACCCAAGCGCAGTACCGGCTTCCGAGTCAGGCAGTTCCGTGCGAAAGCGTAGAAGGGGTCCAGCTGCAGGCTGCGCGTACTAACTGCAACTATACTGCATACGGTAGCGCAGCCTACACCGAACCCCGAGCCTAGGTCACGAAGACAGATTTCACGATGTTGGAGACGTGGTGTTGAGTGGATTAGGCTTGGAAATTGTCGGAGTCTCGGCTCGTGACCGACTACGAACGTGGAAGCTGGTCGGCATTTGACCGATTGAGAGGTCTAGATGCGTCCGTTGGACTGCAACGCAGCGGCGATGGAAGGACTAATATGTCACGTTTGCGCAAGCATATCGTCCGACATTCTTGTTCGCTTTTGCTGAGTCGTGTGTCGCTCGTGGAGAAATCGGACGCGCAACACAGCGTCGCGCAGACTTCGGAACGTTACCACAGACCTCATCTTCGTTCATCTCAAGGCGTACCTTGTCCATCGATCAGCAAGACGCATAGAGCCACCACAGCCTATAGAGCTAACTGCGCCGTATGCACATCAGACGAGCCGTCCCTGTTCCCATCGACACGCGGTCGTGCTGGAAGGCTGCGCCGCAATTTGTGGCGATGTTAGGACGCGAATCGCGCTATCGATGGCTATATACAGAACAAAACCCATAATCTACATCAACGTGGACACGTTCGAAAAAGTAGTGGTAAAGCATCGACCTTGGACAGCGGAGGTCGCGCGCGCGTACATGAATCGGCTTGAGACAGGCGGCCTTACGCCTTTGCGATTCTTCGTCCTTCATCCTATCGACCCATTGTCGCACCGCTCTATTTTCTGACCTTTTGGGCCTGAGCATTCGTCATTTGCTCGCAAAGATGGACTTGGTACGTGGAGAATTGACGCAATAATTAAGCTGGCTTGATGAGGATGTGTGCATGCTTCGTGTTTCATCATGCGCTGGGTCGGAAGGACCAGATACCGAGGCGAGGCTGTAGGGAGGCGAGGCGAACAGAGATGTGCATGAGTGCAAGAGGGTTGATTGAAAGATACCAGAGTGGACTGAGAATGGTTCGATGGTTCTCATTGGAATCTGCTGAGACATTCGTAGTAATATTCGTCTCCATATCGTCTCAACATGCATCACGATATCCATTAGGTGTTGTCAGCCCAACATATACATCGAGTTTCATATCAACATCAATTCGAGTACAATAGAGGATTCGAAAATAATTCTTTGTTTGAATCCGCATTTGTGGATAGAGACACATAAAAATGAGTGCATCCGTAGACGGCTACTCTGAAGGCTAATCGTAACATACAACCTCAATACGCCTATCCAATTCTTCGTATCAATACATGTCTTGGTTCGCTTAGAAATGCTCCTTCCAGAACTTGAAGTTGACCTCTTGGCATGCTGCCTGCTTGCATGCCTTCTTAATATCCCTAGCCGCAACGTTGGGACCGCAGAAATAAACACCAACCTCTGTGCGTAGAGTGCTTTCTAATCCGTTCATGTATGTGCGGTCCAGAATACCATCTCGCATACCGCAGAACAGGCGCTGGAAGTCTGGACGTCCAAAGTTGGTGCGGGATTTGAGTTCGGTGAGTGGGTCCTTGTCAGTGCCCACTGAGTTAAGCACGATATTTTGCGCAGTGTTAACATCCATCTTCTGTGTAAGATATGTGTGGATCCGCAGGAATTGGTCTCCATCTGCACCACCGAGAGATTGAGCCTCGAGCGATGAAAGCAAGGTCTGGAACCATTCGAATGACGACGTGTCTTTGCAGACCCAGATGAACTCGACGCGACGGAGACGCTTAGGAGGGTTCGGGCTGAGGCGGAGGTGGTAGATAGATTTGAGGATCGAGGCCCATGGTGTGACACCAATACCGGTACCAATAAGAACTGCGACTTCGTTCTCGAAGACGTCTTCTGCGGGAGCTCCGTAAGGCCCATCGATACGTAGAGCAGGCATCTTTTGGCCGTGCTGAAGAGCGATCTCGTACATGCCCATAGGGTCGAGCTCGTCGTAGAGCTTTGATTGCGATTGACCGGCACCAAGGGCATCGGCGAGAGCGCGGGTAAAGTCACCGACTTGACGTACGTGAACAGAAATATACGGGTCATTGGGGCAGGAAGTGATGGTGAATGGATGCCACTGGTGGTAACTGACATCAGGACAATTCAGGAAGAGCCACTGTCCTGGCTTGTACTTCATGCTGGGCTTCGTGAATTGGATCTCGACAGCATCTGAACATTGTTAGCTGCGTTCTTTTGGGTTTGCTGATTGTGGTGTTTTGCTTACCGTATGGGTGGCGCACAACTTTGACGATTTGTGTCTGGCGTCTGCAACGAATCTCTCGGTACAAACGGTCGAAGAAGTACAGGCCGCCACCAACGAGCTCCCATCGCCAACCCTCGTAACCAATGCAGTGAGTCCAGAAATTGTCGCTATCGAAGGGAGACCAAGCTGGGACAGTGTCACGGACGAAACAGCTGGTTGCGTGGGTGTACATGCCGAGTAGGAACGGAATGAACAAGTGATGCGTGTACCAGAACGTCTCGAATGACTGCTGTCGAATCCTGTGGTGCGCTGTAGTATAGATCAGAAGCATGCATAATAACATAATGTGCCCTGTGATACCACCAGCCTCGGCGTAGTGGATTTGTAGCGCGATCTGAGGGCGGACCTGCACACGTTCAACATTGAAGAAGCTATGCTTGTCAGTACATGTCGAAAGCCTCGATAAGGTCACTGTCGACTCACTTGACATAATGCGCCGCCACGTGGAGGATAGTGAAGAACAGCATAGCGTAGGCGACTTGTCGGTGGAACCATTGGGACTCGTCAAGTGGCAGCACGCGCACTTTCGGGCGGAGCCACCGGAGGATATTTCTGCACATAGGCATGACGATAACCATTGTGTCAACAGACAGAACAAGACCTGCACCCCGAGATACCCATACTGAGTACTGAAGGGCATTCAGTGGCGCCAAACGTGCATCACCCTGTTGTTTCCACCTGCATTAAGTCAGTAAATAGGATCAACAATACAGGCACAACCTTCCTACCATCCTATACCGAAAAGGGCCCAATGAAATCCCCAGAAGAAGAAATGAAAGGCTATCTTTTGTGGCGTAAAGAGCCTAGCGAACGATGTGCCTCCGCTTGCTCCCATGATGGAGTATCTTTTGCGGTAACCGGTTTATGTTTCGTCCAAAGTCTGCGTTGGGTGTGCCGTTCAACGGTTATTATGAAAAGGATTAAAGAGTATACGCGTGGTATAAGCGAACCTCAACCAGGAAATAAACGATCCAGTCGAAGTTCGACCCGGCCAGCCAGATACGAAGTGAAGAAAAGAATGTCGGTGTCCCGGGACGAGGGGAGTGATGTAGGGAGAGAGCGTGCGGATGTGGAGGACGATCCAAGGCTGCCGGGCACCAAGGGTATTATTATGTCAAGCCTTGGAACAAGCCGAGTCAATGTGCGCAGATCAGGTGGTAAAAGCCGTGGAAACCTGGATAGAGCGGCACGCTGTGCTGAAACCGACAGGCCCTGTTCGGTACGGAAGTGGCTCAAACCGATGCCCCACGAGTCTGCCGTATACCAGGTGCGTTAAGATGGATGACTGAAGAGATGACCAGGAAGAGCAGTGATGCAGAGGAATTCAGGTGGCGCCAAACCTGAATGAGCCTAAGGACTGGATTTGGGGTATTGAAGTTGGTGGAGGGGCTTGCGGCTATGCGCAAGCAGCTAGTGTGTGAAGAGCGTCTCAGACTTGAAGCGCCAGGCACAGAACCATGTTTTCCTTGCAAGGACGGTGGTATGTTCGGAGCCTCAAGATGGACGATTGATCTTGGACAATGCGCAGTTCAGTCTATGCCGGTATGCGGCGAAGCGAAGACCGTTTCGCTAATGGGTTTATTGGGGGTTGGTGTTGGTGAGGCTGCTGGTAAAAACGGAGACAACCCTGGAATGCTGCAACTTGTACGATCTGCAACTGTCAAACCTTAGACTTGGATGCGATCTGACAGATGAGCCTGAGCCGTCGTAGCAAGGTTTCGGACGGTGTTCTTTGAGGGGTACAGATGACAGATGAGCTCAAGAGTTCTGATGGGGTGTACAAGGCGTAGGCGGGGACGTGCTGAAACGATGTACGTTGGAAGCCGTGTCCGAGAAGTAGAGAATTCAGGCCGGGTATCTCAATGAATCGCTGAAAGTGGAATTCGCTTCGTAAATATCGTTAGATTAGACTGCAGAGGCTGGTAATATGACTGTGGTAGGCAGTCGGCGGGGACAGTCGTTTGCAGGTACTTGTCTGGGTGGCGGATTTGCTCCTAAACTACCGCCCCTTGCGCAGAAGACGGCACCGAAGACGCGAGAAGAATCATGGTATGAGCCTGCCGTGGCTTTTGCGTTAGAGGCGCCGAGGCTTGAATTCATTGCTGTTGAAGGCACTCTGTGCTTGTGGTTGGTAGCACCAAATCTAACGGGCGAACATTGGCGTGGCGCGTGCAGCCAATGGACGGCTGTCTCGAAGCGCTCGAGTACCCCCACAAAGTTTGAGCCCGCTACTGCGCTGTGCTGGGCTGCAGGTGTACAAGATCTCGCCTCTATTTTGGGACCGACTCCATCGAACACGGCTGGACGAACGGCAACATGCGAATTGCCGGCCTCGTGGATGGCCGATTTTGAGTATCAATTCTCATTAGTCCCACCTTAGGGCCGTGATGTGAGAAGCGGTGTGCAGTGCGAAGAAAGCCGAGAAGAAGTGGTTCTGGGCGATGTGATGAGAGAGCAAATGGTTGCGATGCTGAGTGATGGTAAAGGGCCAGACTGCCTGATTTGTAGGCAAGTATGCTTCTATGATTCCAAGACTCGGTGATGGAATATCGTGGTTCTCCCTATTGGGAAACGGCGTAAACACGTCTGGTAGCAGCACCTTCCTTTTGCTCGACGATGGATCAAAGTACACGTGCAGAAAACAACATCAGGCCATTGTTCTACACACAATCGCACATGGACTCTGATCGACGCCTCGTTAACCACAAGTAATTCTCCGACAGGGCCCTGTGAAAAGCTTCACTGGCACGACGAACTGATACCGAACGAGTATCGTACCACTTTGTTTGTCTCAACGTCTGCCATGGCTGCCAAACCCCACCGTGACGGCATTGAAAGCCACGAGGTGCATCTGAAGTAAACTTTGTCGTATGATGTTGTTTGATGAGCGTGCCTGAGTAACCAGGAGGGTCCTTCGATACCATCTTCCATGCAGATGGCTGATCGTCATGCGCCAGGTTCGCGGTTCGATAACCTGAGGCACAGAACAGAAACCGGGACTCAGGCATCCGTCGGGACGGATTTTTCGAGTACTGCCGTGCCGCACATGGCGATAGCTGTGGAGAACAACCTACTCGATGAGCAGAATTCACGGCACACGTTTGCGCGGCGACACGGACATGGCAGACCGGTTTGCGCAGAGCGCGCTTTTCAAATCATCAACGACCTAATCACCACTACCGAGAGAATGGCGGTATGACCATCGAGTAATGTCCAAGCCGTAGAACAGTCATCAAGTCTTCAACAATGGCAGCTTGCTTTCGCCATTAGCCACGTGAATGCAAAGATTCACACGCCTAGCTCCGCCCACGCTACACTACCTGTGCCAAGCGGGTGAGCATCAGCCGTTCATAGGATAGACTAAAATGGCGGCGCGATCCAGGATGCTGGCACCGTGGCTGCAGAGAGGCTGGCGTCGCATGCAGCATCACAGCAGCCAGCCAATCAAGTGTTGCACACGCACAATCATTGGCGAAGCGGGTCAAGCGGCTGCGAGGGCACCATCTTCGACCCCAGCGCTCGCCGAGCGAGAGCTACAAGGGTTGAGATGCAAGCCCTGGCGCATAAACTGTCTCTACAATTGCGGTCGACATCCGCTGTCGCTCCCGACGTACTGACACACCTCACGTCGCGAAGCTCAACGGCAACACCACGCTGCCTGAACACCTAACACGCCTGATACTCGCCTACGCCTCAGCCATCCATAATACCTGTCCACTATCAACTCCACTCGTACTGCCCGTGCCTGACCACAAAGAAGCCTTGCCGTTTTCGCACTGCCTGGGAACCGCCGCTGCGAACAAGGCATTACTATAACAAAACCCGCCCTGCCACACCCAACCAAAGTCGATGCTCATCTGTCGTTGAGGCTACTGGTAGTCGAAGGGACATTTTCCGTTTACTTTCTTTCTTCACGTTTTTCTATTTTATTTTCCCTTTCCTATACGACCGCGGGCTCGGTTTATTGCTCGTATCCTTTCTTTTTAATCTTCGACAATGGGCAAGTTAATCAAGAACCACTGGGCGCGCCTAGTCATCCTCACGGCTGCTGCGTGTAAGTCATAATCTTAGCAACGGACCCCACTCTCAGCAACAGTACTAATTCTACAACTAGATCAAATAGGAGCTGCACTTGAATGCTTCTTCTGGCCCAAGATCTTCTGGGATTTCCTCACCAAGAACCTCGATGGCGCTGTCAAACCTGTGCCCGTACTACAAATCATCAACATCATCCTCGGCTTCATCGGTCTCGCTTGGGAATGGCCATTACCGCTGCTCGCAGGCACCGGACTACATCGTTCAATCGAAGCCCGCCTGATTATCTACCCACTGAGTGCACTATGTGCCCTTCTGATTTACCAAGGCACCAACTCGGGACTCTACTACATCATCGGCATGGGAGCGTACTTCTGGGCATTTAGCGAGGGCGAGGTATGAACATTTGCCTTTCAGCTGTTCAACGAATTCTCCGGCTAACATCAATACAGGTTGTTTGTCCCGAGCCATGGACTCTACCCAAGCGCGGCTCCACAGCACGCAAGATGACCGCGTAGTTCGGCCACTGTAGCAACAAAGAACCCCTTCGCTTCACACAAACTATACCCTCAAACGCATTTCTCGCATTACCATGTACCATGTCCACGTAGACGACGTACGCCCCATCTCTCTGGCAGACCCTGATTTAGCGATTGTATTTTTTCCCGAACCGCTTACGAGCGGAAGGCGCTCATTCCTAGCGTCAAAGAAGAGCAACATCACCACCTTACGATATCAACCAACCATATCAAACGAACGAAACCCAAATCAAATGAACAAATTAAGAATAACCCAAAGAGAAATTTATGACAACTATGCTTGAAATCTGTTCATCTAACATCCCATACATTCATTCTCTAGGGTCGAAGTTCTACGCGCCATGCTACTAAGAGACCTGAGGCAACCCCTCGTTTGATCCCCATCTCCATCCCCACTTTTTTGCTACTTCGCTCAGCCGTCTTTATGCCTTGGCCTAACGGCCCTCTAACAGCTTGCGCCTCAGGGCCTGGGTTCCTACTAGCCCTCTTTTTGTCTTACCCCGGGAACAGCGAAGCCATAATTTCAATAGCTAGAACAAGCGACATCGCTATCACACTACATGCACTTTTCGTGAGGCTTAAAGTGGATTTGATGATGACATGACCTCAGATTCGTCTAGCGGTCCTACGATATTTCCTTCACAACCTCCCTGCTCTGTACCCCAGCACCAATGCACACCACCGGGTATGATACCCATTGACAAAAGCCTTCATAGAGAAGCCTCTGAACCACTACGACTAAAACATCCAAAAAGAGAAGAGATTTACTGCTCAGCAGGGCCTTCGATCAATATCTTGATGCCCTTGCCACCCTTGACATCTGCAAACGCCTTCTCCGCCTCATCGAACTTGACCTTACCGGTGATGAGTTCCTTGACTGAGATACGTCCGCTAGCCACGAGGTCAATAGCGGTTTGATAGTCGCCTGAGCCGTAACGGAAGGAGCCCTTGACATTGAGTTCCTTGGTGCACATGGCCATGATGGGGAAGTTGATGTCGGGTTTGCCCATGCCACCCTGTTAGTTTTTGATTAGTATCGTTTTATTGAAGATGGACGAGCAGACAGAAACGTACCTGAACATATGTTCCGCCCATGCGTAGCGCGTGGATGGCGGTTTGAATACAGGGCTCAGCACCCGACGCATCGATAATGACATCTGCGCCCGAACCCAAATCACATTCCTTGATCAGATTCTCGGCGTTTTCTTGTGCGCTCACTCTTTGGCTCTTGAAGCTTGCGTTTGCGGCGTACTTGAGTGCAAAGTTGAGGCGTTCGTCGTTGATGTCTACAGTCACAATCTTCTTTGCGCCGTATGCCTTTGCGACAGCGCAGCACAGCAAACCGACGGGACCTGCACCGAATACTACGACCGAGTCTCCGGGCTTGATAGCAGCTTGCCTTGTGATGTGTACAGCGACAGCGGTAGGCTCGATAAGCGCACCCTCCTCCATGCTCATGTTCTCGGGAAGTTTGTAGCAGAAGTCCTCTGGCAGTGTGTAATACCGCGCGAGTGTGCCATCGTATGGGGGTGTGGCAGCAAAGGCCATGTCAGGGCAAAGATTGTATTTTCCATCTTTGCATCGTACGCAACGGCGGCAAGGCACACCGGGCTCCATAGCAACCTCGTCACCAACTTTCAGGCTCTTGACCTTGTCGCCAACTTTGTGTACGACACCAGCTGATTCGTGGCCGAGAACCATGGGCTTCTCAACTACAAAGTGACCGATGCGCCCTTCAACCCAGTAGTGCACATCCGAACCGCAGATACCGGTCCATCGTGGTCTGATGATGACATCGTATGGAGAGGGGAGTTCGGGAATTGGTCGGTCTTCGTAGGTGAGCTTGTCCTTGGCTTGGAGGATGAAAGAAGGGTTCTGAAGATTTGTTAGTTACTGGTGTATATAATCGACGCGTCAAGACCATTTGTTGTGGTGTTTTCAAGGTAAAGCATGTATGGAGGGGTTGATGGTGGGGCATCATGGCTTTACCTTCTGGGTCGCCGTTTGTGTCGCCATCATGAGGTATTGAAAAGATTATAGATTTATTCGCAACAATGTTCCGGGCAACTGTATATGAAGAAAGAAGTGAAAGTCAATTCTCAAAACCCGCGCGCAAGTGAGATGCTAATGACGAAGGAAATGGTGGATCCTGGTAGCTCGCGGCAAGCTATCCCGCCCTGGTTAGGAGTGCCCCTCCACCGAAAGGCGGGAGTCTGGAAGCAGTGAAATTATCCGTCAAAATTATCCGGCGCTTGCATCACTGTTCTTGGAAAGTTCGTGTGGATATCTCGGCATTGCTCCGAGGTCGCTATTGAGCGCCGTGGTTATGCGAATGACCAAACCAAATCGCGGGTCATGCGGTTCGTGGGGGCACCTTGCCATTTTGCCTTAGCTTAACCTCGCCGGTTCTTCTAGGAGGGTAATGTGCGGCAATGTTGATAGCATCTCTCAGCTGGCCCTTGAAATTTGCCTTTTCCAACATGACCACCAGCAAGTCACGAGCGCTTCATCATCTGGATCTTCGCTTGTCTCTGACGGTCCCCAGTCATCCCGTCCCCTCTCCTCTCCCTCTTCCAATATCTCTAAGCCGAGCTCAAGCATCCGGCGACGGAAGTCCTTGATCTCGGGCAAGTAACAGTCTCTGTATGGAAACTCGATGATTACTCTAGCGTCGTTGTCCGGAGAAAGCCAAGCGGCAATGGTATCAACTAACATGCGTGGGTGATCTGGAGAGTATAGTGAATCTGCGGCCAAGATTAAGGGAAATTTTGCAGGAATGGCTAGATTGTCGCCAGTACCGTTGACGTTTGGCAAAGGTTCACAGTGAGTGGGATGTGTCCAGTCAAGCACAGCTGTGCGGACTGCTCCACCATTGAGACTGACAATTTCTCGATTCTGCTGCGCATTGTAGGCCAGGTTCGGGCAAATGCTGGGCAGGTCTGTCAGAACAACGTCTGCGCCAAGGCCGGCCATTGCTAATCCTACTAAACCGGTACCAGACCCAAGCTCCAGGACCTGTAGCCTCTCATGTGTATCTGGCAGCACGAGGTTGAAGCTCTTGAGGCGCTTAGCAAGCATGTATGAAGCAGCCCATGTCTTCAGGCCTAGATCGTCGCCTGTCATAGCAGGCTCGTGAATCTTGAGCTCGAAGGATTCAGAGGCGGTAGGGATTTGGAATGTGCGAGACATGGTGCTCATGGCAGATCGACCGGAGCGCTCGCTCAGTCGGGCGCTGGCCTGATCCCAGATGCGCTCCTTGACCTCATCGTCTTGAATCCATTGTAAACCGCTACTGATGATGGTAGTGAGGTATCGTGTGACGCCCTCTGGGTTGACCTGGACAACAGGCTCACCAGAATCCACTCGATTACCGGCTTCATCACTCGTGCTTGTGTATTCCCATGACCGCGGACCGGTGGTGAGGAGCGCGAGCGTGTCGAGGAGGGCCTCTGCGGAGGGCTTGGTGTAAAGCTGGGGTAGGTCGAGGACTGCATGCGGATTTAGCACCAAGACAGGTTGATGCAAGGCGCAGGTGTATACCGTCTAGCATGGCCATGTTGGACCGACTATGGCGAAGGCGCGGGAAAATTGTTGGTAGGCGGGGCGGCGGTACTCACCAAGGTCCAACGTGGGCCCGAGCTAGCCATGGCGGGGCTAAAGTCAAGGCACCACGAGCAGCGCATACACGAGAATACAAAGAGACATGTTGCCAATCCTCTAAGCCTTCTTCAGGGTTGTCTTGAAGCCATAGTAGGCCGAGTCCATGTCAAATTGGAACTCGCGCGCCTGCTCGTCGCTCAACTTCTCGGCCGCCCGCATCTGGTTCAGGGTAATCAACCACTGCACAATCTTGCCTTTGCTCTCGAAATCGACGTCCGTGACCTTGTTGACAGCTTGTATGATCTCGACAAGCAGAGGATGCAATGTGTCCTTCTCTACCAGCCCAATCTTGATGGCATCGAGCAGAGTGATGAAAGTCTCGGTCGCGTTGACGACGAGCGTCGCATCAGCAAAGTCGCCTCCCTGAGTTGGTCTCGATGGACCTTGTTCGATAGTCGCGGGTATGCCAACGCGTAGTCGCTCGATGGCTCGGGGACATTCCATCTGCAGCCGTATCAGCATAGTGCAGAGGGAAGCAGCTCAACGTGCCATTACGTACCTGCCACTCTTTCGCAAACTGGTCCAGAGTGCCAAATGCTTGCGCGACCGTCTCATTGGCAAGATTGGACTTGTACTGCTTCATCAACCGGTTGCATGTCTCGGTGTAGTCGGCTTCGGCGATGGAGTCCTTCAGGTAGGCCTTCTCTATGGCATCGAGCGTGATGATGATGCTGTAGATCTCGGCCAGCGAGTCGTTCAAGTCGCGCTCTGCATTGGTTGCAGACAGTTTGACTTCCTAGAGCCACGGTGAGCATGCGCATCGGGCGTGGGCTGGGCGCGTCATACCTCATCAAGGTTGATGGTCGCGGAGAGGTTGGAGCGCGGGATGTAAGGCGTCGGCGCGTAGGCCAGCTGCCTGCCGCCGTAAGACATTCTGGATGGCTGGAACAAGGCAGTCTGTGGACGAGGGCAGCAAGCTCCAGTTGCGTGTCCGTTGATGCGTCGGCGGCGCCAGCTCAATCAAGCATGCATCCATCCACCGCGTGGGGAAGGCGCTAGTGATTGCAGGGTCCTTAGCGCTGGAACTTTTTCGAGGCCCAAGTTTTTCAACCACCAGCTGCACGCTCCGTCAACACCACTCGCCCGACTACCACGAGACGCCAGAGCCCGCCGAGATGCCCGTGTCCAAGGCGACCAAGAAGTTCCAAAAGGACAAGCTCGGCGACGTCATCAAGCGCCGCAAGGATGTCGCCAAAGTCAAGCAGAGGAAGCAGATGGACGCCAAGAAGAGGGAGCGCAAGGCCAGAGACAACGAAAAGGCCGCCGACCTAGAAGAAGAAGCTGCGAAGAAGCCAAAGACGAATGGCGCCAAAGACGACAAGCTGGGCGAGATGTCCATGGACCAATTCTTCCAGGGCGGCTTCCAGATTCCCGAGATGAAGAAGAAGTCGACCAAGCCAAAGACGGGCAAGCGCAAACGCACACCAGTCGACGAGGATGCCGACCAAGCCTCAGACGAAGACATGCAAGATGCGCCCAGCGGCGCTGACGAGTCTGGCTCCGACAGCGACTCAGGTGACGATGTCGACACACACAAGGAGCAGCTTGCTGGTTTGGCAGAGAAGGACCCCGAGTTCTACAAGTACCTCAAGGAGAACGACGCGGAACTCTTGGACTTTGCCGAAGACGCCGACCTTGCAGAGATTGACGCTCTGTCCGCTAGTGAAGACGAGGCCACTCCGAGAAAGAAGCAGAAAGCCGCTGTTGAAGACGACGACGACGACGA
>Ga0058698_10000571_pt1 | contig 19787 bp, 22 predicted proteins | sample AgamicAsSfe_FD_67288 | JGI IMG/M metagenome (GOLD analysis project Ga0058698, IMG submission 67288) | Agave microbial communities from Guanajuato, Mexico - As.Sf.e | ecosystem: Host-associated > Plants > Phyllosphere > Phylloplane/Leaf | place: Guanajuato, Mexico | collected 2012-05-30
CCTCTGCACCCCCACTCCCTTCGCATACACCAGATCCCCGCCCAATGCGGCACTTATCCCCACCGCCGGTATCATCAGTGCACTAATCCATACCTGCGCTCGCGGTGCCGCCAGCCCCTTGAACTTGCTTCCCCACCGACTCCAGAGCGCGTAGGAACTGTAACCGAAGGCGGCGGTGTTGAGGAGGCCATGGACCGCGCCGAGTTTGATGCTGGAGTCGATGATCTTGTCGCCGGAAGGGCCGGGATTGGTGTGGCGAGCGGATTTGTGGTTCCTTCACGCGGTCAGCCAGGGTTTGGAGTATCTTGAGGGACCTGCAGTTTTGCTCGTCCCGCGACTTGGAACTCACAGGCCGTCCTTCTTGTAGAGTTCCCTGTGTGTAGAAAGGTTGTCAGCTTGGAGCTTGTATGATGAGGTGGAGAAAATGGGGTGGGGATGGGATCATGAGACGAACCAGAACTCGGCAGTGCCGGTTGTCATGCTAGGAATACTCGTGACGACACCAAGAGCATGAGTCAAAAAGGCGAGCTGACTGATTTGTGGCAAGAATTGTGCTACTGGGGCGAGGATAGCGAGGTGGCGGTATGCAGCAGTGGCACCATATAAAGCATCGAGAGAATAGGCGGAAGAAAGGAAGGTCAGAGGAAAGTGGACAGTCGCCGGGTGGATTGGATGGTCATTCTGGCGGATGTCAGTCAGTAATGATCGTAAGCTTTGTTCTAGCTCGATGGTCTGATTCTGGTCCTAGCTCTGCTTTTTATAAGAAATGGAATCGGAAGCTGGGGATGGGAGAAGGGTAAGATGATCAGGTGAAGTACCTTGAAAGGCTTTTCGAAATGCCCCAGCTCGACCACGTCGTAGACGTTAGAGAGAACGCCCATATTGACTATTTGTAAATGTTGTCGATGTGGAAGAGAGGAAGAGAAAGCGAGAGGAGGTACGAGCTGATCAAGTCCATGACATAAACATGGCAATCCACACTTTCCGATGTCGTCAACCACGGGAAAGTGACCGGATCTTGATCCGGTCGAATCATGGGATAGCAATTTGGCATTGATTATGATACTCTCATTATGAATGTCCAGTTTGTACAGTACTCGAGCGTGGTATGATATGGTCCAGACACTCCAAGAGCCTCTTTCAGCTTTCGTCACTGTATTGTACATGCATGGCGGGTCGTAGTCAAGCTCCCACGGAAGCCGTCAATTATTGCCCTCCGTCGCTACACCCATATTTGCAAAGGCAAGCTCAAACTCTCTAATTTGCATTTCTTCTGCCTCCCTCAAATGCTGTGCCTCCATCTCCGCCCTCCTTGCCCCGTTGAAAACTTGCCTGCCGCCACCTCCTTGTGCTCCTTCTCCTTCATCGCCCTCCTCAAGTTCCCATAACTTCATGAAGCATTCACTCTCCTTAATATTGAAATGCCTGTAAGGATCTCCCTGCAGCAAATATGCACCGCAGAGGTAGCAGAAGTGCGTATCGCATTGGAAGCACCGCATGTGGTTACAGCCGTGCGTCTTCTGACAGGGCGAGTTGCATGTTGGGCATGCAGAAGTGTGGAGGCGAATGAAGTCGTAGGATGCTTGCTCTTCAGCCGTGAGCTCGGTAGTGGTACGTGGGAGACAATTCACTATATCGCCATGCCATGAACGCTGACATATTCGACAGAACGCATACTCGCACTTTGAGCAGATTGTAAGTCGGTCTGATGGTGGTCGTGTATAGGCGTAGCGGCCTACTGGCCGCGCCGTGTCGTCTCTATTGTCAGCTTGTCCATTACCGTTCGCATGATCATCTCCTTCTCCCCCGTCTTCCTCGTCAGACGACTCAGGATAGGACTCTAGATTTGTAGTATTATATCTTGCATATCTTGCACTCTTAGCAGGCCCTTGACACCACGTCCTGGGACAGTATACAGTGCTCTTATCACTTTCTAATTTCTTCTTGAGCTTCAGGTCGACGTACCGCTGTACTTGCGCTGTTTCGATAGGTATTTCCAGGAGCTCGGTCGGATGTAATGTCCTCTGCTTCTTCTTCCGTCTCTGCTCTGCCGTCATGTTCTTTCGCCCGCAGTCCGGATCCAGGCACTTTACTGTGCCGACATCTCCTTCCGTTATAGCACTATTATAGAAATCTTGGAAACAATCCACACAAAAGACATGACCACATCGTTGTAATCTGTAGCATGCCGATCCTTTCTTAGGTTCCAAGCAGACGCCGCAAGTAAAGGTTTCCTGCTCGAATTTCTTCCGCTTAATCGATTTATCATAAGAGAGAATCTCGGCTTTCCGTATGTGTGGCAGCATGAGCTCCTTTAACCCAAATGCCTGCTGCGACTCTTGTTGAAGGTAGTCGACATATGCGTAGACGACTTGTGATCGACCGTATTCTTCCCAAATCTTCTCTCCTTCGCTCAATAATTCATCTAGTCGTTCTTGCGGCAGCCATGATGACGGGGCAATCTCGAACCTTGGAGGCACCTCTTCCGGATACCCTATCGGTAACGTTATGCGCAAATGTAATGGAGAAAGATATGATATGTCATGTTGATCTGGAGGTGCTAGAGCTGCGGCTGCGACCTGCGCGTACTGTATAGGATCTTGTCTTTGTGTGGCGTCGGGGCGCCGTAAATCAGCAGCAGGTGGTGGTATTGGGAGGATCTCAGGCTTGAAGACAACTCGTAGTGGCGTGGCTGGGCTGACTTCGACCTCGAGAGTGGCAATATGCGATTGCTCTGGGTCAATTTGTAGCTCGGGGAAGATGGCAGTGATGGAGGCTAGTTCGATGTCACGCTCGTCTTCAGTCTCGGTCATGTTACCCGAAGAGGCTCGCAGAATGACAGTGAACGACAGTGGTACAGCAGCAAGGACCGCAGGCCAGACCTCTATGCATGGAAGTATTCACAGCAACAGAAACAGATAGAAGATCTCGAAGGAATATGTGACTGACTGAAGCAAAACACTCGGCGTCATTGCCGTTCGATCCTTTATCGATAAGTCGGCTAATGACTAAAGATTTGAGTTAGAGTCGTTAGAGTCCCTATTTGTCATCACTCACCTTCTGAAACAGTCACTCGTCGTAGGCATGTTATATGCCACGTCTTCCGACCTCCCTTCTACGCCGAGCTCGCGCACAAGATCCACTGCTGGTTCCGCTGCTGCGAACATGCCGTGATCTCGATTCTGCACGCAATGAGCTTCGGTGGCTAAGCGAAAACGTCGAGGAAAAAGCCGTGAGCAATGGAATGTCACAGCATGGTGTAGCAGCAAGACAGCATCTTCGGAGAAAATGCCTCGAGCGAGGACGAGGCAAACCTTTGCAGTATATCCTCGGAACGGAGTACTTTGGCGAACTAGAGCTTCTGTGTAGACCCGGTGTTCTGATTCCAAGGTAGGCACGGTTACAGTTCCTCCTCGACGATGCTACATCGGCTTACCGATCGTTCAGGCCGGAGACCGCGGACTCAACATTGTATCTCATCAGCCGTCTCGGACGTGCCACCGCTCTTCAGCATGGCCAGCGGCAACTTCGTGTGCTGGATCTCTGCACAGGCAGTGGTTGTATGACCTTGCTGCTCCATCACGAGTTGCACAAAGTCTTCCAAGATCTATCTACTGAGATGCTGGGTATCGATATCTCTAGCAAAGCGCTCAAGCTTGCTCGCGAGAACCTTGAGCACATAGGCACGACCAGCCCTAAGTCAAAAGTGCATTTCAAGCAAGCCGATGTTTTGGCGAGGTCCGGCGACATTCACAGCAAGATATCAAGTGTCTACAATGTGATCGCAGATGGACAAGACTTTGACGTTCTTGTTGCTAATCCTCCCTACATCTCTAAGCAGCAGTTCTACCGCGAAACTGCGCGATCAGTGCGAGCCTTTGAGCCGCGACTTGCGCTAATACCCGGATCTGTTGCAGTTGCTGTCGACGGCTCAAGCGCCCAAGTACCATCGCCCATGACGGTAGCACAAGACGAGCCAGCTCCTCTGGACGAGGGCGATGTCTTCTACCCTCGCATTGCCAAGGTGGCGGAATCTGTTGGTGCTAAGCTGGTCCTCCTCGAAGTTGGCGACAGTGCACAAGCCGAGCGTGTCGCAAATATACTGGCATCACGCGTGAGAGTTTTTGATGGCGTCTCTCAGCCAGTATGGCGTGCCATTGAGATCTGGCGGGACGGTATCGCAATGGAAGGAGCAACGATGAGAAGTATGGTGACATGCGGCAGGTTCAGTGTGCCAATCATTGGGCCGGCAGAGTCTACGCATGGGAGGACAGTGGTATGTTGGAGAGGGGAAGCTAATAGCTGGCTCACTACAAAATCTCACATAGATGACGCTCGGGTGAAGCTGAAGGGTTCTCTTGGGCGTATCTACTGAAGAGACATCAGCAAAGGATAGGACAGAAACCTCTGCGCTCATCTCAAAGGTCTCTTCGACTCGTCCCAACACTATCTTGTCATCTCATATTTTAAAGCATGGCGCACGTGACTAGTGGTATCCTGCTAGGCATGTTTTAGACTTTCGCCGAGGTCTTTGTCAGCAATTGCAAGATTGCCTCTTGGATGCGACTGAGCAGTCTTTAGTGAAGCCTGTCTTTCTGATCCTGCACCTGTGCTTGTACATAATATTGTAAACTCAGTATTGAATGGCTCAACCTCACAGTATGAAGACGCTAGGCCTCGTATCATCCCCCACCGGAGCCTGCACCGACCGCCCGCAATGACGTGGTGCTGTATCAGGGGGTGAAACAGGTTGACCAACATACCTCCCGTCTCATAACATCCTCCAGCCTATATTCACCAATTCCAACTCAACTCAACATCACCAACACATCAAAATGGACAAGATCAAGAGCGTAGTCACCGGTGATGCTTACAAGAAGGTATCAACCTCCTCCTCTCCTCTCAGTCTATTTCACCCTTGTGTTACCTGACTTCCCTCCTCTTCATCATCTGAACATCCACTGACCTTACTTCCCCTCGTTTCAGCCCGCTAAGACCGAAGCCGGCGCCTTCACCACACAAGATGCCGACAACGCCGCAACCACGGCCGGCACCTCTGCTGAGGACCCGAGCATCCCTGGAAGTGGAAAGTTGGGAGGTGCGCAGGGACAGGTCGATAACAGTACGTTCTATCTACGGATGTACACTTGAGCTACTAGTATGGCTAATCAGATGATTGAACAGAGGTCGACCAGTTCGCGAGCAAGGAGGGCGTCCCCAAGGGCGCTGATGCCACCATCAACAAGGAGATCAACAAGGAGATCTGAGTTGGTGGTTGAAACGACAATGACATGATGGCTGAAGCGGACGACTGGCGCGGATGTGGAAGCTATAGCATTTAATCAAATCCATGAGACCTTCGTTGCACTCTGATTTCTGTCATGACTAAGTGTTGTCGTCACTGCGAGGTCTGTTTGTTCTTTACATGAATTGAAGAAGTGATCATATTGGACAACCGAAGATGATCTGATGCGGGCTGATACTGTACGAGTACTAGCATGGCTATTTGAGACCCAGCTGACATTCTTGACAACTGCATAGCTCGCTACATGGTAGTGGACTAGACCATAAGTCCGAGCAGACTCGCTACGGCACTCTCCTAAGGAGAATTCTAGCCTTCTAGTCGCTGAGAGTACTCTCTCTATAGTAGAGGTCACAGTCACGGAGCCAGAGCCAGCCTGCCACGGCCCTCCTCTGTGACGCTCGTTTCACAGACCTGCCTTGTGCTGGTCTGTTCCGCAGCTAATTCGACATGCAGTGCGCTGCTGATGGGAGGTCCCATGTCTGCCGGCTGTCCATGCAGAATCAGAAGGGTATCGAAAAAATTGAGAGCTATCCGACGACACACTGTCAACGATCTTATCGGGTGAGGTGATGAGGTGGCTAGAAAAAGCAATGTACCCAGGTACCTGATTATGTCACGCTCTCTCTCCTGCCACCCACATTTCACTTCGTTAGTTATTTAGCTCTTGGAAAACAGGATTTTCCCATAACCAATCAAAGAGGAGCGACGCACTGACTCACTATTAAGACTGTTGTGGTAACCAGTGTGGCAGATTCCCTCTTCGGGATACCTGCTCCCACGCAGCAGGGCTCACATCATGTGTCTTCCAAGATGTTCGAACTCCGTGCCGCAAGGATCGAGGTTCGAGCCGAATCAACTTCAAATCTTGGGCTCTTCAAGGTAGGGAATCTCGTGCCGTGAGGATCGAGGTTCGAATCCTGGACTCGGCAGTACCTTGTGATACACGTTGCACCCTCTCCAATGACTCCTCAGGATGGCGACACTACTTAGTGTTGGAATTCCCACTCTCCAGGTTTGAGCCCTGGCATTGCAGGGTGTACAAGTGTCGCAACGTCCCGGGTTCTGGACAACCGTGTGACGACGGTGGCATCCGTAAGGCCAAACAACCACTCTTCTCTTCGATGAAGGCGTATGCTATATGGCAACGCTATCCAGGGAGAATATTAAACTATACGCTTCCGTCAAGCTATGCAATTTTTTGGTCCTAAAAGTGAGTGCCTGCTTCTGACGGAGATTTAGATTTAGTACGTCAGGCTTACGTGAGAACTGTTTGAGAACAGGAGGCTGACGATAGAGGATACCTCGTTATGCTTTGGTGATAAAGCGGGGCATATCTGAAACCTGTTACAGAGACGGCGCCGTTGTCAAGTTAGAGCTCCTTCAGTAACGATACAAGCAGTTGAATATGCCGAGGAGAGTGTCGTAATGATTCAGTTTAGGCGAGCCATCTCGTCTCCTAAGCACTTTGACTCTGCGCTGGCATGGATCAGGCTGTCAATTTTGTATTGAGTAACAGCACACCAAGGTCGCGACCTAGAGCCGACATGCCAATGGTCTTTGGTCTAAGCATAATCGCTACGGCACTCTCTTAAGAATTTTTCTGCACCTGTGTCTAGGGACTGTATTGCATTCGCCTACCAAATGCTTTCATGATGTAGTCATCCAGATGTAATCCCGACAGTGCTTCTTCCTCAACCTCAACTGTTACAGAATACATTCTTCACATGAAACTTCCAGATTGCTGTATCATTTTGCTACGAAGCGAAGTAGAGCATTCGTCGCGGGAATGACTTACCATGTTCCTGCGCCCAGTATCATGCCTGTGATTGTCATTTGAAGTGATCTCCGCCAAGATTGGTGATGACATTCCGGAGGCAGCCCGCCCCGTGTTTACGTCTTTTGTACGGCGTTGCATCTTGGTCTCGTCTTATCCAGCAACAATCATGGCTTCAGATCCTCAGCCTCTGGCATCGCTATCACTCACTCAAGTTCACTATGTACTTGACCATGCTTTCGGAAACAATAATACCACACTGACACACAGACAGAACCCTGCAGATCACCTCTCCCACCTCTCCGCCTGGCTCGCCCTCGTTCCTCAATCTCTCCTCCTCACCTACGCCATCCTCATCTACACTACACGCGAAGTTGAACTCATCCTCCTCCTCGGCGGTCAACTCGCCTGCGAAGCTCTCAACTTCGTCCTCAAGCGCATTATTAAAGAAGAGCGACCGCAGCTAATTAGAGAGCTTGGAAAAGGCTATGGCATGCCCAGCAGTCACGCCCAATTTGTCAGTTTCTGGGCAGTCTACGTAGTGTTATTTCTATGGCTACGGTTGAGACCATCTGGACATGGCCGCATGGGTGGTGGTTACGGATATGGGACAGGAGGACATTCACGGCGAGTGAGCGGCGGCGTGCTGAAGAATGGTCCTGCGTCACCTGCTGGCACGGCGTTGGCAAAGGCGAAAGAGAATGGACATGGGATCGATACGATCATGGAGCAGGCCACTGATATTGACAGTGATGCCGATTCCAGCCAGTCCCCGATATCGAGCTCGATACTGCCGAGCACGATCTATGCTTTGCAACTACGCTATCACGCGTTCAAGAACCTCATCCTTTCAATAGCCGTGCTGGGATTGTCTGCGGCTGTTGCATACTCTCGCATCTATCTCTCATATCATACGCCACGTCAAGTTCTCGCTGGATTGCTCGCCGGCACGATCTTCGGTGTGGTCTACTTTGGCTTCACTGCATACTTGCGATCGAGTGGATGGACGGATTGGGTGCTTGAGCTGGAGATTGTACGAATGGCGAGAATGCGGGATTTGGTATGTGAGGAGGATTTGGTGGAACTCAGCTGGGTTGTCTGGGAAGAGAAGAGGAGGGAGAAGGCGAGAAGGATGGCTGGAAGGTCTGGGAGACGAAAGACGGTGAGGCTTATTGACCCGAAGACTGGCAATGGTGCGCCACCAGCTGAGGGCTCGGAAGCCGCGAAGAAGAAACAGAAGTGATATCGCGGACGGCGGTGTAGATGTATTGCCTATCTGAATTCAGCTCCTTGACGTTCGCTAGAGAGAAAGGGGCACTTTTTCAAGCTATCCCGTCACGTGCAAGCTTTTCCGTCACGTGGGGCTGGTCGCTTGCTGTGAAGCTTCGCCTTGCAATTTGCCTCTGCTCAACATCTCACAGCACTAAGAGCCCGTACCCTACTACTCACAATATCAGACGCGTCAATCGCGCTTCCGTGAAGTGTTTGCGTGTGAGTACAAGTGGCGTCGACAGCTTGCGCCAACCTCAGCATCGGTCGAGCAAGCTCGTGATAGAGGTCCAAGTCAGGTGACCTCGAACTATAACAGCTTCAATCCCAGTTAGGTAAGTTGAGTGCGGTGTTCTGTCGCTATGTCGTGTTGCTTCATGATCGCGTATGTGTGGCGCTACCATAGCGGTGTGAGTGTCAGTCGCAGGTCGTTGTGCGTCGCACGCTGCAAAGCTCTTTGCCTGCGATAGTTCTTGCGGTTTACAGAATGAGGTCGGATGCACTTGAGGCCCTTCGTCATGCTTTCGAAAAAGTCCATTTCCACGACTAGTGATACTTTTGTGACGGTTGACGCGCCTGTCGTTCATGGCATACCTTGTAGCTTGGTGCTGCTGCACAGCTTGCGCTAATCATTCTCGAGTAAGAGCAGGAGTTGAACACACGAAAACAGTTTTTGTAATTGACAATTCTGTCCATCAAAGCAGTACAATATGGACTCCAATCTCGTTGAGTCATCACCCTATCCCACCACTGTCGTCCTCGACGCATCAGGCCTGAGCAGAAATGTCCCCACCCAGAAACGCAAGCGCGACTCCGTCGATGGCGAATTGAGCAACGAGCGCAGCACTCAACGACTACATACCTCACAATATCCCGACCCACAGGACTTTTCGGTGCAAGAGTTTGGCCGCCAAGCTCAGGATGAGCCTGGCTTTTTCGTGCTAGACCAATCACAGCGTGACGCGAACCTGGCTCGAGCTACAAACGCCCAGATGACTATGCCAGAGCCTACGGGGACTGTGGAACAGTATGGCGTGCCTGGTTTATCGCCCACGCGACTTGATGAGCTGAGAGGGGGTGACTCGCCTCATGATGGTCCCGAGCGACTGAGGGGAATATACGATCCGCCGACCAAGATCACCAGAGAGATGCATCATGTCGATGGGACGGATGGGTTTCAGTCTCCGCCACTCGGCAAGCGCTCCAAAGCTGCCGTAGGAAGTGATGAATGGCACAAAGACCGCAAGAATAATCACAAAGAAGGTATAGTTAATCCCCATCTCTCATACCTCCTTCTCATGATCCACCCATAACTAACCCTTTTCGCCCCTTCCAGTGGAGCGCCGCCGCCGCGAAACCATCAACGAAGGCATCTCCGCCATCTCCTCCCTACTCCCCACGCACAACGAAAAAAACAAAGGCTCCATCCTCTCCAACGCCGTCGCCTACATCTCCAAACTGATTTCCGAAAAAGACGCTCTCGCCGACAAGTGGGCATCCGAAAAGGTCGTCGTCGATGAAAGTATCCGGGAGTTTATGAGACGCTTGGAACATATGCATCAAGTGGCGGAGGCGTGGAAGGGGTTGGCGAAAAGTGCGGGGGTTGATGTTGATGGAGAGATGGAACGGAGGGGTGGGGAGGCGGGAGCGTTGGCGATTGAGGAGGTCCCGACGAGGGAGGATGTCGAGGATGGAGTGGCAAGAGGGATGCAGGCGTTGGGGCATGAGCAGGGACAGGCGCTGGGCCAGGAGGAGCAGGGACATGCCCATGCCATGGGACATGCAGGAGAGAGGGGGGCACAAGACGCGAGGACGGAGGCGGTGCTGGCGGTTGCAGCGGCCACGACGACGCCGGTGGCGAATATGAATATGTTTGATGTTGCGGGTGCGCAGGCGGACAGCCATCCGGGAAGGATGGGTTTGGTGGATGAAAAGTACATGGCGCATGCTGAGCTGGAGGGTTGAGGGAGGCGTCACGGATCGGAATCGACTGTGCAAGACAGATGAGGAAGATGAGTATTGAGTTTGAGAGGGTTCGGCTCAGGAGGGCGACATGGTCAGGCTATCGGCCGCGCTCTGGCTGAGTGATTCTGGTGTATGGGCAGGGTGGTTATGGCGCACTGGATATGCACAGTCGACTAGTCTGCGCGAACTGTACGGAGTTGTGTTAATAGTGCATTTTGGAGAATATATATACATGCAATGCGATGGGTCTGCTTGTCGTGAATAATATGCTGCTCGTAGAAGAGCTATCCCTCTCCGTACACTCTTCGAAGCGGGTACTCTTTCCTCTCTTATTTTCTGGTCGCTCTCGTGGTGACCAAGTTGGGGTATCATAAAATCATTCGTTACCTCCTCCCCTCTCCCGTTTCATCCACCCTGTACCCCATCCCCTTTCCCTTCCCATCCACCCATCCACCCATCATTCATCTCTCGCCCCTCCTGTCTCCCGGCATACTTCTCCTCTCCCTCTCACTAATCTTCTTCTGCCTGCGCTTCATCGCCTTATCCTTCTCTCTCGCCTTCATCCCCTCAAACTTCTCCGTCAACACCCTCTTCTTGACCTCGCTCTCCTTCAAATAGTACGGCTTCTTTCCCGCCTCCACCTTCTCCCTCTCCTCCTTCCTATGCCGCCTCACCACCTCCGCCGCCCGCTCCTTGTCCTTCTCGCTCTTGACCCTGTTATCGTGCCGATTTATCGCAACTCTGAGCCTCTGTACCGTGACTTCCTCTTCGGGCAGGAGGGCGCGGGATTTTCGCTTCGAGGCTTTTGCCTTTAAGGCTCTCATCTCGGCCTTAAGGGTGTTGACCTCAGTCTGTCGGTAGTCGGCCAAGAAGGCGTAGTTTTGCGCCAGGGCAGTGGAAGCGGGGTCGGGCGCGCTGAGGCTCGACTGATAACCGCTGCTGAAACGGGGATCGCGGGCGTGGGTTGGGTTGGAAGAGACTTCGGTCACGGCGCGTCGGCGAGTGACTTGGTGTTTGGAGGATTGTTCCATTGGTGCGTGTTTAGATGATCTTGAGGATGCCCGATCATGATCACGGTAGCCGGGGGCTGTTGTGTTTGCGCCGGACAGGGAGGACCGAGCTCGGGAGGATGTGGTGGAGCGTGTTGGGTCGTGTGTTGAGGTTGAGGACATGGTTGTGTTTGTGGTGGGTGCGGATTTGAGGGCTTTCAGTTCGGAGAGACGGGCGCGGAGGGTGTTTACTTTGTCGGCGTCGGTACGGGCGGTGGTATTCGCGCCGGTTGTGGATGCGTAGCGAGGATTTTGGGAACGTCGGCGGTCGCGGTCGAGGGAGGATTGAGCGGAGGCGAGGGTGCCGAAATCGATTGCGCGGAGGGAGGATTGGGCGGTATTGGGCGCATCGTTGGAAGGGGCGTCGGTCATGGAGATATCGCCGTCTGAGTCTATGCTGTTGTCGTCGTCGTCGGAGGGATGCCGTGTTTCATCGTTGTTGACGTCTTCTTCGCCGGAGGAAGAATCGTCAGAATCTGAAAAGTACTTTTCGTCTTCGAAGGTCTTCTCTGCGGGAAGTGGCTGCGTTCGTTTCGGTATAGCTGAAGGCATCGTGCTATACTCTTGTTTGAGTTTTGAGAAGGACTTTTTGTTTCAGGTCATTCAGAAGTCTTATCGATGGCCACATGTCGGTCCGAGATGGATAGCCTCATGCGCTGGCTTACTAACTTTGCAGCCCTGCCTCGGTCCCCTCTATGTTCCCTCACTTCACTTTGACAACCAACAAGTTCAACACTACAACCTCAATCTCATCTGTCACAACTTCATCTCGAAGTTGAACCTGGACTTGGATCTGGATCTGGAGCTTATATACACACAATCAAATCCTTCGACGCGCCACTTGCCCTTGCCACTCGCTCTGCTTGCTTGCTTGCCGTGCCTGCTGTGTCTTGCTCAACAATTCTTCTTCTTTCGAGAACCAGAAGGGCTTTGGCCCGGTCTCTAACAGTTCGCATACCACCCAGGAAGCATGTCTAAGCGCAAGGCGCCTAATGATGAGGAGCAGATGAGAAAGAAACTCCAACAATCGCCATCGCACATCACAGATGGACTGCTTGATCATTTAGTCGATAGAGGTATGAGCTTTCGATGAGCTTCAGTTCAAAGGAAGGCCACACTGACATTTCTATCACAGAGCAGAACGATCAGTTCGACAGTAAGATCTGAAGTGAGATCTTGCAAATTTGAACCTCGCTAACACGTCGACTTAGAGTTCGTTGAGTTACGAGGTACTGACACCAGCATCCACCGAGAGAGTCTGCTAACCCGCGTGTGATGAAGACAAGCCGCTTCAACGCGCTGCTGGTATGGTTCTGACATCTCGTGCGCTCATGTCGAAGAATTTCATTGACATTAGATCGTGCCACTCCAGTGAGAGAATCGACTGTACTTCGTAAGTCTTTCCGACAAGAGCGAGGACCTTCAGAATGCTTCGTCCTTGCATGCATTTCTTTGTACTGACACCAAGCAGGCGAGCTCGCAGAAGATTCTGGTATGTGTGACAGGCTTTTCACACACCAAGCTCAACAAATCTGAACTAACCACAACCTCCTTGATTTCAATGCAACCTCGATGCGTTCACTAACGCTCATACTCTACGTAGCAGGTATTCAGCTCGGTAAGCTGCTCTCGACGTACATTCAACGATTTCTCACACTTGGCTCACACTTGCGTGACAAGAAGGTGGACCTCTGGATCATGGTAGGCGACCTGCCATTACCTATCTGGCGTCTCTATCGTTCACTTACACAATGATTGCAGGATTTGACAACGAAAGTGCTGTCGCTTCGCCCAGCTCGTCCATATCTGGCGGCATCGGAATTAACGATGAAGTCATAGCTTCTTTGGCGCAGAACGTCACAAAATTGAAGCATATCAACAACTCCTCGTCACAGCTGGAAAGGTCAGCTTCACCACAGCAAGGTCGAGTTGTCACGACATCAAGACTTGCCACCTTGTCGCCCACCGATGAGGAGTCGGACATTGAGTGGCCCAAGTCACCAGAAAACCAGGGTCAAAGCGGAGGTGTACGCTATGCTGATCAGCTTTCACCATCGCCTGGAGCTTACGACTCGATCAACGCACTTGAAGACGAACCAGCCCCGATTAGGCCAGCGAAGATCTCTTTCTCCTGGCAGCAGCAGCCAAAGGCCGTTGTGGTCACGAAAGAATCCCTGCCTTCACTTCCCACAATTGACGTGGAGCCTGCAGGAGGCGCACATGCGGGCAAGCTCAAACCAAACAATGCACCGGTCATGACACCTGATAAGCTAGAACTCGTCGCCTCAGTACAACAGCTCAATGAAAAGCTCCACTCCATGGTACAATCACAAGCACAAGACCCTGAACGATTTTGCTTTCAACATCCTCAGCTTCCGAATGGGTACACAGCACGCCCGAAGAGCGATGAGATCGTCTGGTACGCGCCTCCAGACCCCGAATCCGGCTTTCGGCCCTATGTCGTTCTGCCATTTGGACAAGGTCCAGAGGAGCACTTCGGAGCTGCTGGATCGTTGTTCACGTTAACACCGCCGTATGGCATGGAACCAGTACTGTCTCAGGAGGACTTTATGACCTTCAGTAGGACTACGGCACCCCCCAAGCCTCACTTCAGATCGTCGAGACAGCCAAAGCTTGCTGGCCACCCAGTCTATGTGCACGGGAATTACGCTCCATATTGGAATGCAGGGCCAACGAATTCGCAGCCACAGCACCCTCCAAGTGCACACCTGGCAACTTCAGGATCATCTACTGTGGTTCTGCCAGCTCCAGTCCCAGCTGCGGCTGCACCAGCTGTGCCTGTGGCACCAGCGATGCCAACAGCTGCAGTACTCTCCGCGAACGTAAAATCAATGACGAAGGAAATGTCGGCCATGCTCCTTGGCCCTGTGCTACCTTCGGACGTGGTTACTTCAGTAGAGGTAGCACCAGCAGATGTGCAGCCCTCGGGAGTGCCGTCCTCATGGCGGCAGTCTCTGTCTCCAGCAGTACTGCACGACCAGGACGATCCCAGTGCCAAGATAGCACGTATGCAAAGGGTCGCTTCCAAGCTGAAGGCTATCCCGGCACCAGCCACAGCTCCTATCGGATCACAGTCACCACCGGTCAGCGTTGGACCTCTGTCACCACGGCCGACTGTGGAATCTCCCGGTTCAAGTGTATATCAGACTCCTCCTCCCAGAGCAAGGTGGTTCGCTGCCACCCCTGAGAGAACGATGACCACGCGTTCCATGACCAACAGAGCGATGAGTTCGACGAGCAGCAGCCCAGCCAATTCTCGAGCGTCGACCAGCTCAAAGAACACGACACCTCGATTAACCAAACCTGTTCCAGTACCAAGGGACGCCTACCTCCGTACAGCCAGCCGTCCAGCGACCAAGCTCATCCATGGAGCACAGCCCCTGCTCGTTATCATGGATCTCAATGGCACACTCTTGGACCGCAACTCTACTAACCGCACCAAATTCAAGGCGCGTCCCTGCCTCGAGGAGTTTCTGTCTTACATCTTCGGCAATCCAAAGGAGACGCTAATTTACCCGATGATCTGGACGTCGGCCAAGCCAGAAAACTGCGCCGGCATGCTCGACAGCCTCCTCACGCCGGAACGCCGCGCCCGCTGTGTTGCGGTCTGGGCACGCGATCGTCTTGGCTTGTCGTCCCGCGAATACATGGACAAGGTGCAAGTGTACAAGAATCTGGAGCAGGTCTGGCTCGACAATAGCATTCAGCAATCACATCCGCTGTGGAGTGACGAGCAGCCGATTTGGGGAACGTGGGGACAGCACAATACTTTGTTGATTGATGATTCGATCCTGAAGGGTGCGTGGCAGCCGCACAACTTGGTGAACGTGCTGGAGTTCAAGAGGGGGAATATGCAGATGGAAAAGTCTATCGGCGAGCTTCAGAGGGTCATCGAGTGGATCAAGGTGGCGAGGGAGTATGCAGATGTCAGTGTGCTGGGGAAGGGAATGCCATTCAAATCGGGTGTATAGGTATAGGAATATGGAGGGTACGGTACTCTTCAGAGGAAGACAGGGTGGAGTCATGAGCAGACAATCTATAGGGATCCAGGGATGGTCATTATCCAGGTCTTAAAATAACATAGGCGTAATGGACAGGTGATGTATTTGACGGCACGATTCACGATACATAACAATGGGACAGATCAAATAAATAGACCAATGAGATTCTCTACTAAATCATCCTGAAACTCAACTTAAACTCCATGAAACACCTCCGTGAATGTCTCACGAAGCTCTCCCCAATCGAACTCTAATACCTTAAAACCCTATTATCTCCTACATTTCCTTGTCTTCCTAGGAGCAATCGAAATAGTCGCTACCATTGTCTTAAAACGCCCTAGTCCCGGCGTGAAGAGTGCCGTCAAATCAGATCAACCCCTTCTTGATCTTCTCATCAACGGCCCAAACGCCCTCCTCCGCCTTCTCAGCAGTCTCACCACTGCCTTCGTCGTCGTCGCCGTCACAGTCCTCCGACCTATCGTTCGGCCAATCATTCCTCCATCTGACAGGACAAGAAGCGCATTCACACCTGTCCTCCGCTGCATTGCTGACCCTGCACGTCGGCAGGAGAGTACCGTCTTCCCCGACAACTTGCTCCACAACGGGCTCGAAAGTCTCGCCGGAGCAACAGACGCTGACATGATGTCTGAACTCGGGCGCTTCGCCCCAAGCCTTGAGGTAGGTGCGGAGAGTGTCGTGACGCTTCTCCAGGTCCAGGATACGGTAAGTGTATCCCTCTTCTTCGACCGCGTGCGTGCAAGGCGAGCTAGATTCAGTGTCCAACAAATCCAGCTTGTTCGTCCGTGTACAGTAGCGCCAGTACCTCTGCGCCTCAGGAAGACCACAAGTAGCAGCACGGATGAAGTTGTCAACACCGCTGACAGCTTCCAAATATCTGGGCTTGGCGCCCGCGTTGTCCTTAGGGTACTCCCCCGCCAGCAGCACAGCGACAGAGGGCTTGATGTATATATAGCCGTGTTTCTCGCCCTCGAGAAACGCTTCGTGCATCTTCGCAAGGTCGGCGACGGCGGTGGCAGAGGCGGGATTGTTGATAGACCTCGCTCCGATGCGCTTCGAGTCGGCGACAAGACGCTGGCAAATCGGGTCGGCGCAGACGAGGGGGTGGGAGTCGGTCTCGGCGAAGGGGTTGAACTCGTTCTCGGAGTCCCACATGGCACATGGACCATGAAGCTGCTGCATTTTCTCAACATGCGCCTGTTCTGCTAGGGCAAGCTCGTCGGCGTTGAGCTCAGGTGCCTCCTTGTAGTGGTCGCACTGCGATTTGATGGTTGGTGCTGCAGTGGCGCGAACATAGTCCTTGCAGACTTGGAAGAAGTCGTCGCTGGTTGCTTTGCTGAGGAGACGGAGGCAGCCGGCGCGGCGGACGGCCTCGGTGGGTGAGGGGTCGTTGATAGTGAGAGTGGTGAGGAGGATTTCCAGTTGGAGCTCTTTTGGCAGGGTTTCGTAACTGGCTGCAGTGGCTGGAGCGGCTGCGCCGGCTTTGAGAGTGGAGATGGCGGCCATGTTGATGATGTGTGTATATATACTGTTGGAAATGGGAAAATGTTGTTGTGGAAGTGGACTTTGCGGTGTACAGGCGTATGTGGATGCAAGTGAGTGTGAAGCTTTCGAGATTTGTGCAGTCGAAGGCTGGAGATGGGGCCTTCTATATACACTGGGTACAAGCGCTCAGACAGCGCTCAGATAGCGCTCAGACATGGTACCTAAAATGAGTCTGTTGTAGAGATGTAACATGGCGTCCCATGAGTAAGCGTTTAGCTTTTGTGAAACTCGTGGCTTGTGTTTGGTGAGCATGATACACTCCTTTTGTACAACCAGGGGATGGCAGTCGACTGAACTGGCGTCAGCAGAGCCGTCGTCGCTTCGTCAAGCTGCCACTGTCCATTCGCAATCTTGATGCCAGACCTGTCGTAACCATACCTGCCGCTGACATGAGGCCCTGGTCGACATCGAGACTGCATTTCCCTGCAACAACGACATGACTTCTGTCTGCGGATTAGATAACGCAAAGCATCGTCGACTATGTAAGCCATCTTGAGGTGGTGAAGATCAGATTTGAGCCTCCGTCATACAGCAAACAGGCGTTGTATGGAGGTACTCGTTAATTGGTTGACCATGACCATGCTGCCAATTGCGGACTGTTCCTTAGGTATGTGCGAGGCCATGCACCAGTCCAATGAGTTCTTGAGAAGCAGACCTGGAGTCTTCGTATTCCTCGTGCAACATTCCAGTTCGAGCATGACCTCCATCCCGGTCATCATCCGGGGTTTCACAGTGTCACACAAGCTTGGTGACTACATGACTTTCACTCAGAGATCATGGGAAGCGGCGGCGAAGATCCACCTATATATCACTTTCACGTCGCACAGCTAAGCGCCTGTTTGCTTCAGGGCTGTGCTTGTGTTTGTGTTTCGTACAGGGATTGATGCGCGGAATATACTATGGTAGCGCAGAGAAAGATGATAGTCTGAGGCAAGCGAAGCATCGACAACAAACATACATGAAACAGACATGAGGAGACGAAGGTGAAGCAAACATATACAGTACTGTAACCATGAGTTGAGAAGGAGGTCAAGGCGGTGAAGAAGGAGGGTCTTGGCAACCCCTTTTCTCCTGAAGTTCAACCTCGCGACGTCTTTCAGCAAAGAGATAGACGGATCGAAGTGGCGGCCAAAGTGGCGAAGGCATTTTACACTCATCTCATGCACGATTACTGCCCTCGATCGACAGAAAGAGAAGACTCCTCGGCGCCCGTGATACCATTGTGAGTTCGCATCATGTTCATCCTACCATGGACACTCATCGCATGCCTCATCCTCCTCAGCCTGGCCACGGCCGAGCACACCTCAAATTGGGCAGTGCTAGTCTCGACATCACGATTCTGGTTCAACTACAGACATCTTGCCAATGTCTTATCCCTCTACCGCACCGTCAAAAGACTCGGCATCCCCGACTCGCAAATCATCTTAATGTTGCCAGATGACATGGCTTGCAATCCACGCAATTCATTCTCGGGGACTGTATTCAACAATGCAGCTCGCGCATTGGATCTCTACGGAGACAACATTGAGGTCGACTATCGCGGCTATGAGGTCACGGTGGAAAACTTCATTCGAGTCTTGACAGATCGTGTTGGAGAGGATATGCCGCGGAGCAAGCGGCTGTTGACTGACGACAGGAGTAACATCCTCATCTACCTGACTGGTCATGGTGGCAATGAGTTTCTGAAGTTTCAGGATGCAGAGGAGATCAGTGCTTTTGACATTGCGGACGCTTTTGAGCAGATGTGGGAGAAGAAGAGGTATGTGCTTGAAACTCTTCATCTGTCCAGCGACAGGCTAAGACCCACATTGTGAAGTCGCTGAACATACGGACCCTCACTGACAACACTAGATACCACGAACTACTCTTCATGATTGACACCTGCCAAGCAAACACTATGTATTCAAAGTTTTACTCTCCCAACATCATCGCCACCGGTTCCTCAGCAATCGACGAGTCCTCCTACTCCCACCATGCAGACTCCGATGTCGGTGTCGCCGTCATCGACCGATGGACATACTACATCCTCGAATTCCTCGAGACGCAAGTGCTGGACCAGAACAGCAAAAAGACACTCGGCGACCTATTCGACAGCTACGACGAAAGCAAGATTCATTCTCAGCCAGGACTACTTTGGGATCTCTTTCCAGGAGGTGAACCTGCTGGACGCGAGAGAATGGTGATGGACTTCTTTGGCAATGTGCAGAATGTGGAGATTGATGGGGCGGGTGGCCAGCAGTTCAATGTTACGGCTTGGAAGGAGGATTTGGCTGATATTCAACGACTTATCAGTGCCATGAAGGCTGCGAATGAGACGGGGAGTATATCGACGGCAGAGGTGCATGATCAGCAAGCAGAAGTACCTGTGGTCACGACAGAAGCGCTGAATGCAAAGGACTTCGGGGAGCCTGGTTTATTGAAAGGAGGAGATGGCCTGTCAAAGCAGGCGATAGGCACAGCGGTTATCATTGGAGGGCTAGGCTTCTGGCTGGCTGGTAGCATGCTGGGAAGTGTTAAATGAGCTTACTTTTAGTATAGCTGTACGAATAATGATCACGTTGCTTCGAGTTTCCGCCTTTCTTCAGGAGGGTTACTAATCACATGCCTTCGTCGAACCGACCTCCATGACTTTTTGCATGTACAGAGTAAGGTGACCAAGCAATTATGCCTGTACCTGTGAGCGTGGCATCCCAACGTCCCCTGGTCGTGGACACACTAATGCCCTTCCTCTACCCATCCTTCTGCCACCTCCCCAGACAACCTCGATCTCGCCTCCTCCGCGCCACCACGAATCGCATCCCACGCCGCAACAATACCACCACCGCGACCACCCCCTGCAC
>Ga0058698_10000572_pt1 | contig 19771 bp, 33 predicted proteins | sample AgamicAsSfe_FD_67288 | JGI IMG/M metagenome (GOLD analysis project Ga0058698, IMG submission 67288) | Agave microbial communities from Guanajuato, Mexico - As.Sf.e | ecosystem: Host-associated > Plants > Phyllosphere > Phylloplane/Leaf | place: Guanajuato, Mexico | collected 2012-05-30
GCACCCCCAATGCCACCCACCATCCGCACTCCCGTCATAATCTGCGGCTCTGGTTCCGCCGGCCTCGCAGCCGCCGTCTGGCTCGCCCAGTCCCATATTCCCTTCCTCATGCTCGAGCGCCGCTCTGGGCCCCTGATCGAAGGCCAGGCCGACGGAGTGCAATGCCGCACCGTCGAGATTTATGAGAGTTGGGGCATTGCCGAGGAGTTGCTGAGAGAGGGGTATCATGTTATGGAGTTGGCTTTTTGGTCTGCGGACGATCAGACCGGCAAGCTGATGAGGAAAAATAGAGCGGCGGATACGCCTGCTGGATTGTCACATCAGCCGCATTTGATACTTAATCAGGCACGTATGAATGGGTTGCTACTGGAGAAGATGCGGCAGTTTGCGCCGGAGCAGGAGGTCGAGTATGGGTGTGACGTGACTGCTGTGGATGTGGATGCTGGGGATGCTGGGGACGAGTATCCTGTGCAGGTCACTGCAATGCACAAGGGACAGGAGAAAGTCTACAAAGCCAAGTATGTCCTAGTGAGTTCAGACTATCTGCCTCATAGTGACGCTCATATGCTCACCAACCCAGGCATGCGACGGCGCACACAGCAACGTCCGCCGCGCCCTCGGCATCACCATGGACGGCGACTCGACCGACGTCGTCTGGGGCGTGATGGACATCTTCCCACGCACTGACTTCCCCGACATCCGCCGCAAATGCACCATCCAGACCGATCGTGGCGTTCTGATCATCATCCCACGCGAGGGAGGACGTATGGTCAGGTTTTACCTGCAGATGCCTGCTGGGACGATTCCAAAGGAGGTCACGCAAGAGCAGCTGCACGCACGTGCTGCTACGATCCTGCAGGATTTCGAGTTTGAGGTGGCGGAGACAAGGTGGTGGAGTGCGTATGTTATTGGGCAGAGGCTGGCGAGCCAGTTTACCGCTGCGGATGATCGCGTCTTCCTTACTGGTGATGCGTGTCATACGCATTCGCCTAAAGCAGGACAAGGGTACGTCCAACCGCCAACGTCTCATCTTCACCCATTCCCTCCTCTTCACCCTACATATCCCGCACATCTACTGATCGTTTCAAGCATGAACGTCGCACTACAGGATGGCCACAACATCGGCTGGAAGCTAGCCCAAGTCCTCCTTCACCGCGCCCCGGCCTCCATCCTCTCAACTTACGTGCCCGAACGTCGCCTTGTCGCCTCTGAGCTTATCGCCTTCGACCGCCGCTTGACCGAGCTAGTTCACGTTTCCGCCCACGATCAGCGGGCAGCAAAGGACTATACGGAGCATTTCCTGAAGAGTGCGACGTATATGGCGGGTTTGGGGTATAGCTATGCCGATACCGTGCTGACTGCGGAAGAGAAGAGTGATGGAGACGCGGCGAAGAAGATAGTGGTGGGGAAGAGGCTGCAGAGTAGGGAGGTGCTGAGATGGTGTGATGCAAAAGTTGTGCAGTTGCAGAGTGTGCTTGTGGCGGATAACAGGGTGAGGAAGTTCTGCTCGCTGGGCTTTTGCCGAAAAGTGTACTGCTAACATTGGTATAGTGGCGTATTATTGTCTTCTGTGGGGACCTGCAGACGCCGCAATGTGTGCAGAGGTTGGATGAGGTGAGCAGGCTCTTTTCATTCCGATCGACTTCAACATCTCCATTGCATGGTTCCACGGGCACGGTCTAGCAGCCTCAAAAGAAGCCCCAAAGACTAACATAACTGCCCTCCCTCTCCAGCTCTCCACCTACCTAGCCTCTTCCACCAGTCCATTAAAGCAGCACACCCCACCCCACCTCGACGCAGAAGCCTATATCGAGCTACTCCTCGTAGCCGCCGGCAATCGGACAAAGCTCGAGCTGGCAAATATCCCCGACGTATTCATGCCAGTGACTGGTGAACATGCCATGCGCGGTTAGTCTTTCCATCTCCTCCTCTCCTCTCCTCTTCTCCTCTCTTCTCTTCCTCTCCCCTCTGTAGGAACTGCCAGCAGCACCCCTTACCAGCCTGCCGACAATCCGCATCTCGAGCTTCAATACACTGTTGCAATCCATCATCGACGGCAGACGTAGCTAAAACTAACACCCTTCCCCCCTTCTCCTCCAGATCTCTCCAAAGTCTACGTCGACGACCTTTCCTACGCCGAAACGCATGGGCACGCCTACCGCGACTACGGCATCGATAGCCAACGAGGCGCGGTGGTGGTAGTGCGGCCTGATCAGCGTGAGTTGTCCCTATTTCATACGCCTCCTTGCCTTGCCATGTCACGGTATGCTGGCCTTGATGCCTATACTCGCCGGTCATGAACATGTCACAGCTGGGGTGGAATCTGCAGTGATGTGACGTTGAGATTTGGGCCGTGCGTGTGAGGGTGAGGGCGAGGGTAAGAGTAGTGGGGATGGTACGGCGGGTGAGAAGAAGAAGGGGCGAAGTGGCGATGACTGTGGCACCTCTAAAGCAAGCGCTGACTCCCAAGCACAGATGTGAGCCTGGTCACGCATCTAGAGCAGCCAGCTCAAGGCACACTGACCAAGTTCTTTGCGGGCGTGCTGCTGAGTGCGCGTGGAGGTAAAGATGGTACTCAAGATGGGGACATGTAGATGGTGCTCGAAGTGAGTATTCTAGAGTCTCCAGCGGGAGTTTGACTGGAGCCTAGGCAGTAGGGCGTGGGGTGGATGGAAGCGGGAGAAGAGGCAGCACAAAACGCAAGTCTTACCAAGTAGTCTCCACGTCGCGGAAGAGGTTTCATCTACGCGAGAACTGCATGTTGTAGCTGTATTCAGGTCGGCGAGGACGGGGAATGAGCCAGGAACGAGGGGAAGGCTGAGAGGGCAGAAGGGAAGAGCAAGGCACTGGGAGGGAAAGTCCTGCTATTGGCAAGGAAACACAGGCTGGATATGTTTAAATGTGTCCCCCTTACCCTGACCTCGGCGCGACACGTCTGGCGTCTCGTAGTCACTCTATCGGAGCTCCACTTTGAGTCTGAAGCGCAAAGGTTTAGTGCCTTGGAATACTTGGTGAGTAGTAAGCAGTTCTCTAGACGCTCTTGCGAAGCCCATGGCGTCAGAAAGATATCCATCAGTATAGGTTCCGGCGTCACCATGTCCACAGTCCATCTACCCAACATACTCGTACCATCTCAGCAATGGCGTCTCCCATTCCACTTTCGGCCATCTCTACCCAAACCAGCTATCATTCCTTTTCCCCCTCACCGCCCAAAGATAGCACTCTCCGTATACTCCACGACCTCAATCTGATCCAGCCACACCACCGGCCCTGCTCCCCGTCCCCTCCCTCCTCCTTCCCCTGCCACTTTCATTCCCTGCACAGTGTAATTACGACACAACCACCTCTCCCCAAACGTCCCCAAATCCATCCACTGCACCTCCGCCCTCCCCGTCCCCCTCGGCACCTCGAACCTAACGTCCCAGCTCCACGGCCTCACGTCCTGCGTGCTCGTGCTATTCGGAGCTGCGCACATGCCTGTGATCTGAACGGTGCAGTTCGTAGGGACATCGACTCCAGCTGTGATTCTGATGGCCGCGTGAGGGTGCGTGCAGCCGAGCGCGAGACCTTGGATTTTGAAGAAGTCGAGGGGGCGTGTGGTGGAAATTGCAGGAGCGGAGGAGGCGGCAGGGGAGATGGCAAGCAGGCCTGTATCGGAGGCGGCGAGGCGGGCGTATGTGGAGCTATTGAGGTACGGGAGGATCATGGGTGCGGAGTTGGTCAGGTTGAGGTGGACGAGGGTGAAGTTCGAGAAGAGGAGGTTGTCGTATGTGGTGAGGGTGGTGGTTGAGGCGAGCAGGTCGTCGAACTGGTGGGCTGTTCGTTAGTCGTTTGTGTGGTTTTTTGGGAGTGCGAGGAAGAGGGAGAAGAGGGGAAGGGAGCGTACGGTGAGATTGTAGGTCTTGTCGTTCCAGAACGGGAGCTCGCAGTTGGGGTCGTTTGGCTCGAGGGAGGAGCAGCCTTGACGACGAGTGAGGCGGATTGGGATCGCGTGCGAGGTTGAAGAGGGGAGACAGGTTAGGACAAGCAGAGCGGAGGCGAGGAGGGCGGAGAGAGAGGCGGTCAACATGATGGCGGTGGTGTGCCGTGAAGACAGACAAGTGAAAGGTGTTGATAAGTTGTTGAGCTTGAGTTGAGTTTGTTTATTTTCTGGCAAGAGCGAACAGAGTCAGAGTTGCTTGAGATAATGGGCATTCTCCAGTTCTTATACAGCATGAGATCCAACCTCCTCGTCCGCTCTCGCTATCCGCTGACTCTGGGGCAGAGCAAACGCCAAGCTTCTCGTCATCCGGCTCCTGCAATAGTCGTCGTCATGGCATCGCGATACTTTGAAAGAGGTTGGACTGATGTATCTTTAGCTCATTGACGTAGTCCTGCATGAGAAAACCAGGTACACACCCCTGTCATGTCGCGCAGGGCAGCACGAGGTCATGGCTTATGCGCATAAGGTTTGATGCTAGTCCAGATTGAGATAACCTTGCCTGAAACAGCAAGGTAGTAGGAGATTAGCATTGCGAGAATCACAGTCTTGAGCATAAGACACTCGTGATCTCTGTCCCAGATCTCTCTCATGCGGTCTCTCCAACTCAGTCTCCTTCCTTGTCGTGCGAGTCCAGGTCATAGATCACATGTCGCAAAGAATGTAGTCGCACATCCAGCACCGAGTGGAAAGAGCCCTCTTCTCGTTTCTCCCAGGTCCTTGCTCTCAATCATGTAGTAGTCTTTTCCTCCAAGCAACTGGCCATTGGCATCGACAGGACCACAATTCCCATGCTCACCCCACCCCCACATGACCAACGCGTCTCGCATTGACGATGCAATAGCATGTTCGCTGCCTGCTCTGACATCGGACAGAGGAAGAGGAGGCGAGGAGATATTCGGCACACGTTGGCCTTTGTCGCCACGTCCGGAGCTGATCGTGGTCGAATCCAGAAGCTCGAAATGCACAGTGTTCCAACAAGCTGAGATGCCGATAACATGATGTGAGTTGATATTGGCATCGGATATACCTCGTCGAAGATTGAACTTGTCGTGCTTTCCTTCACAACCCAAAAGCCAGAGTTTCTGCGGATCGTATCCTGGCTCGATCAAAGGAGTACATGCAAGTATGGCTGTAAATCGAAGACCGCATGCGATGGAATAGTGTTTGATAGGTCTACCATTGCACATGTCGCCGGCCGTAGATAGTCTGCTCAATGACCAGATACTCATAGGAGGAGCTCCAGCAGGCGTCACTTCCGCTGGAATATCACCAAGCTGACCGTGCCGTCCACTGCCACAACCTCTGATCAGACCATCGGACAGCATCATAACGATATGTCGAGCTGATGCCGCGACATGAGCAACACGTTCCGCAAAAGCCGCGACAAAGGTAGGACTTTCACGTCGTGTAGTACCAGCTCCGAGAGCCAATTCCCCATAGTCGCCAGTCCCGCACGAATAGACTTCGGTTTCCCGTGTTTCCTCATTCCAGGTCATGAACATTGTGCTCGACCATGTTGCTGCTACATGGTAGAATTTGTCTACCAGGCGAGACGGCCTGCCTGGCCTTTCCGCGATGAAGCTGACCTTCTCGAAGGAGGTGACTGTTGCCTGTGGTTTCAGGCCGCAACGTCCGTCGTCATTCAGGCCGCAAGCGTAGGCACAGCCATCCTCGGTGAGAAGGAAGGTATGATTGCCACCACTGACGGTCCGCAGTGGTCGTGATTCAAGCGTATCTCGAAGTCCATCTGTATTGAAGAGGCATTGAACTGGTGTGGAAACATCATCATGGTTGCCAATACCTAGTTGCCCTTTCCCATTCGATCCAAGTGCCCAGATCTGATATGACATCTTCGACAGTCAGTGACATCTTGGCTTGTCGGTTGTCGCTTGAAAGCTTGCCATGAGTTGAGGCATCTGGAGGTCTTGAGATTTGGTCACGTGTCGTGCCAACGTCATGGGTCCTGTTGCAGCACCTCGCCGTACCACTACCACCACTTCATTGTAGATAGACCACCTCCTCGGACCTGCGGCAATGGCTGCTCCTCGCCGTACGCCAGGTCTCTCGGGCCTCACTCGAAGTCCTATCACCACCGCACAATATGCTTCCCACGGTTCCGCCCTCCGCACCTCCCACCTGTCCTCCCTACAAACCCAGCTCTCCGTCTTCCAGCAACTCCTCCACCAATTTAGCATCACACACGCCAAAGAGATTCGCTCGAACCCTAGCTTTCGTGCCGAATTCGCCCGCATGTGTAATGCAATCGGTGTTGATCCGCTTGTCATATCTGGTGGAAGTCTCAAGAAGCCCGCTGGCAAAGAGTCGGGAAGCTGGAGTCAGATGCTTAGTGGTGGGAGCGCAGCGAGTGTCAATGATTTCTATTATGAGCTTGCAGTGAGAGTCGTGGAGGTGTGCAAGGCGACGAGAGCGGAGAACGGAGGCATGATGGCTGTTCCGGAGATTGCTCAAAGAGTTCAGAAAGGAAGAGGTATTGGTGGCGGCATGGAAGTCAGTGAAGACGATGTGCTACGAGCGGTACAGTCACTCGAGCCACTGGCATCGGGGTATACCGTCATGAGGCTTGGAAGCAAGCAAATGGTCAGGAGTGTGCCAAAAGAGCTCAACACGGATCAAGCAGTCGTGCTGGAGGCAGTGCAAGTCATAGGTTATGTGACAGTAACCATGTTGCAGCTTAATCTCCGATGGGGTAGGGCACGAGCAATGGCAGTGATCGATGATCTGGTTGCAGGCTCACTTGTATGGGTCGACACTCAAGGCGAGGAAGTTGAGTTCTGGACACCAACCTTCATCAGAGAATCCGCGGTGTAACAAGTCCGAAGCACTGCCACCCAGTGCCAACACCTCGATGATCTAAACTTTGGTCAAAGCCTGGAACCACGGCAAATCACAACTCGCAGCACGCTGACATGATAAAAGTCAAATTTCGGTTCCTGCAAACTCTGAGCGCATGTCAGTACCTATATATTTCGACGTTGTATTGTCCTTTCTGCTTGATAACAACGAGAACAACTACAACCATGTCTCTCCAGCCTCGCGATGAACTCGTGATCGGTGCACAGAGCACGATAACGTACTTGAGCTACACCACGGCGTTACTTAGTGCAAATCACAGCACTACCACCGCGACACGCACATCTACTTCGCAGAGCATAGAGTATTATCCATCACTCACCATCGATCTGCCGAATCCTACTGGCACTCTGTACGTCTAACACATATCCGATATGCAATGTTTCGCACCTAATAGTTGACAATGCACAGCACAGCATACACCACGACCATCACCGCCACCTTCACCCCCATCGTCTATGCCTCAGTCACCGCCACCCCAAGAATCATCCCTGGCGTGCCGCATCCGAAGGAACCCTTTCCCAGGGTTTGGGCTATCATATTCGGATGCATTGGACTTCTTCTTGGTTGGAGTTCGGTGTTGCTGATTTCACTCTTTCGCCACGGAGTCCGGAACTGTTGCGTGCGAAGAAGGGAGAGTCACACGAGAGGGGTGGAAGAGCGACGGGAGGAACCGAGATGCGATGTGCCAAATGGAACTGGGTGCGATGTGCCAAAGCAAAAGCCGGCTTGTGTGGAGGAGTTTGAGATGGCGTGAGGGCTAGAGCAGGGGAGCCGGCGTTCTCGGAGGGCTTCTGGATAAGGGGAAGTATCAGCACATTTAGGAAATCCGCAATTGCCTTCTTCGTACAGTGTCAGCTCTCGGCACTCATGACGATTCGAAAATAAGGTTTCATCCCTCCCGAAATCATTTCTCGCTTCACAGTACTGCTGAACGCACGGATCTACAGATGCTCTATATGACTACATTTCCCTACCCACTCAGGGACTGTGTCGTACGCCTCTCACTCGTCACTCACCAATCATGTCTCTCCAGCCTCGCGATGAGATGGTGATTGCAGCACGAAGCACGATAACACACCTGTTCTCAAGACCGAGTATTCCTATGGCCCACATAGCTATAGCACAACAACACATATGTCTTCACTGTGTGGGTCTCGGCGTCGTCCACTTGCCTTCTATCTTTCCACCTCACTTTCACTCTCACGGTCTACTCTCTTCCTCTCTTACCTACCTCTTTCGCATTTTACTCTCTCCTCTTCTACTTTTGATCCTCGTTCACTCTACAAAATGTCGCTCTTAATCACCTTTAGTACTCTCCCGGTCCCGTCTCTTCCTCATTACCTTAATATATATACCCCTAGCATTCCTCCATGGATCAATAACAGCACCGCTACCCTTTCAAACATCCGTACACTGACAGCGAATACCGTCAACAACAACAATATTACGTCATGTCGAGATCAGCGAGCTACACTGTTACGGCACGATCATTGGACTAGTTGCAGGCGGGCCCCTGGTCTGTCTTCTGATATGTGTGTGCTTGGAGCCGTGTTATCAAGCCTATGAATCTCTGCGAGCTCAAAAGAGGAGTCGCGAGGTTTGTAATGCACCGCAGCCTCCAGGAGTTGGAGATGAAGCTTAGGCACGAAGGATATTGAATTGGAACCTTTAGTGAAGGAGTCGGCGGAGGGTTCGGAGTAGGTGTACGATGAAGCATTCCAGGGTTCGTGGGTAAGCATTGAGCGAAGCATGAGAAGCTTATTCGGTGGTCGTGATTAGAGTATAGAGTATGAAAGTCAGTATGGAAAGCATGGCTTCTAAGGTGGTTGCCTGGTAGATCCTCTTATACATCGGCACGTTCTTTGCACTTCTTCCTCTTACATGTTTTTCTCTTCTGCCCTCCACTCCCCTCGTCTCCTAAGGGCCTTCTCCTCACCGCACCAAGGCATTAGCATACATAACTATGCATACCAATCTCACCAGTCCTTTCCTTACTTTCATGAACACGAACACCCTCAGCGCTCTCTCCAGTTCTCCTGTTATACCGTCTCTGCCTCTTCCCCCCACAGCACCTATTACTTTGCTAGCAGACCCCGTCATGTTCGCCGCCATCGATACAACGACAGAGACGGAATCCGGCTACGGGCTATACAACGGCAGTCCACTACGGCAAGACGTGCACCTCGGTCAGAATTCTCGTCGTCGCCGTCGATACAACCACAATCACGAAATACGGCTGGGGGCTTCTACGGCACAGCTGGTGGTCCAGTGTCGGCAATCACTACGGTCGTGACCATGCCGCTGCTTACCGTGAAAGCTAGCGAAACATCTACGTAAGTATCCCACCGAGGTGAGCAACATCGACACGCCCGATCGGTTATGCTGCCCTATCGTGAGCCGCAGCGTGCCAAAACCCGCGCCAACAAATGGCACCGAAGAAGAGAAAATCACCGACCATGAGGAACAGAAGGGGTTCCCACGAATCGTCATATTGCCTATAGTATGCTTACCCTGTGTATTCCTTTTTCTCTCGTGGAAATGGCGTCGCGATGATCGAAAGAAAGCAGAGGAGAAGTTGGTGTGCGAAAGACCGAGGGTGCCAGGAGAGGCATTCGAGATGCAGCTGCAGAGTCCGGGGAGAGCTGTTGTGAGGGGAGGCGGACACGGCAATGCCGGTGAAGACTTTCCGGGGGGTTGTGCGGTGCTGTGATATGATGGGGTGGACACGGCGTCGTACTGAGTCTGGGAATGAAGCTTTCAAAGCATGCTGGGGACTTCGATTAAAGTGATAAAGTTAGTTTGACAACCCAGGAAACGCTCATTCCTGTGTCATCGTGGTCTGTGCAAGGCTCGGAAGTGGCAAATGGAGGAGAATGCGCGTGCGTCGGCGGATGCGAATCCGGCTGTAAGAACAGATGGGCTGGTGTCGACGGTGGAGCTGGGAAGGAAGGCGGACGGTTCCGGCATGGCGAGATTGGAGGGTAAAGCGGGAGAAAGGAAAGGATGAGGTGGTGAGGTGAGGGTGTGAGGGCTGGTGAGGTAGCGGACGAGTGAGGATGGTGAAAAGCTTGTCAGAACCTGTGGTTGTTGTAAAAGTCAAAACGATATCGGAGGAAATGACCAAACATTTCACGCTGACATCTTCTCTTTTTTGACGATTTCCCTGCCTTTCCTGGACTCTCATCCGTCTCGGTGTAAATGACTATCGTGGTAGTCGGTCGATACCTCGACTGTCGGCGAAAATCACATTGAGCCACACATCCTTGAGCTTGACAACACTCACTACGACCGTCACTATGCCATTTCCCGACGCTTTTACTACTGCAAGTAGCATGTACGTCCTCCCCATCATGGACCATAAGCCAGGAAGGGTGTCTTCCGGCTGACTTTCACACCAGGCTCAATTCAAACATTCCACAGCCAACGTACTCACTCACATCATCAGCCTGCACCACCACACCAGCGCCCTCATCCTCAGCAGACTCAGATTCAAATGACGACGACTCACCAGGCGCCCTCATCTCCTTCTTCATTGTCGTAATAGGATTATCCGTTCTCATCGGCTTTGCCTTTGCCATTTCGAAGGCCCGTTCGCAAAGGAAACGGAACGGGAACAGCAAGAGTCCGGTGTGTGATGCCCCAATCCCGCCAGCTGCAGTGGAAGGGCAAGAAGGTGGGGAGCAGGAGGAGATAGGCTTGGCAAGACTTGCGGCGGCACATGGAGGGGCTGGGAAAGAATTGAAAGTGTGGAAAGGGTGATGTGGACGGGCCTTGACGGGAAAGTGGCGGCTAGAAGTGCGTATCTATAGGAACTGTGGTTGATGTGTAGAGGTTTATAAGGTTTCCAAGGATGGAGGATCAAATACATTCTTTAGCAACATACCTTGATGCTCCTATTTCACAATCCCAAGCGCTCCGAGCTGCTTGTTTGACAACGATAAAATCTTCAGCTCCAGCACCGTGGTGGCGACCAAGTCATCACAGCCTCGGAGAATGGTAAATATGATTTTGAGCGACACTCCCTCAAAGTCAACATCTCTTACGACTACAATCACCATGCCACTTCTGAGTACTGCAACCACTATGACAACCATGTACGTGCTCACCGTGAAGGTTTCCAGCGAAATTAGCCCTTCTACTAACTTCCTCACCAGACTCACCTTAAATACCTCAGACCCAATTTTTCCATCACCAACCTCAACCACCACACCCACACCCACACCTACACCCACAGCCCCGGCAGATTCAGCCACTAGCGAGCTCTCGAAAGGCGCCCTGATAGCATGGACCTTCAGTATTCTGGGGATATCCCTGCTCATCAGTCTATCCCTTGCTATCTTAAAGTTCCGTTAGCAGGGAGGGCAATTGCACCATCATCCCCAGGAAGGACTGTGGCAACGAAGATGGAGCAGGATTAGGAGAGGACCGCGGTGTGATGCTCCAATGGTGCCAGTAGAAGTGGTATGGGAAGGTGAAGCGGGGAAGGATGTTATGGAGATGGCGAGGCTGGAAAGTGGGGATGGCAGAGAGGGAACTGAAGTCGCGAGGTTATCGACTCTGATCCGCGATGAAAGAGCCAGAGTGTGAGTCGTGGGAGATCTACGTTTAGAGTGTAAAAGTCAATGTGATGTCCAGGGAAATGACCAAACACCTTATATCAGCAACTCACCCTTTTTCTTCCCACATGTCCTTTGCCGCCTCTTTTCCCAAGATATCATTCTGCAGTTGAATCTCGCCGCCTGTTAACATCGTAGTAAAGAGAATTTGTTCCGCCTGAATGTTTGGGTGATACTTCTTTACGCATCATCGCTGCTTACCAACACTGTCACAATGCTACTTCTGAACACTTCCACCACTGCGATCAGCATGTACGTTGTTGGCAACCGCAACACCCATTGGCCCACACACTAACAATGAAAAGGCTCAACTCCAGCATGTTCCAGTCATCCTCCCTACGGACCTCGCCACCAATATCAGATCTCCCGCCGACGCCCTCAGCTACAGCGGACCCCAGTGTCCACGTCGGCTCCAAGAGCTACATCGCGGGACTGGCCTTCTTCCTTATCTTAGGACTCATCGTCGTCGTTGGGACTGTGGGATTGTACATGCAGCACCCAGCAGGACGATTGGCATGGGTAGAGGAGCAGAAACGGAAATGGGATAAAAGTGCGAAGGCGCCGGTGGGCGATGCGCCAATGGCGCCAGTGGCAGTGAAAGGAGAGGGCAGAGGAGAGGAAGAGTTGGGGATGACAAGACTTGAGACGGATGACGGAGGGTGGGAAAGAGTTGAAAGGGTTGACGTAGATGAAGAAGGGGCGGCTTGAACTATGCGTACTTAGGAACTGTGTTTAGTGTATAAAAGTCAATGTGATATCCAAGGTACGGATTTCAACTAGCAATTTACCTCTATTGTACTTTATTACGACTTTGCCCAGTCTTCTGGATTGTTATCTTAATATAAAAACCTCGCAGCCTGTCGTTGTAGTTAGTGAAATCTTGATGCCTAAATATTAGCAAATATGGCTTCCAACCTCACGTCTCTAGTCGTAACAATTGTTACCACCACCGTGACCATGCCACTGCCAAGCAGTCTCTCCAATGCGACTAGCATGTACGTCTTCAACCCGGCCCGACAACACTACTCCGCAAACACTAACTCACGCACAGGCTTGCCTCCAGTACCCCCCAGCTCAGCACACCTATGCCCATGCCCACAGCCTCATCCCCCCTCTCAGCAGACCCGGACACTGGCGTCCTCTCAAAAGGCGCCTCCTGGGGAATCATGGTCGCTATTGGACCTGGCGCCCTTCTCCTCCTTATCCTCTTTCTGGTAATCAAGTGTCGTGTGGACGCGAAGCGCCGCAGAGGATTGGCGCGCGAACAGCGTAGGAGTCGGATATGGTGGGGCAGGAGAAGAAGCGGGCCGGTGTGCGATGCCCCGAATGCGCCAGTAGCAGTGGGAGGGTGGAAGAGATTGGGAGAGGAGGGAAAGGAGGAGGATGTGGGAATGGCGACACTCGTGAGGGTGGCGCCGAGGAAAGAATAAAAGTGAGGTTGGGTGTGGTGGTGGTGACGAAGACTGTCGGGAACTCGTCAGAGAACCTGTAGGGGCGGGCCTGAGGTCTGTGTGCTGGAGGTTGGGTGGCGAAGTCTTTTCGATCTATGCGCGAACAGTGTTTTAAGGGCGCTGACTGACTGAATCATTTATGTTAGCAATGAGCAATTCTAAATAGGGTGGAACTCAGCGGAAAAGGAAATAGGACATCAGGGGATCTGGTGAGAGCAGTACGGTATCACTAAATGTTCATGTCAGTTCTATTTGCCGCACCTATATACAAATGTCGTGGGCGTTTGTCCTTCCTCAGTGTTATGGCATATCGTCAACTCCGATATCTTTTGTCCTGAACTTTACCACCGTATATGCAACCTTTTTCCCAGCCTAGTCGTCAATCCACGCTATGCAATGTGCGAAATTCCAGATTCCAAAACAACATCTTATGTCCATCCTCCTCTTTCCCTGCTTTCAACTCACACGATCCCAGTCAGCCCAACAAACCACACAAACCCTCCCATCGTCATTCCCACCGTCCCAACCAACATCATCCACGTCCGTCTTTCCATCCCACCCCCAGCCGCCTTGTTACATGTCGCACAAACATACGCATCCGCTAAGGGCGTGTAACTCTGCGTATTATACATTCCAAATCCTCCACCCCTCCAGGCACTCAACTTCCCCGCACCCGCCTGCGTCCACTGTCCATCCGCCGCATCGCTGTCATATACAATCAAGCTGTAACTCCCCACCGGCAGTGGGGTCTCTTTCGCAAAGGCGCCGGTGTCCCAGATGAACGTTTGCGGGCTTTGGAAGGATGTGTTCAGGGCAAGCGTGAAGGGCGTGGGGATGGCGAGCCCGGCTGCGGAGACTGTGGCGAGGATGTCGAGGGCGGTGGGGGAGGCGAGGAGGTAGGTGTAGTTCCAGATGAAGGTGATGGGGGTGCCCACGGAATAATAGGAGGTTGAGCCGAGGGTGGCGGCAGGGGAGATAAGGGTTATGAGGCCGGCGGGCAGGGAGGCGGGAATGGATGTGGTGCCGCTGGCTGTTGTGTTTGAGGTTGGTGAAGTTGCTGAGGCTTGAGTGTGTGGAAGGGTTGAGGCGGGAGTGGTTGAGGCAAGGGTTGTGGTTTCAGAGGCTGGTGTAAGATTGGTCAATATGCGACTTCAAGCGAGTGATGGGGTCGACTTGCCTGTATCTGTCTGCCGTCTAAGAATGTCGAGTGTCCCAGGAGAGGCGGAGACCCATGATGCTAGTACGGCCACGGCCGCAACGACTCCCGAGCACTTCATGGTGGGCTACGGGACAATGTACTTTGCCCTTATGCCCGGTCGCAGCGCCTGATACCTCACCAATGGTTGGGAAGTGAGGATTGCAGCGCAACTAGCCAAGGAATGATTGATCGAGAAGTGATTGCATTATTGAGAGAAGATGAAGATGAGACCTTACCTTGTATTTTTGGGCTATTTTCGGGCACGCGCAGACAGAGGCCGGGCTGACATGTGATAGCGGCATCATGATGATGCTCTCTGTTGACTACCTTACAAACAATTTTGAAACACCTTCCTTGCTGTTGACATCTCCCTTCGCAACCAGCAAGATGGCAGGTTCGTAATCATCAACCCACAACTTCTGTATGGTCGTACTGACAAGATCTGCAGACTTCACCACTATCGCCAGTATGTCTCTCTTTTACGCGTGAAAAGCCATAGACCCCTCGACGGAGGACTCAAATAGCGCGCCCCAATCTGACGCGTTGGCAGAGCAGTTCACCGACTTCTACTATCAGACATTCGATCAGAACCGATCATCGCTGTCCGCGCTCTACGTATGATGTTTCCTGAGCAGTTTTGTCGCAAGTGCCTGACACGAGCCACCACTACAGCGTGAGCAGTCTATGCTCACATTTGAGACATCTGCTATCCAAGGAACCAATGGAATCATCGAGAAGCTCACAGTACGTCGAGAGAATACAGCCTGTTCGTTAGCGTGGAGTCCTTGAGCTCAGTCGAATACCCGATGTATCACTGTGTGCTCGAGGTAGCAACTGCTGACAGGATCCTCTTCATGCAGAGTCTTCCCTTCGGCAAAGTCCAACATCAAGTCACAACTCTCGATGCACAACCTTCGAGCGTCAGCGATGGCGGTATCCTGGTGCAAGTGACCGGCGCATTACTGGTCGATGAAGAGCAGAGGCCGATGAACTACGCGCAGACATTCCAGTTGCTGCCGGATGGGAACGGGAGCTACTATGTCTTCAACGACATCTTCCGACTGATCTACAATGTTTGTGAAAGGACGGAGCTTTACTGTGGATGTTGCTAACCGTGTACCCAGGCATGAACGGATTTCGAGTCAAAAGTGAAAGAGGATATTGCGGACGTCATGTTGTGAGGCTGGGATTGGTTCCTGGAAGATACTATTCGGAAGAGGCTGGTTTGGCAGCAGACAAATTGGCAAAAACAAATGTAATGTCGTCTAAGCACAAGTGAGGGCGTGAGCGGGGAAGCAGGGCAGACCATGGGTTGTAGATGCTAGCTACGCGCCTTTCTTCACATCGGTACGGTATAGTAGACAGCTGCCCTATCTACGCTGCCTCATTATCGTTATCCTCGTCCTTCGTCTCGTCTGTTCGACGCCACGGTAAGTATTGGACCCTGACGGGGTCGCGCTCGTGCTGGCGCTAAAAGTTGGCCCAGGTTGAGGCCAATTGGAAACTGAACCAAGAAAACAATTAGACAACGACAACACTCTGAAACCACCTCCTTCTTGTGCGCCCTCTTCCATTGATTCACTTGCTCTTTCTCTGCATAATCTAAAAGGCAGACTCTGCCGCTCTCCCTACTAGCCATCCTGTTCGGCGGATCCCATCTACTCGAGCACGCGACCTCATTTGCGACTCTGATCTTATCCTCACTCACTGATCGGTCTTCCTGAAACTTCAGACGACCACTACATACCCAAGAATGTCGTCGCGACCAGAGAACATCGGCATAAAGGCCATTGAACTCTACTTTCCTAGCCAAGTACGCTTCAGCAGATCCTCTTCCTGGCGCAGTACCTATACCACTAAAGGGAACACAATCTGACCAATGTATACATAGTGTGTCGAACAATCCGAACTCGAGAAGTTTGATGGTGTTAGTGCTGGGAAATACACCATTGGCCTGGGCCAAACCAGAATGAGCTTTTGCGACGACCGTGAAGGTGAGCACGATTCAAGACGCGCAACGATAATTTAGCGAACCATAGGCTGACAGGTCTTAGACATCTACTCTCTCGCACTTACCACTGTCTCCTCGCTATTACGAAAATACAACATTGACCCCAACTCAATCGGCCGCCTCGAAGTCGGCACCGAAACCCTCCTCGACAAGTCAAAGTCTGTCAAGTCTGTAATCATGCAACTGTTCGAAGAGAGTGGAAACTTCAACGTCGAGGGTGTGGACACTGTGAATGCTTGCTACGGTGGAACGAATGCGCTCTTCAACACCTTGAACTGGGTCGAGTCATCGGCATGGGATGGCAGGAACGCCATTGTTGTAGCTGGAGACATTGCGCTGTACAAGAAGGGTAACGCTAGACCAACTGGTGGTGCTGGCTGTGTCGCTATGCTCATCGGACCAGACGCACCGCTAGCGTTCGAGCCGGGTCTTCGCGGCAGTTACATCAAGCACGCCTATGACTTTTACAAGCCGGATCTTACTTCAGAATATCCTGTTGTCGACGGCCACTACTCCGTAAACTGCTACATGGAAGCTCTAGATGCCTGCTACAAAGCCTACAATCAGCGTGAGAAGACACTACAAAAGAGCACCAATGGCCACAGCACCAATGGAACACACTCGCAAGAAACACCTTTAGACCGCTTCGACTACATGGCCTTCCACACACCAACATGCAAGCAAGTCCAGAAATCTTACGCTCGCCTGCTGTACAACGACTACCTCGCCGACCCAGCCGCCCCTGTTTTCGCCGAGATCCCGGCTGAAGTCAAGGACATCTCCTACCAAGCCTCTCTTGCGGACAAGACCATCGAGAAAGCCTTCATGGCACTCAGCAAGAAACGCTTTGCCCAGCGCGGTCAGCCAGCTACTCGCGTGCCGACACTATGCGGCAACATGTATACTGCAAGTCTGTACTCGAGTCTGTGCTCGCTGTTGACCTTTGTCGACAGCGATGCGCTACAAGGGAAGCGTATTGGACTTTTCAGCTATGGCAGTGGATTGGCGAGTAGTCTGTTCAGCTTGAAGGTGCGTGCGAGCACATCCGAGCTCAAGGAGAAGCTGGATCTGGAGAAGAGGCTCGAGGCGCGGAATGTTGTCCCACCGGAGCAGTATGATGAGGTATGTTTTTTTTTCTTATTTTCAGTTCGATGTGCTCGAGGCTAATGTGCTCAATCACAGATGTGCAACATGCGTGAGCGCGCACATCTGAAGAAGAACTTCAAGCCTGAGGGCAGCACCAAGGATCTGGTCAAAGGAACATACTACCTCACCGACATTGACGACATGTTCCGCAGGAAGTACGAGGTACAAGCATGAGTGATTTCAGGTCAGGCATATTAGAGGCTGTATCTATACCGCATTGGCTGGCTGTATGATAAATGGGACAAGATATGGACATTCGAGGGCTCAATAGGTCGATACAGGGGGCGACAGGGAAGGGGTCCAGAGTGGTGTGAAGAGAATGTTTCAGCATCTGGGCATGGAGGGGACATGATGCATATAGATCGCCATGTAATACAGAGCTGTCCCGTGCTTTCACTCCCAGACTCGAACGTGGGGTCACCCTGCCAACAGCCGTGGATTCCCCATGTTGTACCAACATCGACTTGAGAGCACATCTCGAACCGCAAGATTCACGAACACCGACGCGAACATCGCAATGACTGGATTCCAGACGCCGCTGTCGCCCACATCAGTGAACCTGCTCTCTCGCACCCCCGTAAGCTTCAACGAGCGCCTGAAGCAAAGCGGCGCGTCCACACCGTGTGCCGACGACAACAAGATCACATCGAAAATGGCAGACATCCCACCCAGTTCACCTTTCCAGCCTTATGTTGGCGCCGCCTCCGCTGCACCAAGCCCAGACAAGTTCTACACAGCGAAGCCAGGCCAAAGATTGCCAGTGAAGGGGTTTGACATTCATTGTGATGACCTCGAGATGCTTGATGACAACTTGGATGAGATTGAGGCTGCAAAGGATGATTTCAAGGTGCCTGATCTGCCATCGCGACGGCCATCGGAAGATACTATGAAGGGGTTCGATCTGAGTTTGAGGGATGTGCCGACAGCACAGGACAAGAAGACGGACTTCATGGATGATTTCAACGACGACTTGAGTATTTGTGATGAGCAAACAGTGCTTAGCGAGGACACTTGTTTCAGCACCTTCTCTGCAATCCCGAACGCGGATATGACGCAGTTTGCGAATCTGGGCAATCACACAGCAAACCACATTCTCGCAGAGATGGTAAACTATACGTTGTCCTAGCTGAACCGCCAAGCTGATCTTTACATTCAGACACCACGAAGCCAACCCTCTCGCACACCTGCTACAAATCGAAAGCAAAGTATGGCGCCCACACCATCATCATCCCGACGACCATCAGCCAAATCACGCGAGAACGACACAACCAGCCTCCTACTCGACTTCACTCAGCAATTCGAGAACGTCCCGCGCCCCGAACGTCCATCTCCAGTCAAAAACAACACAGAACCATACCTCCTATCCTACCTCAACAACCAGCGCTCCCCAGGAAAGAACAAACCCGTCACACCTGCAAAACGAGCTTCTGTCCTGAACCTCCTAGACTTCGACCTCCCTCCCCAAGCGACACCACGCTCAATACCGTCAATCACAGTGCGCGAACTCGAATCCCTCAAATCAGGCTATCTCTCCGAAATCTCCTCCCTCAAAGCATCTCTAAACGGCCGCGAAGCTGAAGTCGAGAGTCTAAAAAAGGCCGTTAGCGACGCAGAGCGACGCGTAGGCGAAGCCCTTGAGGAAGCTCGCGACCAAAGAGGCGCAAGAGAGCACGCCGAGCAAGGTCGAATCGAGTGGGAGAAGAAGGGCGCGGAAGTCGAGTCTGTGATGAAGAGTCTGAAAGCAGAATTCCTCGCACTTGAGAAAGAGCGAGAGGAGCTTCTTGAGAAGGTCGAGGATGGAAATGAGAAACTCGCGAATATGACACGCGCAAAACAGGATGCAGACACAAACGTCCTTGAACTCGCTGCAAAATTGGCGCAGAATCCGAGTGGTGGCGCTGCTTCGGATCCAGCTGGCGACGCTGCCATTGAAGCTCTTGTCACACAACGCGTAAGCTCGCAACTTGACGCCAAAATGGACGGCCTAGCCCGCGAACTTCACGCCGTCTACAAGAAGAAACACGAAACAAAAGTCGCCACACTCAAGAAGACGTACGACGCACGGGCTGAGAAGAAGTGTGCAGAGCTTCAAGCCAAGCTGGACGCCATGACCGTCGCAGCAGTAGAGAATGACTCATCACGACCCTTGGCTACGCAGAATGGAAATGGTCAAAGTGCAGAAGCAGAAGCAGAAGCACAAAAACAAGCAGAAGCCCAAGCACATGCCGCGCGCATCGCGGGCCTGACACGGCAACTCGACGCACTAATGCAGACGCAGAGCGAGTTGATGGCGGATCTGGAGAGGGAAAGAGTGGAGAAGGGAGAGTTGGTGGCGGCTGTGGATGAGATGTTGGCGTTGCAGGCGGACGCTGCTGGTACGTCTGGGGTTGGAGGTGGGAATGCGGGAGAAATGGGAATGGGGACACCAGCAAGGAGGGTCCTTAGCGGTGTGGAGGATCTGAGGAGGAGTATTTCGAGGCCGGTGGGCGGAGG